>Ga0268262_10007354_pt1 | contig 10302 bp, 3 predicted proteins | sample TergutNc150P3_FD_190354 | JGI IMG/M metagenome (GOLD analysis project Ga0268262, IMG submission 190354) | Nasutitermes corniger P3 segment gut microbial community from laboratory colony in Florida, USA - Nc150 P3 (SPAdes) (version 2) | ecosystem: Host-associated > Arthropoda: Insects > Digestive...
GCTACCGCTCGTGAGAAAGCCGTCTAATACGAACTTGTAAAGCTGCATTTTGAAACTCCTTTCACTTAATATTAAGTGATGTTTGGTTGTTATTGTTAAAAAACCTCCGCTTGCCCCGGGCTGCTCCCAATGGATTGCCCCTCCCTAATAAAATTATATCATACCGCGACCGATAATGCACGATATTTTACAATTTTTTTGCCGACACCCCCCGTCAAGACCCGGACTTGGCCTTGAGGTCGCTTATACGCTGCTCCTCGAGGGCTATATTCCTCTCCGCCTCCATCTGGATGCGGTTCAGCTGCTTGATCTTCTCGTCCACGCCGATGTCCATCTTCATGATGCCGTCGATGCGGCGCTGAGCGCGGTCGAACTCCGGGTCGCGCCCGCGGGACGCGATCTCCTTACCCTCCGCGTCGTACTGCTTGGGCCTCTCTTTGGGCTTCCACTCCACGATCTGAATGTCCTTCCACTCGGATTCGGGGTTGATGGCGGCCAAACGCTCGCGGATGCGGTCGATCCACGGACTGTTCGCGATACCTATCTCCTTAGCCATCTTCATGGCGTCTTCGTACTTGGGCATCGCGGCGTCCTGGGCCTTCAGATACTTCTCCTCCAACTCCATAACGTAGAACTCCCGATCCTCCCCGGTCAGCTCCTTGGGCACCGGCGAATTCTTGAAGAGCAAGCCCACCTCCTCCAAAATCGCGGCCTTCTTATAGGCCATCTCCATAAACGCCTGCATAGACATCTCTATATACTCGCCCTTAAGCTGCTGCTCCTTCGCCCAAGTTATGTTCTGACCGAAGTACTCCATCGCCTTCTCGTAGTACTTATCGAGGGTGGACAGCACCTTGATCTTACCGGCCAAACGCTCAATCTCGTTGCCGAAGAGCGTCTGGTTGGCCACCGCCTCCGCCATGTCGTAGAAGCCCTTGCCTATCATGTAGGTGGCCCGCATCGTCCACTCCTCCACCCCGAGCTCGATGGCCTTGGCGAAGTACTTGGCGGGCTCCTCCAGCGCCTTGGTCTTCTGCTTCACGACGCCGGCCATCTCCTTCTCGTTCTTGGCGGTCAGCTTGATATCCTCGAACTTCTTGTAGAATATCTCGCCCACCCTGAAGTACGCCTCCGCCACGTTGGCCACGTCTATGTCGCTCGTCTTGCTGTACTGCTCGTATATCTTGACGGCCTTGTCGTAGTTGTTCTTGGAATCCGTAAAGTTCTGCATATTAAAGTACGCGTTGCCCGCCTTGACGAGCGCCTGCACCTGCTTGTAGCGGTCGGAGGTGTACTTCTCCGCGTAGTCGGAGAACGAATTGGCCATCTTGCCGAACTCCTCCAGCTTCTCCCAGCACAAGCCTATGGAGAAGAACGCCTCGGCGGCGAACTCGCTGCTCGGGTAGCGGCTGGCCATCGTCTCGTACACGTTGATGGCGTTGTGGTAGTGCTTGCCCTTCTCAAATATGAGACCCGCGTTGTATAGAGCCTGCGGCGTCTTGGGGTCGTTGGCGTAACGCTCGTAGATGAGCTCGAACATCTTGCCGGCCATGTCGTACTGGTTCATCTTCTGATAGCACTCCGAAGCCGACGACAAGCTCGGTATGGCGAACTCCGCCTTGGGTATTTGGTTCGCGGCGGTCAGATAAATCTGCGCGGCGCGGCCGAAGTCGTTCTTCTTCTTATAGTTCTCGGCGGCGCGGATGTACGCGCTCTCGCGCAGCGAGCCTTTGGGGAACCTGTCCGGCAGCTGCTCGAAAATCGCGGCGGCCCTGTCGAACTCCTTCATCTCCTCAAAGCACACGCCGGCCTCGAACCACCCCTTCTCCGCGACCTTGCCCTCGCGGAACTCGCCCGATATGGCCTGGAACGCGGCGGCCGCGCCGGCGAGGTTGCCCGACTTCTTCATGTTCTCGGCGTTGCGGTACATCGCGCCGGCGGCAAGCTCGTTGATCTCCTCGTAATCCTTCGTGTCGCGCGGCGTTCTCGCCAAAAGCGCCTTGAACGTGCTCATGGCCAAATCGAACTGGTTGTTGCTCGAATAGCTGGCGCCCAGCCTCCTGGCCGCGTTGTTGGCGATCTTAGCGTTCGGATATTGATCCACGACCATCTTGAACGCCGTAATGGCCTCATTGAAATTCTTCCCCTCAAAGTGGATGTTACCGGCCAAGAACAGCGCGTCGGCGGCGTTGGGGCTCTGCGGGAAACGCTTTTGGAAAACCAAAGCGTAGTCAAGCAGCTTCTTGGTGGAGGGCAGAGCGTAAGACTTATCTTCGCTGATCCCCTCCTTGGCTATCTCCTTCTTCCGGCACATATCCAAAGCCACGATGACATTGTAGCCGGCGTCCTCCTGGGAGATGGCGATCGGGTTCGTCTTGTCGCCCTTCGTCGCCTTCAGCTTCTCAAGGTCTTCGGCGTCCATGCCCAAAGTATCCACATCGTTGACGTACGCCGGATACTTGGACACGTCCTCCTCGGCCACGAACTTGTAGTTCTCGGCGGCCTTCTCGCAGTCGCCCATAGAGCTGTATATCTCGGCCACGTTGTACTTGTACTCGAAAACGCGCCACTTGTCGTCCGGGAATTTTGCGAAGAACTCGTTGTAACGCTTCATCGCCTTGTCGAAAGAGGCCTTGTCTTTCTTCTTTTGGCCCTCGCCGTGATAGAAGAGGGCGATATCGCCGAGCGCGCGGCGCACCTGGCCCCTCGCTATGTCTATGACTTTACGCTCTTTGGAGTTCGCCGTGTACCACTTGCTGCCCTCGCCGTAGTCGTCCACAAGGCTCTCCCGCTCCTTGTTGGCCTTGTCGTGCTCTTTTTTGACCACGTAGCACTCGATCAGCTTCTGCCTGGCGAGCGGAGCGTCCTTGTACATGGGGTACTTTTTGAGCGCGCCGCTGAGCGCGTCGATCGCCGCGTCCCACTGGCCGTGATCGCGGTTCTTGCCGCCTACCATATAGATCACCTGCGCCTCGTAGGGTTTGCCCTTGTTCCTATTGAAAAATTTTATAGCCTCGTCCACGCCGTTGGGCATATCGGAGAAGGAGATGGCCATATACTCCAGCGCCATCTCGCGGAACTCCTTCTTGGTGTACTTGTTGGCGTCGCAAGCCTCCACGTAGCTGTTGAAGTACTCGACGGCCTTGTCGAAATCGCCGGTGTTGTAGGCGCACTCGGCCAAGCGGTAGTGGTTCATCTCCCAGGAAACTATGTCTATCTGATCCTGCCTGACCTTCTTGAAATGCTCGTAGGCTTTGTTGAAGTTGTTGTCCATAAACGCGAGCTCGCCCAAGCGGAACTGCGCCGCCGAGACGCGCGGGCTGGTCGGGAAGCGCTGAGACAGCTGCTCAAGGATGATGCGGGCGGTGTCGAGATGCCCTGCGATAAGATAGTTCTGACTCATCTGATAGTAAGCTTCGGGAAGCTTCGGGAAGTTCGGATACTCCCTGGAAAGCTGCCAATACATCCGCAGCGACTTCGAGTAATCGGGAATGGGCGGCGTGGGCGGCGTTCCGCGACCGGTGCGGTCGTACTGCTTCAAAGCCTCGGCGTGCTGCTCGGAGGCCTTTCCGAAGTTGTCGCGCCCCTGATCGTAGTAAAGCGAGCCGAGGGTGTACATTACGTCGGCGCAACGGTCGCTCTTCTTGACGGCGCATCCGTCGAGAAGCCGTTCGTACTTCGTGATGATCGCCTCCAACGCCTCGCCTTGCGGCCTATTGGCGTCGGCGGCTTTCATGCGGTTGGCCTGCTCCTGCTGCTTTTTCTGTTCAAGCGCCTTTATTTGCGCTTCGATCTCCGCCTTAGTCTTCGGCTTCTGCGCAAAAACGGGAAGCGCCGCCCCGCAGAACAACGCGCCTATAGCGGCGGCCATGAGAACCGCCCTCAACCTCAACCCGAAAACCTTTGCCATACGACTTCTCCTTTTTTTTGGCATATTTTCATAAAATACATTGTTTGCTTATACGCGACGGCGGCTACTCCCCGGATTCCTCCAGCTGCCTGCGCAGCTTCTCCAGCTCCGCGTCTATCTTCTCCTCCGTGCCCGCGCTCTTCTGCATCTCCTTCACCGCTCTGCTGCTGTTGATCAGCCGCGTCGCCTTAGCCAGCGCGAAAGTCGCGTCCTCTATGATCTGCTCCTTCTGCATAAAGAAGTTCCGGTGCGACCTCTCAAGCATCTTGTAGTCGAAGAACTCTTTGTGCTCCTTGGCGAACCTGTCGTACCCCTTCTGCAATTCCGGCCTCTCCTCGACGGAGCGCGGCGTGGGCTTCCTCATGGCGTTCTTCTTGATCTTGTCGGCGGTCGGCGCGAAAACCTCCATCTCGCTGTCGTACTGCACCTTGCGCGTCGCTACGTCGTCGGCGGTGAGGAACTTGCCGCTGGCCGTCTCCAAGCTTTTCTCGAACATTGGAACCGCGCCGGCGTACCGGTTCTGCTGCATAAGCGTGTAGCCCCTAACCAAATGCGCCTCGGGAACGAACGGGGACTTGGGGTGCAGCGTGACTATCTTGTCGGCCTTTTCGAACGCGAGCTTAGGCTGGCCGGCCTTGATCCACGACCACGCCGCGCCCAAGAGGGCCTCGTCGCCGGACGGGGACGCCGTCTCGGGAACCATGCTGTAGGCCTCCACGGCCTCGCGCAATCTGCCCTTGCCGTCCGCGCCCTTAGACTCAAAATATATATGCCCCAGCTTCACCGCCGCCGCGTTCTGCAGGAGGTCGTCCGCCTTCCTTGTAGTGGTGTCGTCCACTATGCGGCGCAGGTTCTTTATGGCGGCCTCCTCTTTGTCCTCGTCGTAGTCTATGACCGAGAGGGTGTACAAGGCGTACAAATACGATTTGTCGGACGGCTTAACCTTTTCGAAGTGCTCCCTGGCCGCAACCTTGTTGCCCCGGGCGAACTCTATCTGGCCGGCGAGATACTCCGCCTCGCCCACGATCCCGCTCTCGGGATAGAGGTTGATGATGAACGAATGGTTCCTCATGGCCTCTTCGTAATTGTCCTCGCGGTAGTCAAGGCTCATGATGCCGTAGAGGTAATTGGCGCGCATGTCGGAGGTGGTGTACTCCTCAAGAGCGTCTTTGAACACCTCGCGGGCGGTGTTGTTCATGTACAGCTCTTTGTAGCAGTCGCCCATGTAGTAGACTGCCTTGTCGTTGAGATAGAACGTGGGGTAGAGCGACATCAGCTTGCCGTAGGCGAAAGAGGCCTCCCAGTACTTGCCGGCCGTATAGAGGCGCATAGCCTGCTGGTAAACGTCCATGGGGGCCACGACCAATCTGTCGTAGAGTCTTTTGGACTCTTTCTGCTCGCGCGTGCGGCCGAAGTCCATGGAGGCGCGCAGCATCATCACAAGCCCGCGCTCGTCGTCCATGCTCGCCGAGTTCTCTATGAAGCTGTAGCCGAAGTTGTAATCTATATTAACATAATTGATCATCTCCGGCAGCGGATAGATGAGGTTGTAGTTGAAGCCGAGGTACGGGATGTTGTTGTTCGTCCATCCGCCCTTGAACCATATCTGCGGGATGAACATGTACTTGACGTGGAAGCCCCAGCGGAAAGCGATAGGGAACAGGTCGGCGATTTTCCCGGCGTCCACTTTGCCCGATTCTTTGGCGGATTGGGCCATTTCCATGAACTGATCCCAGTTCATGGCGGCGAAGACGTCCCTGAACGCGTTGTCGACCAGCATTTCGGCGCTCGCCACAAGGTTGTCGTTCAGCCCGCTGTAGCGCACCCCCACGCGGGCGCGGGAGACGGTAATGAGGTCGCCGTTCATCGACGTAGGATTGTCGGGATCGTACTGCCACGGAGTCTGAGTGGGCAGAATGTCTTGGGCGTTTATGCTTATGCCTATGTCGCCGTACTGGTAGTGGTCAAGCGGGTTTATGTAGACTCCGACGTCAAGGCCCGGCACTTTGGAGAAGACCGGGTTTCCGTGGAACTGCGTCTGCGTGCGCAGTTTCACATTGGCGCCGAGCATCAGCCACGGCAGCACTCTCACTCCGTAGTTGCCGATAAACCACAGGTCTTGGTAGGTCACCACGGCTTTGTCGTCCGCCGCCACGCCCTCCGGCACGGCCGCCACCTCCGGCATATCGTTGCTCGCGTGGAGAAGCGTAAAACCTACAGTGTGGTTCAAGCGCACCGGATAGAAGAAGCTGACATCCAAGTACCCCATATTGTCTTCGCGGTCGAGCCCCCAGCGGTAGAAAGCCATGCTCGCGTGCATCTGGTTCACCCTATATAGGAGCGCCGGGTTGACGAGCGCTGAGGTCCAGCTGTTCAAATCCTGCGTGAAATCCGCTTGGAAGTAGGGCGCGTCATAGCCGCCCTCGCCCTCTTGCCCGACGGCGAGAACCGCGCCGAGCAGCACGACGGCCGACAATACGCGGATAGAACAAGCCGCTCTCTTCGTTTTCATAATGTCCACAACCCCTCCGCAACGTTATCACCGCACCGGGATAACCTCTATCCTTCTGTTAGCGGCCCGCCCGTCCTCCGTGCCGTTGGAGGCCACCGGCCGTTCCATGCCGTACCCTCGGGCGGTCATGCGGCCCTTCGGGATGCCTTTGGAAACTAAATAATTCAGCACCGCCCTCGCCCTCTTCATCGACAGCGACTTGTTGGCGTCCTCGTCGCCCACGTTGTCCGTGTGGCCGGCGATCTCGACCCGCAAATCGGAATAGTACGCCAAAGTCTCGTATATTTGGTCTAAAGCGGCGTACGACTCCGACGTGAACTGGTCGCCGCCCTCCCAAAAATTCACGCCTTGCAGGAGTATGGGCCCGGTAATGGGCGGCGGCGCGCTGCCGTAGCTCGGCGCGGAGTACGACGGCGCGTCGGACTGCGTCGACGACGAAGAAGGGCCGAAGTACTGATCCAGCTCGCTGGACGCCTTCTCTTTCTCCGACTTCGGAGCCACCGCGACCACCTCCTCGGACAAGCCTATGTCCGCCCCGTCCTCGCCCTTGCCCTTGCACGGGGAGCCGGATCTCACGTTGTAGTTGTGGCGCGGGAAGCCGGCCCCCACGAACTGCGGATCGGCGGAGATGTTCTGCTGGCGCGTGGTTTCGTTGTCCATATTGCCGCTGAACGGCAGCCGGTTGGCGTATATGTTGTTGCCCACGAGACGCGATTTAACCGCGTTGGGGCCGGCGAAAATCCCGTACTGCTTGTTGCCGTAAATAATATTGTTGCGGATCAGCACCTCCGTCCTGTTGGCGCAGAAGACGCCGCTGTAGCCGTTTTCCATGATTACGTTGTGGGCTATGGAGGTGCGCGTCCCCCGCACCGACTCAAGGAAAATCCCCGTCCATTCGTTGCGGTAGACCACGTTGTTGGTGATGTCCGGCAGCGAAACGAGGGCGTGGATGCCCGTGCCCTTGTTGTCGATGACTACGTTGTTCGTTATGGTGGGCCTGGTGTTCTTGCACAGTATCCCCGTGCGCCCGTTGCGGATCGTGAAGCCGGTGAGCACCGCCCCGTCCGCCCCCGTGACGGCGGGCCCCCTGCGCCGGCCGTCGATAACCGTCGACTTTTTGTCCTGGCCCATGAGCACCACGTCGTCGACCATGACGACGTTCTCGTAGTACACGCCGTTGCGCACGTAGACCGTGTCCCCCTCGTCGGCCTCGCCGAGCGCCGCCTGGATGGTCGGAAAGTCCTTGGGGACACTTATCCTCTTTTGCGCGGAGGCGCAAAATATAGCCGCGGCAAGGAACAAACAAGCCGCCCGCGCCAGCCGTTTAGTTAGAGATATAGCCATAAACACGCCGCCCCGCAGTTCTTTCCGTATGGTTTCGACACGCGCAAACGCCCCGCCCCCCGAAAACCGAGGGGGCAATCACACCCTATAAATCTAATTAACGCGCAACATTATGTCAATAGCGAATGAAAACTATCCATAATTAATATTATCTTTTTTTTCAGTAATATGCAATTTTTTTTTTATTTATTGTTTTTTTTCTTTTTTTACGGCGGCGGCCGGAAGCCGGTTCCTTGCCGGATTCCCCGTTCGATTTCAAACGGTTTTGACTTTCAGCCCCCCGAAATATATATTATTTCAACAATGAAAAAGCTAACCCTACCGTCAACGGCGGCGTTCTTAGCGGCCGCGGCCGTCCTGACCGCCCCCGCCCCGGCCGCCCCGGCCGAGTTCGGCAAGAACAAAGTCCAATATCAATATATGGACTGGCGCTACCTGAAGGCCCCCCGCTACACCCTCTACTACCATCAAGACCAGGGCGATCTCCCGGAGCTCTCCTACCTTTGGCTCGACGACGTCTACCGCGACCTGAGCCTCCGCTTCCGCTTCCGCCACTCCTCCCCCGTCCCGGTGGCGCTCTACGGGTCGCCGGCGCTGTTCGAGCAGACAAACGTCATCACCGAACTCCTCCCGGAGGAGGTCGGCGGGTTCACGGAGATATTCAAGAACCGCGTGGTCATACCGCACAACGGGTCGCTCGCCGACCTGCGGCACGTCCTCCACCACGAATTCGTCCACGCCTTCGTCTTCGGCATGATCTACGGCGGCGGAGTCTTCCGCGCCGCCGGGGCGCAGATACCGCTGTGGTTCAACGAGGGGCTCGCCGAGGCGCTCTCCTCCGGCTGGGAGCGCCAGGCCGACATGTTCATGCTCGACAGGATGCTGACCTCGACCGTCCCGCCACCCTCCCCGGCGCTCGACGGGTACTTAGCCTACAAGGGCGGGCAATCTTTCCTATATTATTTGTACAGCACGGGCGGCGACAGTCTGTTCAATAGAATGCTGATAGAATTCAAGCTCACCAGCTCGGCGGAGACCGCTATCGAGCGGATATACTCCAAAAAAATGGAAGACCTCGGCAGGGATTGGCTCGGCGAGCTGCGCCGCCTCTACTGGCCGGAGGCCGGCCGCCGCCTGAACCCGGAGACCCAGGCCGCCTCCGTCACCGCGAAGTCCCGCAGCCGCGCCGACGTGCGCCCCAGGGTCTCGCCCGACGGAAAGCGCGTCGCTTTCTTCAGCGACAGGGGCGACTTCACGAGGATCATAATAACCGACGCCGCCGGCAAGGAGCTTAGGCGGATCGGCGGAGAGCACAGCTTAGGCAGCTCTTTCGAGTCCTTCCGCCACATGAACGGCGCGCTCGCCTGGTCGCCCGACGGCGGACGGCTCGCTTTCATAGCCAAAAACGGCGGACAAGACGAAATACGCATCGTCGGCGCGGCGAACGGAAGGAATCTGCGCACCGTCCGTCCGCCGCTGTCGGCGATAAACGGGCTCGACTGGTCGAGGGACGGGAACCTGCTCACGTTCGTAGGCCTGTCCTCCGGGCGGACGAATCTGTATCTATATAATTTGGCCGGCGACGAACTCAGACTTCTCACGGACGCTTACGAGTCTATGGATTCGCCGCGTTTCAGCCCGGACGGCTCCAAAATCATCTTCGCCGCGACGGACACCGTCGGTCTGCGTTCGGGGCCGTTCTCCGACGCGCCCAAATCAAAGCCCGACATCGCCGTATACGATATCGGCGACGGCAACTGCCGCCTGCTGACCGAGACGGAGTGGAGCGACAGGCAGCCCGCCTTTTCGCCCGACGGGTCGCGGTTCGTCTTCGTCTCCGACCGGAATGGGATCGACAATCTATATATAGACAGCGTCGGCAATCCCGGGAAGCCGCGCCCGCTCACCGACTACGCCGGCAAGTGCGCGAATCCCGACTGGGCGGCGGACGGGTCGGCCATAGTCTTCGACCTGTTCATGAACCAATCCTGGAACGTCTGGAGGATGGCGAAGCCCTTGGAGAAGACTTTGGGCGACACCGCTTTGACGCCGACGGCGTGGGCGCGGCACGAGGCCGACCCGTCGATACCGTTCTTCAAGAGGGTTGTTTCCGCCGACAACGGCGTCCGCGCCGGCGATTCGGCGGAATTCGCGCCCAACCGCGACTCCGACGTCGGCGGAACGGGCCGCCGAAACGCGCGCGCCGTTATCAACGATTCGGCGGAGACCGCCTTTATGAAGGCTTTCGCCTCGGAAGCTCCCGCCGGCTCTATCCCCAAATCCAAACCCTACGCTCTGCGTTTCACTCCCGACCTTGTGATCTTCGGCCTCGGCGTGAGCACCTACAGCGGCGCCTCCGGCCAAGCCGCCGTCTCGTTCAGCGACATAATGGGCGACCACCGGATCACCTTAGCCGGCGACCTTCAGATAGACATAGACGACTACGCGCAGATATTCGCCTCCTACGAGTACCTCAAACACCGCGTCAACATGATGATAGGCGGGTTTTACTACAAATACTACAGCTACGACGGCC
>Ga0268262_10007355_pt1 | contig 10301 bp, 10 predicted proteins | sample TergutNc150P3_FD_190354 | JGI IMG/M metagenome (GOLD analysis project Ga0268262, IMG submission 190354) | Nasutitermes corniger P3 segment gut microbial community from laboratory colony in Florida, USA - Nc150 P3 (SPAdes) (version 2) | ecosystem: Host-associated > Arthropoda: Insects >...
ATTGCAAATATAGTAAATTCTCACAAACAATTTTCTATATTAACTTTGAATTTCGGAATATAGCTCAGCCTGGTAGAGCGTCTGCTTCGGGAGCAGAAGGTCGTGAGTTCGAATCTCGCTATTCCGACTACTTTTAAAGGAGAAGATTGTATATGAAAAAAGTATTCGGAAAAACGCTATGCGATCAATGCAAGGTTAAGCCAGCAATTATGACGGTTGCCGTTCAGAACGCAAACGAGAGCTATCCCAAGCTGCACAACTTCTGCTCGGATGAGTGCAAGGAATTGTGGAAAAAATCCACAGGAGAGCCTGTGTGATAAGATTCAGGCATTCATTGACCACCTTTTCAATACCTTTTCTATAGAGCTGATTGGAATAGTTTTTCTTCTTTTTCCGTACATTTCCGACAATGCTTGGGAAACATCTAAAACAGATGATTTCAGTACATTTTCGCTTTTTGCGTTTCTTTTGTAAGTTAGTTCCTTTGCTATTGCAAAAACTTGAGACCTGTCAATAGGGATGCATTTTTGGGAATAGTCATCGCAGTCAGAAACGTCTCTTCTAGTTTCGTTTGGGTTGAACCAAAAGCAGGTAGCACATTCTTTGCATAACATTCTTTGAATATAAAAAATTATTGCTCACTCAGCAGCCTTGAAATTGTAAACTTCGCTCCAATGGTCAATCACTTCAACTGTGTCGCCTATGAAACTCATCAAATATTCCGCTTTCTTGTAGGCCATAGGCGATTCGTCAAGGGTGGCTTCGTTCACGCAAGAGCTCCACACATTGCTCATTCTCTCTTTGTATTCTTCCATTGAGAAACTTTTTTTGGACATTGTCCTTGAAAGCACTCTCCCTGCTCCGTGCGGGGCAGAATAGTTCCATTCGGGATTGCCCTTTCCTTTGCACAGAATCACTCCGTCTGCCATGTTGATAGGGATTAGGCAAATTTCATCTTTCTTGGCAGAAATGGCTCCTTTTCTTATTATCTTGCTATCTATGTCTATATAGTTATGCACCGACTCAATGAGATTGCTTTTTTCAAAATTCATATCGAAATGCCTAACCAGTTCCCACAGAATTTTGGCGCGGTTGAATTCTGCGTATCTCTGGGCTAATTCCATAGCATATATGTAGTCGTTGTATAATTCACCGGATAGATAGCCTTTTTCGCCAACTCTTTTCTGAAAATGGTTTGCTATTTTCAGCCCAAAATTTCTGCTGCCGGTATGCACGGTTATAAATTTGCTTCCGACCGAGTTTTCATTTATGGCTATGAAATGGTTGCCGCCGCCCAAAGTTCCCATAGACTGGGCTACATAACTCTTGGAGCGAAAGTTCAGCCCAAGTTTCTTGACAAGTTCGTTCAATTCCTCAACGAACAGATGGAATGAATTTTTTGCCACTTTTGAATAAACGTCTTTGCATCTATCCTCGTCAAAGTGTTTATGGATTCCATATCCCGAAGGTATGCTTCTCCTAACTTGCACATCAAATTTCCTAAAATCAACTTCTGTCTTGTCAATCGGATATGAGGCTACTCCGCAGCCTATGTCAACTCCGATGTAATTAGGGACTGCCCACTCCTTGTTCATTGTTGAGGTGAATCCTATGCAAATATTGTTTCCAGCGTGGCAGTCGGGCATTATTCTTATTTTTTCTTCAGACAAAAATTCATTGTCCAGAACTTCTTTAATCTGATTAACACAGGCTTCTTCCACATCGCTTGCGTACACTATTGCTTTAGCTTGTTTGCCCGTTACTGAGAACACTCCAACAACCTCGCTGCTATTTCCCCAAACACACGCGCACCTGTGCAATTTGGATTCGCAAGAACTGCGGGCAAACCTTTTTCCCCGCCTTCCATAAGCGATGCTTCAATGGGAATTTGCCCCAAAAAAGGAATTCCCATTTTTTCTGCCAAGTTCTTTGCGCCATCCTTGCCAAAAATAAAATGCTCCTTTTCGCATTTATCGCAAATAAAACTGCTCATGTTCTCAATTAAACCCAAAATGGGCACCTTCAATTCATTGAAAAGGTCAATGCCTTTTACGCAATCTGCAAGAGCCACCTCTTGCGGTGTGCTTACCATAATGGCACCGCTCAGTTTGCAACCCTGAATAATGGAAAGTTGAACGTCTCCTGTGCCCGGTGGCATATCTATAAACAACACATCTAAATTTTCCCATTCCACAACATTCAGCAAACTATTTATCAAGGATGCCGCTCTTGGACCTCTCCAAGCATTTGCCTTTTCTGCTGGAGATAACTGAGCAATGGAGGCAACTTTAACGCCGTGCGAGGTAGATGGCATAACCTCGCTGTTCAAACCGAACATCAATCCCATGCTCGGTCCGTATAAATCTGCATCCAACAGACCAACGGCTTTTCCTTCAAGGGCGGTTGCCATGGCTAAATTGGCGGCAACGGTGGATTTTCCCACACCGCCTTTGCCGCTTGCAATGGCTATTATTTTTTTTATATCTTTTAACGACATATCGCTTTTGGAGAGTTTTATGAATGAATATAGAAAACTTGCAGGAATTTTATTGCTCTGCTTTGCGTTTGGCTGCCATAACGCCAAGCAAGGTACAGAAATAAACCAAACATCAACCAGTGACTATTCAGAGGTGCTGGCTACAGCAAAGCAAATTCCTGCCCAAGATATTTCCAGCAGCGTGAAAGTAAAAATCAAGGAAATAACAAAAAAAATGGAGAACCCCAAAACAGCAGACGACTTTTTTTTGAAAGCCTACATTGCAGAGATAGACGAAGATAAAGATGAAGCGATAAAGTATTACGATAAAGTCATTGAATTAAAAGCCAGTTACGCAAGAGCCTATTATAATGCAGGAGCGATATACATTGGCAAAAAAGATTTAGACAAAGCTATGGATTACTTTAAAAAGTATATTGACTTGAAACCAGCTTATCCAAACAATGTTGAAGCCTGTATCACTATGGCATTTCTTTATTCTTTCAAATACGATTACAAAAATGCCGATGAATACTTCAAAAAAGTCATTGAATATTCACCATATAAAGCAGAGGCATATTACGATGTTGGAGATATTTATTACGAGAGAATAAAAAATGTTGAGAAGGCGATTGAATATTTTAAACACGCCATTGAGCAAAAACCTGATTTTGCCGATGCTTATTCTTATTTGGGAACTATCAACAGAGATATAGAAGATTATGAAAAGTCCATAGAATACTATGAAAAAGCTCTAAAGTTGAAACCGAGCCCCAAAGCGAAATATGCAGCATTTCACGGCATTGGAACAGCTTATTTTTTCAAACAGGATTTTGATAAGGCAATAGAATATTACAAAAAAGCCATTGATTTGAAAATTGGAGATGGAGATATAAACATATATTTCAATATAGGAGTTGCATACATGAGAAAACATGATTACGATAAATCCATGGAGTATTTGAAAAAGGTTGTTGAATTGAATCCCAAACACGTAAAAGCATACAGAACCATTGGAGGCATTTACAGCATAAAACGCAATTATGCCAAAGCAATTGAATATTACGAAACGGCTATTAGAATAGACCCTAAAGTAGACGCATACATCAGCACGGGAATTGCTTATTACGAAAAGCAAAATTACGATAAAGCATTGGAGTACTTCGAAAAAGCCATTAAATACCAACCAGAAGACAAGGCCGCAATATACGACCTTATGAGCGGCGTTTATTTTCACAGAAAAGATTACGATAAAGCCATAGAATATTTGAGCAAAGCCATTAGCATAAACTCCGCTAAAAATTTGCCTTATGCGTACAACAATATAGGAGAGGTGTATTTTTTCAAACAGGATTACGATAGAGCAATAGAGTACACAAAAAAAGCTATTGAATTGGATTCTAATATGCGAGAATCATATCTCTATTTGGGAGAGGCTTTGATAAAAAAAGGGAATAAAGCGAGTGGCACAGAATACAAAATGAAAGCCATAGAAAAGGGCTATATGCTGCCAGAAGCCAAACAAACTCCGGTTGAAGAGCTTTCTGAATATTTTGTGGCAAAATATAAAATGCTGGCAGAGGCAATAAGCACTCCCAAAACAGCGAATGAATTTTTCTTAAAAGGCTATGTTGCCGAAATAAACAGGCAGCAAGATGCGGCAATAAAATATTACAGCCAGGCAGTGCAACTAAAACCTGATTTTGCGGAGGCGTATAAAAATATGGGCGATATTTACAAGAACAAGAAAAATTACGTTGAAGCGGCAAATAGCTATAAAAAAGCCGTTGAACATAATCCGAGTTACGCACAGACATATAAATATATGGAAGATGGTTATTTTGCCAAAGATTTTTTCGTTGATTCCAGAAATGGCAAAATCTATAAATATGTGAAAATAGATAAGCAAACTTGGATGTCCGAAAATCTGAATTACAAAACAGGCAACTCCTGGTGCTTTGACGACCTCAAAGAGAACTGCGACAAATACGGCCGCCTTTACGACTGGAATTCCGCGAAGAATGCCTGCCCCGCGGGTTGGCATTTGCCAAGCCAAGAGGAATGGCAAAAGCTCATAGATGTTGCAGGTGGCAAAGACAATGCCAGAGCGATTAAATCAAAGCACAGTTGGAACAGGGGAGGCGGAACAGACGATTTTGGCTTTTATGCACTGCCGGGCGGTCTTCGCAAATCCTCTCGTTTTACGGGAATGGATTTGAATGCTGCTTGGTGGACTGCCACAGAGCAAGAGCATTTAGACGTTTCGGCTAAATACGTATTGATTAACCAATATTGCTCAGAAATGGGTTATATTTGCTATGATGTTATGCTCTCGGATGTTGGTTCCAAAAGCGAACTGGGGCTTTCTGTGCGGTGCGTGAGGTGAGATTTTCTATATTTATCATAAGCAAGGAACATATATGCAGACTTTGAAAAAAATAATGGTTGCGAATGAACTTAGTCCAATAATGGATATTCCTGATGATATGCAGAATATCCAGGTAGAGGTTATTGTTATCCCACATTGGGAATACGAGCAGAATGACTACCCTTATACGCCAAGAGTAAAATCTTTGCTAGGTTCATTTAAAATGCCAAAAAATTGCAGCTTGGATTACAAAAAGGAAGTGGCAGAAGTTTTAGAAGAAAAATATTTATGACAAATATTTTAATTGATACAGATGTTTTGCTAGACTTTTTATATGAACGTGAATCATTCTGCGAAGATTCGGCAAAAATATTAAACTTATGTGATTTAAATAAAATTTCAGGTTGGCTAACGCCTGTCATATTGTCAAATGTGTATTATATATTACGCAAGTCGTATTCTCATAATGAAGTTGTTGTAAAATTACGAGAATTATTAAAATTTTTAAATGTTCTATCAATGAACAAAGATACAGTTTTATTAGCATTGAATTCAGAATTTACCGATTTTGAAGACGCTATGCAAAATTATGCGGCGGAATATAATGGTGAAATAGATTTTGTGATCACTCGAAATATTAAAGATTACAAGAATAGTTTATTAAAAGTACTAACGCCTAATGATTTTCTTTCACAATATAAGTAGCCTTACCTCACAGCCCGCCCTTTAATCTCGCTTTTCCTGAAAAATCCCTTTTCGCGGCTGTCGTAGCATAGCTTTTGCTGCCTTGGTTTTTCGCAAGAGAGATAAAAAAGATCCTCTTCAACTACAAAATCTTTTATTTCTTGCAAAGAGTCAGAGTCTGTATAAGGTTCTCTTTTAAAATGTATGCTATCTATGGCTGGGAAAATTTTTTGCAGTTGGAGTTCCAAAAGCCTCAGCTCTTGCCAAGGTAAAAAAGGCACTTCCTTTTCGGAGGCTGGGCGGCCAGAAATGCTTGCCCTGCCAACATAAGCAAAAGGGAGTTCTTTTTCTTTGCTGTTCAGAGAAATATTCGTTTTGATTTTATTATCAGGGAATTGCTCCCTGTACAGAGAAAAAGCTTTGTCCCAGAGCATCGGATTTAAATCTTCAAAAATTATGGTATCTCCCTTTTTTGGAATGCTGATAGAAATGGTGTCAAAAGGAGTGACGAGTTTTATTTCATCTCCGCTTTTTCCTATTTGCCTGAGTATAATTGAATTTCCGTTGATTGTTTTAACCAGCAGCAAATTTCCCTTTTTGGATTTTTCCTTGCAAAATTCAAGTTCGCACATAAAAACGCGCTTTCCTTCAAATTTCCAAACCGAAAAGACAAAAAATCTTAAGAAAAGCGCAAAAGCTATAATGCAGGCGCATAGGAATAGTATTCTCCAAGTTCTGAACACTGAAGATTTTTCAAGGGTTTTATTTATTATTTTTTCTATATTGCTCTGCATCTGCCTAAATTTAGGAAATTTTGAAAATGGGAAACGCTGATATTGCCGTAAATATTGCAAGTATTGCAAAAAATGCATCGCTTGAGCTTAGAACTTTGAGCTTTGAGCTTCGCAACAGGGCTTTGCAAAAAGTGGCGGCTTCCATTCGCGCTAATGAGGCAAATATCATAGAAGAGAATAAAAAAGATGTGGAAGTGGCAAAAGAGAGCGGTTTAACCAGCTATATGATAGACCGCCTTGCCCTTAATCCAAACCGAGTGGAAGATATGGCACGCGGTGTAGAAGAAATTGCCTCTTTTGCAGACCCTCTTGGCAAAGTTTTGGAATATAGAACCTTGAAAAACGGCATAGACATTAGCCGCATTAGCGTTCCGCTTGGGGCAATTTTCTTTATTTACGAAAGCCGCCCAAATGTTACAATAGATGGCGCAGCCCTCTGCTTTAAAGCTGGCAATTCTGTTATTTTGCGCGGCGGAAAGGAATCCGTGTATTCAAGCTATTTTTTGGCAAAATTATTTTGCGAATCCATTGCAGAAGAAGGCATTTCAAAAAACGCCGTTCAATACATAGATAACCCAGACCGTGGCTTGCTCGGTGAATTGCTAAAGCAGAGTCAGTATTTGGATTTGGTTATACCTAGGGGTGGAGAGGGTTTAATAAGGGCTGTGAGCGAACAGTCAAAAATTCCGGTGATAAAGCATTTCAATGGGATTTGTCACGTTTATATAGATAAAAGCGCAGATTTGGAAAAAGCCGCGAATATTTTATACAATGCAAAAGTACAACGCCCAAGCGTATGCAATGCCGCAGAGACCGTGCTTTTTCACAAGGATTTGCCTAGCGATGCAGTAGAGAGAGTTTTGGCTCCCTTAAAAGAAGCGGGTGTAAAACTTCATTACGATAAATTTGGAATAGAATATTTGGATTTGCAAATTTCTGTTGGTTTTGTGGATAGAGTTAATGAAGCCTGCGAGCATATAGAAAAATACGGCAGTCATCACACAGATGCAATAGTTGCAGAAGATGGTGATGCTTTGGAATATTTTGCAAACAATGTTGATAGCTCCAGCGTTATGCTGAATGCGAGCACTCGTTTTGCAGATGGCGGCGAGTATGGGCTTGGCGCAGAAGTTGGAATTTCCACAGATAAACTGCACGCGAGGGGTCCTATGGGTGTGGAGAGTCTTTGTAGCTACAAGTGGTTGTTGAGGGGCAATGGACAGATAAGGAGGTGATATGAATCGTTATGATTTGGTTTTGTTAGGATTTATATTGGAGGAGGATTCCAGTGGGTACGATATTATTTCTAAAATAAAAGTGAGGGAATTGGAAAGATGGGCTATGATAAGCCCTTCTACCGTATATAATCGCTTGAATTATCTTGAAAATCACAGTTGCATAGAGGGCAAAATGGTTCAAAAAGCAAAATACCCGCCCTCAAAAGTCTATAGCATAACAGACAAGGGCAGGGGGGCCTTGAATAGAGAGATAATTAAGCATTTAACTGGATTTAACGATGACCCTAGAACCCTTGGCTATGCTTTTTTGTTCGGCCTGGAAGACAAGCAAAATTTGATAAGGCTTTTGGAAGAACACGAAATAAAATTGAGGGAAGAGATTGCAAGACTGGATAAAATGATAGACGATGAGCCACGCCCCACGCTTTATCCAGAAGGTCCATTTTTGAACTGCATGAGCCGCGACCATATATTGGTAGAGCTCAAGTATTTGCGGGCAGCCTTGCAAATATTGCAAGACCCGCAAAAATCAACTATGTTGGATGGTTATTTTTACATCAATTTTGGCAACAGAGAATGGCAGTTCACTGACAAACAGCATCCTCTTTCGGGCTAAATCCAAGGCACCAAGACGAGCCAAGTGCGCGTTTTTCATAATTTGCCAATGGAAGCTGCATAGCGGTTCCTGTTTTTAAAGGGAAATTTTCCGCTTTGGAAAAATATATGGAATCTATAACAACTTTGTCGCAAAAAATCCCAAGGCTTTGTCCGGTGTTCGCAAGTGTAAGCCCTTTGTAATTGAAATCTGCGTTTTTAACGCTGTCGCGCCCAAAAAAGAGAAATTCCATCGGCGCTAAAGTTAAATTGTCTGGCATATCAAATTTATAGGTATTGGCTGTAGTGCTTCTATCACGTGCTATGCGGCAACTGGATAGTTTCAAAGTATCTAAAGTTGCATTGTAAATTTCCAAATATTCAAATTCATTTCCGCTTGTTTTTGGGTCTGCAAAAATTTCCGTGAAAAATACATCTCCGTAATTTTTCGGAGGTCTGGAATTTGATGGTAGTACCGCCACACCTTGCGAAGAACCTCCAGAACTTGCCGACAATTCCAGAATAACCGAGCCTCTAGTGGATTGTGACGGCATTGTTTCTGTTTGCGAAATTGAAGATAAACTTATATTTTTTGAACCGGTGAATAGAATTTCTCCCTTATCATCTTTAAGTTCAATTCGCATACTGAAGTCTTTATCCAAAGGCAAGGAACTTGTAGTGAATATTCCTTTTCCATTTTCAATTTTCATATCAAATACCAAATCATCTAAATACAATTTTCCAGAACTAACTCCCGTGCTATTGTTAAAACCAAGCGGGATTTCCAACCTCAGAAAACCAAGTAGAGTTTTTAGGTTTATAGGAATGGTTATGTTTTCACCTGCTTTTATATCTGCAATGGCTTCTCCCTTTTGAACAAGCACTCCCGAATCCGCATATATTTTTACTTCAAACTTCCTGGTTTCGCCATTTGGGATCCCTTCTATTTTCAGATTTTCATCCAAATTTTTTTTTGATACGTGAATGCTTGCCATATCTGCGGCAGATACATCCACGATAATACTGTCAAACATCGGAACTTGGACTTTCCCAAGGAACAGTTTAACTGTTCCCTCCGTGTCGCTCCCAATGCTGCCACCACCTCCGCCGCTGCCGCCCCCACTGCAAGCGACAACCAATAACCCAATCACCGCAGACCAAAAACTGCAAGCCGCAATGCACAAAATGCAAAAATGCCTAAGCATAAATACCTCCTTTTTTTTATCTACATATTAGACGTAAAAAAACGGAAAAAAATTCCAAAAAAATGATTTTTGCAAACAAGTGTTTGCAAAAATGTGCAGATTTTTCGGAATTTGAGAATTTTCAAAATGAAACATCAATTTATTAATAGTTTACTAACATTTAGTTAACTTTTATTAAACGTACTTTTTTAATACGTCTTTGCTGGAAACGAAGTAATCTATTCCACTTGCAATGGTTGCAAAGGTTATTATTGCCATAACTGAGTATGGCAAATATTCCCAAATTTCTGTCCAATTTGGAATTAGGGTGTATAGAGGGTCAAGCGCGCCTATCAGAATTATCAATATTCCAATGCCTTGTATGGCGGTTTTCCATTTACCGCTTTGGCGGGCGGGCATAATTATTTTTTCTGAGGCAGCAAGGGTACGCAGCGTTTCTATGCTCGCTTCTCTGAAATAAATTAAAGCCACCATCCAAACAGAGGTGTAGCCAGAGGCCAAGAAGCACAGAAATACGGTCATATTGGAAATTTTATCGGAAAAGGGGTCTAAATATTTGCCAAGCGTTGAAACTTCTCCCCATTTGCGAGCCAAATATCCGTCCAAAAAATCTGTCACCATAAAGGCTATAACCATAACAAGGGCGAGAATTTTAAACACCAAGCTGTTGTTTTGATAATTCAAATCTCCATCGTAAAAAAACACCCACAAAAACACGGGCGTTAAAACTATGCGGCTCATCGTCAGCTGGTTGCAAACGGAGAGCGGCTTGCGATGCATGGGGTCGCGGTAATAGCGATAACCAAAAGACACTGCCGCGGCAAACAGCATAAGAATAGTGGCTCCCATGCAAATTTGCTGGTAATGCTCTATATTCAGAACATAAATCAGCATTGTGACATTTATGCTTATTGTGGCTACCTTAGACCAAAATCCGCTCGT
>Ga0268262_10007356_pt1 | contig 10300 bp, 7 predicted proteins | sample TergutNc150P3_FD_190354 | JGI IMG/M metagenome (GOLD analysis project Ga0268262, IMG submission 190354) | Nasutitermes corniger P3 segment gut microbial community from laboratory colony in Florida, USA - Nc150 P3 (SPAdes) (version 2) | ecosystem: Host-associated > Arthropoda: Insects > Digestive...
GGCGGACCTGTAAACGACATAATGTCCGTTCTGCATCTTGCCGCCCACCCGCTGGACAGCGCCTCTTACGCCGAGATGTTGCGCTCCCCTTTTGCGGGTCTTTCGCTCGCGGGGACGGCCGTATGCCTTTCAGTTTTTAACAATGCGGAAAACCCCATAGTTTTTGACGATGAGCCGCTTGGTCTTCTTGACGAGACAGACCGCGAGAAATATAAACACGGGCAAAACATTTATTCCTCTATCCGTGAAAAGTCCGCGGCTGAAAGCATAAGTTCTTTGGTTACGGAATTGTGGTACAAGGAAGGCTACCGTTATGAGACGGAATGGAATCCTTCGACAAACGTATACAGCGAGTTATACGACTATCTTTTCCACCTTGCAGTCCTTGCTGACGCCGCAAACGAAGGGCTCGCGTCTTTTACAGATTCAATTCGTGAATTAAGGAATTCAGGCGGACGGCTTACGGACATAGAAATTCCGCTTGAAAGACCCGGCGCCGTTCATATAATGACAATTCATAAAAGCAAAGGACTGGAATTCCCCGTCGTCTTTCTTTGCGGCTGCGGAAGGACCAGCCGGTCAGACAGAAGCGAAGACGTATTTTTCTCCGAGAAAACAGGCGTTGTCTTCAGCCCTCCCCTGCCGGAATCATGCGGTTCAATAGAAGAAATACGCAAGAATTTTCTTTGGGAACAATTAATCATTGAAAAAAAACAAAAAGATACAGCGGAACTGCGCCGTCTTCTTTATGTCGGCATGACAAGAGCGGAAAAAGAATTGTACCTTACAGGCAGTCTTAAAATTAATGATGACGAAGATTCAGGTGATTTTTCCGAAAAATTAAAAAAATATACCGAAAAAGCGTCAGAGAAAAAAGAAAACTTAATTCCAGGCGATTCAATAATAAATAACGATACTTTTTTCGGGCTTTTCCTGCCGTCAATCGTATCCCGTATATCAAATGGATTTTTCACGCTTGAGGAAATTCCGGTTTACACGGAAGAAGACATTAAGAAGCAGGAAACAAATCCCAAACATTTATCCGGGAAGCATTTACCGAACACAAAAGAAGGATTAAGCGAGTATATCAAACAAGCAGAGCCTCTATATAAAAAAACAAAAAAGCTCAAAACTCCCGAACTGCCGAATAATCACATAACGCCTGTCTCGTTAAAGGATAAAGACGACGTATTATCACAGGCGGACGCTTTGGGCAGAAGTTTTGTTATAAGCAGGGAATTCTCAGGCGAGAAAGCTGATGATGTCTTTAAAAAAGTGGATTCTCTTCTTGCCAAATTTTCCAGGACGGAAGATGAGGCGTACGGAAAATTCAATTCGGGCAGTTTTGGAACTATAGCGCATATTTGCGTGGAAGCCCTTTTAAGCGGTAAAGAGCCCGTATTCCCGCCTCAGCTTTCAGGCTCGGTAAGCCCCGCCGAATTCGACATGCTTTTTGCGGCCGGCAAAGAACTGGCAAGCCGCTTTGTCCGTTCCCCGCTGGGAAAAATAGCGGAAAACGCAAAACTGCGCGAAAACGAATTCTCTTTCAGGAGCCTTGTAAAAAACAACGACGGAAGGGAAGTTTTTATAAACGGAACCATCGATTTGTTTTTTGAGGACAATGAATGTATACATGTGGTGGATTTTAAGACCGACGGCAAGGAAACGCCTGTTGAACATACTGCGCAGATGGCCTGTTATTACCAAGCCGTGCGCTCCCTTTTCGCCGTTCCGGCGAAAAAAGAGTGCCGGGCATGGCTTTATTACTTAAGAACCGGCCACGCCGTGGAAATGACATTAAAAGTAAAACAAATAAATCTTGATAACAAGGCGTTTATCTAGCATAATAGTAATATTCGGAGGATGTATGTACAAATTCAACCAGGACGAATTATCTGATTTTGCCAGATTTTACGGCTTTCACTACGACAGCATAAAAGCGGAAGCCATTGTAAGAGAAGCGCTTATTGAGATGGATCGCGGGCTTTCAGGTGTCTCTTCCAGCCTTCAGATGATTCCCGCTTACATAACTCCGGTTTCTGAAATTCCCGCCGGAAAAACAGTCCTTGCGCTTGACGCGGGCGGTACAAACCTTCGCGTAAGCCTTGTGCAATTCAACGAAAAAGGAGAGGCCGACGCAAAAGGAACGTCAAAATCGCCGATGCCGGGAACAGGCGGACACGTAACCGCGAAAGAATTTTTTGACACAATAGCAAAAGCCGCCCTTCCCCTGTTAAAAGATACAAAAGTTGAAGGAATAGGATTTACTTTCTCCTATCCGATGGAAATAACAACCGACGCCGACGGGATTCTTATCTCTTTCAGCAAGGAAGTAGACGCTCCCGACGTTGTAGGGAAGGCAATCGGCAAGGGTTTAAGGGATTCTCTCGCGCAAATGGGCTGTAAATACGACGGTCCGATTGTGCTGTTAAACGACACCGCCGCTACCCTGCTCTCGGGCTTTGCCTCAATTTCACCTGACGGCGAAAGTACGCGCACCAAAAACGACTTTGGGACAAAAGGCGGTCCGGTAATCGGCTTTATTCTGGGAACCGGATTTAACACCGCATATCCTGAAACTATAATTCCGAAAATAGGATTTAATTCTCCTTCTTCACCGCAGATTGTGGTATGCGAAAGCGGCAATTTCAACGTCCTGCACAGGGGGCAGTTGGACAGAGAATACGACAGCACGACAAAAAACCCCGGCGCTTTCACGCTGGAAAAAGCGACAGCCGGCGCGTACCTCGGTCCGCTTACCTTGCACATTCTAAAACAAGCGATAAAGGACAAAGTTTTAAGTTTTAAAAAAGCTGACGAGCTTTTGAATATGTCCCATATTGAAACGCGTTATATAAACGAGTTTATGCACTCTCCCTTAAAAGCGGAAGGACCTGTTGGCTCTCTCTTTGCCGCCGACGAAAGCGCTGCCCTTGCCGCCGTCCAATACCTTACATCGATAGTCACCGAACGCGGCGCTCTTTTTTCCGCGGCGGTGTTAGCCGCAACCGTCATAAAGGCCGGCGGCAGTTACGAGCCTTACTCCCCCGTCCGCATCGCCGTAGAGGGAACAACATACATGATTTACAAAGGAATGCGCCGCTCTCTTGAGTCGTATCTTCATCAATTATTGTTCAAGGAAAAGCCGCGCCCTTACGTTGTATCTCCGGTGGAACAGGCGAGCCTTTTCGGCGCTGCCGTCGCGGCGTTGAGTAAGATTAAATAGGGTTAATTAACATAAAAGATTATAGAAGAATTTAACACGAACCTGACCACTCCAGAGTGGTCAGGCAAGCCACAAGAAATTTATTACAATTCCTCGCTTTCTGGAATTTTGTTCATTTCCAGCAGAACCTTAAGCTGTTTAATGACAAGTTTTTGCAGTTTTGGGTGCAGTTGTTTATAGAGGTCGATTACTTCGTCCAAACTGACATCCTTGGGGTTTGTAAACATTTTCCCCTTTCCTGTTTTAAGCCAGTTTTCATTGGCTCCAAAAGTGTCAGAGATCAGTTTGATAAGGCGGGGGTTAAGTTCACGTTGAGCGTTTTCCAAAGAAGGAATATATCCCTTGGAAACCCTAATTTTTTGGGCAAATTCCTCTTGAGTGAGGTCTAAAGCGGTTCGTAGCTCTATTAGACGTTCTCCTAATGCCTTATCCATTGTATTCAAGAATACCAGAGCGGGAATTGACATACAAGGCATGATATAAAAAATGAACTTATTCATTACACTAAACATTTAAAAGGAAAAGTAATTTATTGTAATTGTGATGATCATAACGGAATAGGATTAGGAACACCAAAATCAAATTTTATTAAATATTTTGCTGATAATTTTCAAGCTTTTGGAATAAAAAAAATTATTGCTACACATTTTGAAAGAAATAAAAAATCAAAAAAATACATACTTGATAAAGAAAATACAGGGGCAAATATAATTTGCATGGAAGATGTAATGGAAATACCATTAAATGAAAACGGTGATTTTCGTTCAAATGAGTGTAAAGAATTATTAAAAGAAAGTGAAATAGTAATAACGAACCCACCATTTTCTTTGTTCCGAGAATATGTAGCGCAATTATTTGAATATAAAAAGAAATTTATTATAATAGGAAATAAATATTCTATAACTTACAAAGAAATTTTTCCATTAATAAAAAAAAATAAAATTTGGACTGGAAATACACCTTTTGGAAAGGATTTATTGTTCGATTTACCTGATTGGTATGTTGAAGAAGTAAAAAAAAATAAAAAAGAAGGAAGTGGGTATAGACTTATAAATGGTGTGATCAAAGCTAGGTCTCAATCTGTATGGTTTACAAATCTTGACCATAAAAAACGACATGAATTATTAGATACAGGGAAAAAATATAAAGGTTATGAAGAAATGTACCCAAAGTATGATAACTATAATGCTATTAATGTAGACAGAGTATCAGATATACCTATGGATTATAAAAAAATGATGGGCGTACCCATTACTTTTCTTGATAAACATAATCCAGACCAATTTGAAATTATAGGTATCGCTAAGCGTGGAGCCGGAGATCCTTCATTGAGAAGTAAGGTATATACAAAAGAACAATATGATAATTATTCAGATTTAAACGCCGGACCTGTCTTAATAGATAATAAAGGGAATCTTTATAATACATACCCAAGACTTTTAATTAAAAAGAAAAAGGAAAAATAAAAATGGCAATGAAAATATAAACACCAACTATCACTATAAAAGATTTGGTTAAAAATTATAAAGATGACGGAGAAAACGGCGTGACCGCTTATGATGGGAAATTGAATGTTCGTCCGGCTTTTCAAAGGGCGTTTGTTTATGAACCTAATGATAGAGATAAAGTTATGCAAATTGTTTATAACGGATTGCCGTTAAACAGTATTTATTGGGCTATCAATCCCGACAAAACTTTTGAAGTAATAGACGGACAACAACGTATTATATCTATTTGTCAATTTATTACGAATGATGATGGCGATGGTAACCCAATAGCTATTAACTTTAATACTAAAAACAATCAAACATTTGAAGGATTATCAGAAGACAAACAAAAAGAAATATTAGATTATAAATTACAGATTTTTATTTGCGAAGGTACAGATGATGAAAAACTTGATTGGTTTAATACAATTAATATTGCGGGTAAACAAATGAAACCACAAGAATTATTAAACGCAAATTATACCGGTACATGGTTATCTGAGGCGAAAAAATATTTTTCAAAAAAGAGAAATAATCCTGCAATTAATATTGCATTCTGTGATAATGATGAAAAAAAGACTCTTATTTCTGTAAGTGGAGATGACGCAAACAGACAGTCTTTGTTGGAATTAGCCTTAAAATGGATTATAAATACAGATCCAATACAATATCCAGAAATAAAAAATTATATGGCTATTCATAGGCATGATATAGACGCAAAGGAAATATGCGACTATTATAATAATGTCTTTAAATGGGTCAAAAAGACCTTCACCAATTACCGAAAAGAAATGAAGGGATTAGATTGGGGTATCTTATATAATAAATATAAAAATAACAAAGATACCCCAAAAGATTTAGAAAAAAAATTACAAAGATTATTTGATATTTATGATGTAGACCCGGATGGTCTTAAAAAAGCTGGTTTCTATGAATATGTATTAAGCGGGGAAAGAACATTAATTTGGCATAGGGCTTTTTCTGATAAACAACAAAATCAAGTTTATAAAGAGCAAGGCGAAAAATGCGCCATTTGTAAAAATAAATTTAAAAAAGAAGAATTGGAAGCTCACCATAAACTTGCTTTTGCTGATGGGGGAGAAACAATAGTCAGTAATTGTCAAATGTTATGTAAGGATTGCCATACGGATATTACCGCTAAACAAAACCAAGGTTAATAAACAGGTAATTATTATACCTTCTGAAAGTGAGAAACTTAGTAAATTTACCTCTTTTTTTAATTAATCTTTTGTTTATACTTAATCAAGAGGCTTGTATCCATGATAAACGATGATATTATCGCAATCAAAGATAACATTCTCAATACTGTCGGTGAAACCTGTGAAAAAATCATTTTATTTGGTTCTCGTGCTTATGGAACTCCCCGTGAAGACAGCGATTATGACTTTTTCGTAGTCTTAAAAGATGATACCGAAAAACCTATTTTAGTCCTTCAAAAAATTTATCGCAGTTTGGCTAAAAGACCGATGACACCGCCTATTGATGTACTTGCCAACTATAAATCCCGTTTTGAGTGGCGCAGTACACAACCAACCATAGAACGCAGAATAGCGAATGATGGGGTAATCCTATATGAGCGACATTAGGCTGGTGCATGAATGGTTAAAATATTCTCAGAATGATCTAATATCAGCAAAACATTTATACGAAGATTTACATCTGGAATTTAGTTATTGTTTATTAGACAAAACAATAAATTACAGGGTATCAGTAAAGCATTTATATGATATGATTCATATTCAAAGCAAATTGAGTTAAAATATTATAAAGAATAAATTGTATTAGGATTTTCAATGACAAGGAGAAAAAATGGATAATACTTTGCATGAGGATTACCTAAGATTTAAAGATAATCCTGAAGATATTTTCCCTACGATAAACCATGAGAATGAAGATAAAATAAAGCAGATATTAATCGAACTAAACCATAATGACAATCTTGATGTTTGTGAATATGCAGTTACGGCAATTGAGAATGGAACTAATGTATTTTATATAAATACATTTCTAGGAGATATAATTTCAGAGTTAAAACTTAACAAAGAAAGTTTATTAAGATATTATAGGATTATTAATCATTCATTACAAGGTGACTTTGTAAACCACACACAATATGATCAGATTCAACGCATTACAACTAAACAACCTTTCTTTGCAGGAGAATTCCTAGAATATTTAATGTTGTTTGATGAATTATTTATTTTTCAATATATTGTGGAAATTATCTTATATTTGGACAGATTTAATATTATAGAAAAACATTCAAGATTATTAGAAATGATAAATTCAAATATTGAACAACAAATAATTTGTGGGATTAATGGGTTAGGTAGAATTGATTATTTTGAAAATTTTGATTTATTATCCAAAACATTGTTATGCTTTGATTCTCTCCTAAGAAATGAACAACATATAATTAATGGTGCTATTACTATGTCTTTAAGATTATTATATCGTCATGGAGACATTATAATCTCTCGCTTAATTTACTTGTCAAATAGAAATGATCCATTTATATTAAAAGAAATATCAAATTTTTTATTTTTTGAATATAAAAATATTTATAAAGAAAGTTATTTTGAGATATTTTTATTTTCGTTAGTAAATATCAATTCTAAATATTTAGGAAGAAACAATTATATAGATATGCTGTTATCCTCTATGATAAATGAAGAAGAAAATATAAATTTAGTAATAGATTTTTTAATTAAATGGATGACAAATAGTGATTGCAAACCAGGTAAAATCGAATCTTTACAATTATTAGATTGTACTTTATCAGGAATATTTTCTAATATTAGTATTTTACAAAAAACATTGTTATTATTGTTAAATAACGATAATATTTATGCTCCATGGTTAGCATCGTATATTGTTTCTTCAAACACATATTCAAATCATCAAAATATTTATTTTGATACTGATTCATTGTCAGAAATCGACTATACGGATATTATTTTTATCTGTCGTAAAATCTTAGGTTATTTTATACATTCACAAACTATTTTATCATTGTTTTATTCATTATTAATAGGGAAGAAGGATAACGTAAAAATTGTTCGTTTTTTAACAAATTGTTTTATTGAGTATATAGGGTATAATTATCCTATTACAACCATTAAATATTTTGAAAGAATACTTTGTGATAAAGAATTAGATGCAACATTAAAACCTATATGTAATAATATTTTAGAAATTATAAAAAGTATCCTAAAGGAAAGAACTGAAAAACAAAAACTTAAAGAATTGGAGCCATCAAGAAAAGATATTTTTTTATTATATAGAGAAGAATGGCGAAAAGATCAAAAAATCAGTGAATTAGCAGAAAAGAAAAGTATACTTAACCTAATATCATCAAGATCATATATAAAATATGGAAAAGCAGCTTCTTATCATATTAATGGAGATATTACAGACCCTCAACCGTTAAAATGTATTTCATTTTCAATGGAACTGCCCTATGATTTGTATGTTGACCCCGTAAAATTTGAAGAAGATGAATATAATTTTCGATTAGCTAATAGGAATGAATAATGCGTTTAATAATTAAAGAATATCTTTCACAGCTAAAAGAATCTAAAGAACTTGATATGCTGCTTCCTGATCTTCTATTGTCAATGAAATATATACCTATTAGTACTCCTCAAGTAGGAGTTAGACAATATGGAGTAGATATTGCAACTGAATATTATGATAAAAAGAACAATAAGTTATTATATCTTTTTGTTATTAAAAAAGGCGATATTGGAAGAAGTGATTGGGATAGTTCTTCACAATCTGTTCGGCAATCACTTGATGAAATTAAAGACGTATATTTAGAAAAAATGCTCAGTAATGAGCAAAAGAAAATGATTAAAAAAATCGTTTTATGTACTAATGGTGTTTTAAAACAAGAAGTAGAAATAAATTGGAAAGGTTATATAGATAGAAATACTGTTGTTAATGAGATTGAATACGAGTTATGGGATGGTTATAAGCTTGCACTAGATATTGAAAATAATATGCTTAATGAATTTATACTTTCTGGTAATTTCAAATCCTTGTTTAGAAAAGCATTAGCTCTCCTTGGTGATCCTGACTACAATTTGGATGATTATTATACTATTTTAAAGGAAAATTTATTTGTAACAGAGAATAATAAAAAGAAATCAAAGAGAATATTATACTCTATTAGATTGATTCTTAATATTATTTTCAACTGGAGCAAGGAAAACATTAATCTTAAACCCGCACTTTATGCAGCAGAAAGAACCTTATTGAATATTTGGTATTATTATATAAAAAACAATTTAATTGATGATATTGAATTAATTAAATTATTTGGTCTGTTTTTTCAAGATTTTGTTAGGATTTATTCTGAGTACTTTGCTAAAATTAGTAAATATTGTTATATTAAGAACGGATTTAATGATAATAGTAGATATTATTTATTAGAGAATATAACTCTTTATGAGCAATTAGGTATTATTGCAATTACTGGCTTAAATCATTATTATTATGGAACAATTTATAATGATCAAAATATTATTAGCATAGCAGAATATGTTAAAAATTCATTAAAATCATTTGTAAATAATCATAACTCAATTTCTTCTCCTGTATATGATAATCATATAATCGAAATAATATTATCATTAATATTACTTGTCAATTTTAATGAAATTGAATTTATTGAAAAATGGATCGTTGAAATTATTAATCGAATAGAATTTGCCTATAAAATAATGGGGAAACATTTTCCTGTGGATTCAGATTCCCTTGAAGACGCAGTTATAATATCAAATTCAAGTAAAGGAGATAAAAAAAATATGATGAGATCATCAACATTGCTTATGATATTATTACAATTTTCCGCAGTTAATAAACTTAATTCTGTTTATAAGTATATTGTTGAAGTTATTAGCCGAAGCTTTAAAGATACAACATTACAAATTTGGTTTCCAGATAATACTACTGATAATGTTTTATATATTGAGAATGCTGGTCATAGTTCTGGCATAGCCGATATATTTCATTCTCTAACAGACAATTTAGAAGACATAAATAAACAAATAAAAGAATCTAACGAGAAACATATGAATAATGTTTCGATTTCTGCAATAAAAAAAGGATTTCTAATATTACCATTAATAGCAAGCAGACATTTTCGAACACCAGTTTTACCATTATATTGGTCTATGTTTATTAATGACGAAAAATCGGAAGAGAATTGATTCTAGTATTTATATAAAACAAACAGCTTTTTATGCTTGGCTGTAATACTTTCTTATCACTCTTGACAGGCCGTATCAAAATTGGTACACTTATAATATGCTTCATAGTCTTAATGGGAAAACTTTGACAGTATATTTCTACAAAACTCCCAATGGTAATGAGCCTGTAAGAGATTGGTTAAAACAGCGAACGACAGAGGAAAAAAAGGCAATAGGAGAAGACATAAAAGCGGTAGAATTTTCCTGGCCTGTTGGGTATCCGCAAGTTACCAAACTTGACAAGGATTTATGGGAAGTCAGGACTAATTTACCAAATGGTATTAGTCGAGTTTTCTTTACAATTTGGAAGAAGT
>Ga0268262_10007357_pt1 | contig 10298 bp, 9 predicted proteins | sample TergutNc150P3_FD_190354 | JGI IMG/M metagenome (GOLD analysis project Ga0268262, IMG submission 190354) | Nasutitermes corniger P3 segment gut microbial community from laboratory colony in Florida, USA - Nc150 P3 (SPAdes) (version 2) | ecosystem: Host-associated > Arthropoda: Insects > Digestive...
TGCATCCGTTTAAAAGTATGCGCCCAATCGTTATAGTTTATTTTTCCCCTACCCATTCTAAATTTATATCATATTTTGGGGTTGTCGAACAAGTCTATTCTAATTTATATCGCTGGACATGGAGTTATTGACAGGCTAAAAAGATGTTGTCTTTTGACATCTGATTCAAATGAATTTGAGGGATTACCTTTTAATGATATATTTGATTTGATAAATAGAAATTCTCATCCCGACAACATTGTTGTTATTTTAGATTGTTGTCATTTCGGCATAAAAATATCACCAACAAGAAATAATATGTTTTGGATAACGGCGACATCCGATGATAATAATACAAATAATCAATTCCATGAAAATTTACTCAATTACTTGAACAATAATAGTAACTTGACAATATATGGATTACTGGATTACTTGCATTTACATGGGCATATCGAACAACCATATGCAAGTATTCAGGCTAATAAGATTTTTTATATAACTAAAATAAAAAATGAAACTTCCAATACTACAGAAATTAACAACTATTTTTTACGCAAAAGAGGAAGGTTAAGAACGGCATATCCTATAAATATTAGCTTTCATCAAATATTTGATCAAGGATTATACATATCACCTATCATTAAAAATGGAGAAAAAGAAATAAAAATGGACGAATATCTAACTGCTTACTCAACAAAGAAATCCTACTTAATTCTTGGAAATCCTGGGGTAGGAAAAAGTTTTTTGTCTTTTCTATTACAAAAAAGACTTGTGGATTTGAAATATACTGTCATATCTTTATCCTTTCAGGAAATGAATGATTTATTGTTTAAAGATGATGGTTTGACGGATAATGAAAATATTCAAATAAAAAAGATAATTAAAGAGGCAACGACAAATAAATCAGATAGAATAGTTTTTTTAATCGACGGGTTAGATGAATTTGTTGAATGGGATAATTATACCAGCTTTTTAGGTAAAATAGCTGAAAATACAGGGGTGATCGCTTTTTCAAGAGAAATAGAATACGAGAATAAAATTAGTAAATATTTGCCTGATACCGAGTTTGATGAAATATTAAAAGTAAAAAAATGGCAATATGAACAAGAATTTATCCATTTTTTAGCATTGCTCTTAGACAGGCAATATATTAATAAAGATAAATATGAAAATATTTTACTTAATGCCAAAGAATTTCAAGAACAATTAATTACTCCCCTTCATTCAAGGATGTATATTTATGTTTATGAGGATGATAGTAAAAGTGAATTATCGATAATAAATAAAGGAGGATTATATTCTTCATATATCTAAAAATTGGCAAATTATAATCAATCAATCATTGGTTTTTGGGTGAATATCGCATTTGATGCATTTATAAATCAAAGGAATAATTATTCACTGATATCAGAAGAAAAATATTCAGAAATGATGAAAGAATATCAACTAGAACTAAGACGAATAATTCCTTATGTTTTACAGCAGAAAAGAGAGATACACGGTAATTTTTATAATTTTATACACTATTCATTTTTTGAATATTTTGTTGCTTTATCCATATTTTCAAAAATTGGAATATCTTTTCATAATCCGAACAACATTTCTGATTTGTTAGATTCATTTAAATTAGATTTGAGTCTTCCGATACGACATCATTTAGTTGACCTTATTAGTTTAGATCAAAGCCTACAACAAGAAGAATTTATTAGTTTTCTCAATTTGCTATATAAATCCATAAATGAAGATAACAAGATTGGCAAGATAAAGAAAAATTTGATAATATATATAATTTCGAAACAAGATATGAGGGCTGCCCTAAGCTGTTTAAAAAATATTTTGAATACGGAAACTAATATTTTTATAAAAAATTCTTTATATTGGGCATGTATCAGGAAGAATGATGGAGAATTACTCAACTTATATATTTTTTTATTGGCTACAGAACCGGAATATAGATTTTATAATCGGGGATATCATTTATATTACTATGGGGATATTATGTTTGATAAATTTCCATTTACTGATAATGATGAAAACACACCATGGGATAAAACCAGAAAATTTATGATGGATAAAAGAATAAATGATCATAAAAACATTCCTTCTTTTATTCGGCTGCTGGATATATGGACATATATTGATTTGGCAGTATTTCATAAGACATTATTAAGAAGTGAGGAAATAGCTTCACTAAAAAATAGCTACAATGATTTACTATGTTATCTTAACGAAGATGCAAAATATTTTTTTGAAAATCTATTTAACCAAATTAATAATTATCCAGGGAACTAAAATGATAGATTTGGATGGAAGGGATAAAAGTGCAATTGATAAACTCAATAAATTGTATGGAAACTGCATTTTTACTTTGCTGAATTTTGGCGCTATAGAGCGCCTTAAAGGGATTGTTTATTTAGGAGTAACAGCTTCTTTGTATAAAAAAAGAGATTCTAATAGATTTTCACATTCTATAAATGTTGCAGTTTTAGCTAATACAATAGCTGAAAAGTTAAATTTGTCTAAAGATGATAAAAATATTTTAGTATTATATTATTTGTTTCATGATATAGGCCATTTACCTAATTCTCATGTATCTGAGCCATTATTGAGATTACTACAGGCAAAAAGAAAATTTCACGAATCATTTGGTTTATATTTGTTTGAAAATAGTGATATAAAAGATTGGTTTTTTGTTAATATTCCTAATGGGCTTACTATTTGGGAAAGAATAAAAGATATTTTTACAAATCGATTTGCAGAAATTAATCCGCTAATATGCGAAATAATTGAATCCCCGTTGAATCCGGACACTATAGAAGGTATTTTTCGTAGCGCCGTTATTCTTGAGTTGAATTATGTCTTGCCTGAAAATATTATTAATGGTATATATATGTACAGTAACTCTATCTTATACTCAAATAAAGATATACAACAGGTATTTGATTTTTTTTTACTGCAAAAAGAAATATACGAGGATTATGTTTATAGTTTATCAAATCAGTCGGCAGAGGCGATGTGGAAAAAAGCGTTGTATATTTTATTAAAAAAAAATGGTATAAATGATATTGATAATATTTTTTACCTAACCGACGAGAAGCTTATTGAACAAATGCTTGATATTTCAATTTTAAGAGAATTGATAGAAAACATACAAAATGGAATATGTCTGACGCCATATTGGACAAATAAATACTCGAATTTGATGGATAATAAATACGCTGAAATAAGTAATTCTATTTATTACGACAACTCAACAATAGATTCCATTGAAGAGAAAATATATAATAATATTTTCGAATTATCAAAAACAAAATTTGTAGCAATGCATTTTAACAGGTTGAGGCAAATTGCATTATTGGAAACGAAACCTGATTTACAATTGCTTCTTTTTGATGATTCATTTACTAAAGTAAATAATATTGTAAGCATAAAAAAAACGCAGGGAATAATACCTATGTCCGTATTTGGTTATCCGTTTGTTTCGATTGAAAAAATGAATGACATAGATTACAGTTATTCCCAGAAAATTATTGATAACATACTTATCAAATCTTTATTTTTAAAAAAAGCGATTATAGTAAATGCACCTTTTTCTCCAAATGATACAAATTTGCCAGCTGGCCCTTTAGTATTAAAGTCATATGCAAAAAATCATAATGTAGATGTCGTACTAGCCAATTTGAATATTAAGTATTTAAATAAATTTCATAACGATGATTATATATTTACTCTTGGTGACCATTGTAAAAATAAAAAAATAGCCGGGGCATACGACTTCTTTAAAAAATCAATTGAATATCCAGGCGTACCTAGTGAATATGAAGTTGATTGTATGGATATTACAAAGAGTTTCCAGTTTTCATTTGACCAAATTAATGAGATTGTTGATAATGTTATTAATTCAAGTAGTTTTTGGATGCAATTTTTAACGAAAAATTTTTTCGACTTATATGAAGAGGTGCCAGTTGTAGGATTTTCAATTATGGGAACTTCTCAACTTATAATTGCAATGATTTTATCGAAATTAATAAAAAAATATTGGGCAAAAACTATTGTTATTGCGGGCGGAAGCCATATTACACTCAAAAGAAAACAAATCTAAAATGAAAAACACTATTTTGACTATTTTAATTATTTTCTGCCGTTTCATTCCGAACATGCTTTTTTAGAATGTATTAGTAGTGGTAATTTTCATGAAGTAAAGGGCGTTATAGCACCTGATAATTTATCGGAATTTTCTGATGAAAAAAATACTAATGACGAGTCATTCCCGTATATAATTGAAAAGGAAGATTTTGTTGATTATGATTTGGAAAAGTGTACTATTCCTATACAAATTGGAGAGGGATGTAGAAAAGGATCTTGTGCTATGTGTACCTATAGTTATGTTGAAAAATACAGAGAAGTAGATTTTGAAAAAAAGCTAAATTGTATTCTTCAAAATCAAAAATCATGGAGTATACGCCGCTTGTCATTTAAAGACGGCAATCTGTATAAAAATAATTTGTTAATGATTGCATCAATATTGAATAATCTGGATTTTAAATGGAATGCTACCACCCATATAGATGAATCTATGACATTGGAAGATTTCAAACGTTTACAAAGCTCAGGATGTGATAATTTGGAAATAGGTGTAGAGTCTATTCATACGCATGTGCAGAAGCTAATAGGAAAAGTGTATCCAATAAAAAGTATTGAAAAATATATTGAAACTGGAGTAGAAGCTAATATTACTCTTGTAATTAATTTAATATTTGGTTTTCCTAACGAAACAAAAGAGGAAGCTCATAGGCAATTGGAATGGTTTGAAAAAATAAAAAAAATATATAAAGAAAAAGTATATGGATCTTTCAATATGCTTGAAATAAATTATGGGTCAAGAATGGCACGATATCCGTCTGAATATGAAATAACATTAGGTAAAATGGGGCCATGGTCATTTTCTTATCCTTGGAATGCCCCAACTTGGAGAAAAGAATTTGCCCCTCTTATTATTAGTAAGAATTTGGAAACTTTATTCTAAGCTTTATATTAGACTTGTTTAATAATGCAAGTAAAAATATAATTCAAAAGTGGGCAGGGGGAAAATAAATTATAACGATAAGGATCATACTTTTAAGCGGCTGTATGAGGTCAAGCCCGCTATATTTAACAAAATGCTGTCAATTCTGCAAAAGGAATTCAACAAGATGCATAAAAACGGAGGAAAGCCGCCTAAACTGACGCCTGAAGACAAGCTGTACGTTACATTAAAATACTTGAGGGAGTACCGGACAATGGACAGCATCGCGGCGGAATACGGCGTGTGCAAAGGCACGGTCTGTCTTGCCATACAATGGGTGGAAGATACCTTAGCGAAAGACGGCGAATTCGCGGTGCCAGGGAAAAAAGTACTCAAGAGAAAGTCAGCCGCAATTGAGTATATCGTAGTCGATGTGACTGAAAGTCCCATCAACCGCCCCAAAAAGAACCAAAAGGACTATTATTCCGGCAAAAAAAACGCCACGCGCTAAAAACACAGATAATAATAGAACGGAGCAGCCAACAAATCATTGACGCGCAAGAAGCAAAAGGTAGCGAGCATGATTTTAAAATTTACAAAGAAACCGTCGGGAAATCACTGAGCAATTCTATTCCTCTGGATGATGATCTTGGATATTTGGGAATAAAAGACTGCCATCCAAACAGCTTTATTCCTGTAAAGTCAAGCAAAAAGCATCAGTTGACCGCCAGGGAAAAAGCATATAATAAGCGGCCTGCCAGACGACGCGTTGTCATTGAACATGTCAATGGCAGGATAAAAGTATTCAAATGTATGTCATACCCTTACCGTGGTCGCTCCTGCAATCGGCATTCATTGAGGATGAAATTAATTTGTGGTATTATAAACTATGATCGGATTGCTTAATCGGTTATTAAACATGTCTATCGTTTTTGTCAATGAAAAATGAAAGATTTATAAAAATCTAGAATTTTGATGTTTCAAAACAGAAAATAAAATTCTGTAAACAAAAAAGTTTAAGTTGAAAAAATTAAACTTTCGAAATTTGCTACTATGATAAAGTCACTAAAGAGTAGAAACACTAATCGGGATATTGTTTTAAGAAAAGTTTTAGCTGTCTTATCTCATACATCGGGCTTTCTTAATAAAATTCCTTTCTCATATAGTTATTAGTAACTTCGATATCTTTCCATTAATTTGAAGTAATTTTTTATTTGTTACATAATTAGCCTGTTTTACCTTGGGATTTTAAATAATACCTTAAATGATTCAAGGAAAGATTTATTTACTTTCTTGGTATTGCCCAAATTACCATTTACAGTACTGGGCATCTGTTCCTCTAAGTCTTCATTTACTTGTTCTTCAATTCTAGCCCAATACTCCTCAATTTTCGGACTTATACCGCCATTCTTTTCACCATATAGGATTAACCCACGCTCCTCATCATCTTCTATCGCTCTCCATAAAGCTTTATGATAATCCCTATATATTCTTGATATTTCAGGACTCTTAATATACAGAGCTGTATATTCAGATTTACTTGTGATTGTTGCATGTTCTGGATTCATAAATAATGATACATCATTTATAATATCCACACCAATTACTTCAGGAAGATAATTATCGAATTTTTTTATATTCAAATATCCTAAGTTAAACTTGCGAAGATGCATTTTTTCAGCTTTTTTCACTAATGTCTTGTATTCCTCCAGTTTCTCTTTTGTATGAATCGAAACTATTTTATAAATTGACGCATTAGGTTTTTTCTTGTAAAATAATAACTCATTAGCATAATATTGTCGCACGTAATCAATGTCCTCATTGTTTTCACTGTTTGCCTGAATGGGATGCGGTCCAAAATTCATCAACCTGATACTATTGTTATCTGGTGCTTTTTCTCTTAACTCAATTAGAATTTTATAGAATTGATTAATATCATTAGGTGGAATTATAAAAGATTCCTGTACAAGATTCTTTTTAGGAGTAACAGTATTGGTAATAATATCGCTTGATATTTTAAGTTGATTTGTTAATTTATTAAGCTTGTCAAGGTCATCACGTAAAATAAGAACACGAAATCCTTTTATCGTACCAGTACAGAATAAAATAATAGCAAAAAATGATATAATTCCTATACTGAAAGCAGTTATTTTGGATAGATTATTTATAGTGATATTTAAATTATCACCAAGCAAAAAATTTAATAAATAAGGAACAAAATATGGGGTACTGGTAAGAGCAAGTGAGACAAATAATAATACTAAAGAGGCACCTTTTATAACAACATCTTTCTCACCATCTTTCTTTTCACTCATAGTAATACTCCTTTTCTAAGCATCTCTCAATACAAAAATTATTGCCTGACGCTTTCACATTAAATATATCGGCCAAAATAGTAATTTTTTAAGAAATATTGTTTATTTATCGTTTTTTAATATCGGTTAACACCCTGTGTCAGTCACATAATTTACCTTGTGTATATACTTTGCTTACGCTATATATATAGTTTTCTACATATCACAAATATAACTTTTCGTTATTTAAATATTCATTTCTCATTTTAATTACTTGACCATAGTCTTTCATAATGTTTCTTTTCCTTAACATGATGTATCAACATATCAATCAATGTAGACAATACTATAGTTGCCTTTCTAAGGCTTTAGACTAAAAAAGCTTCCTTGGGCAAAAGTATTTTAGAGTTACTAAAAGCCTTGTGGTGGCTAGTGAAATCGGTAATCTCAAAAGGGCAACTAGAAAAAAGGTTGCTTTCGCAGGGAAAATCGCTACAAAGAAAGTAAGCTAGAAAAGATAGCTTAAAAACCAATTCTATTCATTTTATATCTATATTAATTCTTGATTGCTGATTTATTAAGCATTGTGAATAAATTTAAACTAATACTTTCGTATTAGCTAAAATTAAAATCTAAAAGCCTACATAGCCAAAGACTATGAGGTAGAGTCCAATATCATGAAATAGACTATGATTGTATTATAATGTCTAACGGAACTAAATATGGCGTATACTAAAAGTACGATACTCTAAGAAATTCAAGTGCCAGTCACATCCTCATGATCTACTTTTGTTAAAGGTTCTAGTTTTGTTATTGAATTAGGGTTTAATACTATTTTCCAGACAGAAATAATTAATCCCAAAATATCCACAAATAATGCACTACCAGCAGATATAATAACTTCTGGAGGAAACTTATTATTATTTAGTAAAATGTAGAACGAAAAAATAAGGACAATTGCTAATAAAATAATTGAAAAAAATCCCATAACTAGTTTTAAGACAAACCATTGACTATCTTGTTTTTTACGCTGGTTAAAAGTCTCGATTTCTTGACGAATTTGTTCTGACAACTTATCAGTATCAATTTTAGCAATATTTGTTGCCATATTATTTCTTTCTTAATTGTTCAAAAATTATACTTACAAGAGTACCAACAAAAATGGCTATGGCAGTAGAAGTCACAGTTAACATAATATTCTTATCTATAGTGAATGAAAAGAGATCACCACTTGCAAAAATTATTGAAAGAAGAATTAATAAAACTGACATTATAGTAGCAATTAATGTTATATATAATGTTATTTGTCTCTGTCTATTTACTGTTTTATATACACTTTGCTCCTTTTTTAACAAAAAATCTTTTTGATTTAATAAATTTAAAATTTCAATTAGTTTTTCAAGTTGTTTTGTTGAATTATTGTTCGTAAGGTCAAGATATTGATATTGAATTAGGAAAGAAGGAATACAAGACTTATTGTCCAGAAGGATTGGAATAATCTTTTTATGATTATTATTTTGAATTTGACTTGTGAATAATCCTAACTCGTAATAAAACCAAGATCTACCTACTTCATTTAGTGGAATAATTGCCAGTAATATATCAGCAGACAATATAGATTGATAAATATAATCTGCCACATTATCACCTGGTATGATTCCGTTTTCATGATCAATAACTTCAAAATTGGCATTATAAAGTTTCTCTTTAAGAGAATAGACAAAATCAATATTTTCACTAGTGTATGAAATCCAAATTTTCATTTATCCCTCTCGTTGTTCTCTAAGAATTTGTAAAAATACTCCTTTAAGGGAGATTTTTGAAACGTCCAAGCGTAATTTTAATACAAATATAATATTTTTCTTAAAAAAAAGCAATGGTAAATTTACTTTTATCATGAAAATCAATTTCCATCAGATGGGTATTTTATTACTACTCATATTGAAAACTTCCCGAAAATTGATATAGAGAGTATATCAATATGACTAGAAATTTATAAAAATATCTTTTTCATTGTGAGGTTTCCCCCGCTTTAAAGCGTATTCTCATAATTGACTGCAAAGCGGTGGACTTTCCGCTACCTTTCTCTGCGGGACTTACATCCTGTAATGTCCATATCGCTATATTATCCATATACTTTTACATTCATTCCGTAAAACCACTTTGGCATGGTTTTTGCAACTGCGGCGATGAGCGACGCGCAAAAACCATGCCAACCCCTTAGGAACTGGATTTGTAGTCCGACGGTTTAAGGGGACGTGGCATTCATTCCCATTCTCTCAAATCCGAATTTACCCACTCTATCGGCACTAAAGCAGAATTATGTCCCTGTAGCGGTACAGCCAGGTCGTAAGGCGGTTTTTCCCCGTCGGGGCGTGCCGTTGGAGAAGAAGGGGCAAGCCCCAACCGGCCCGCCCCTTATCCGGGGAAAAACAAAAGGGCAGGTCTGGGGTTTAAGGGCAGCATAGCTCTGTCCTCAATACGCCTGGTTACATATCGGGTATTTCGGAGGTTTGCAGATGAAAGCGTCAAATCAAAAGCGGTATTACAGCCCACAGTTTTCGCAGCTGGCGGCGGTCTCGGTCCGCCGCCTTGCCTGGGCATTGGGTAAGCCCCACCAGATAATTGCACGGCGAAGCCGTGTTGAAGAGAAATCCAACACGGTGTAGCGCAAGTAAAACTCACTATACGGATAAAGGCCGAAGGCTTTAGCCTGAGCAGTGCGCGGGCCCGCAGCCGTGGATCACATCGTCCAGCTTTTGCCGTCCATCGTGGACCCCTTAAAAGTCTGCCTGTCATGTAATGACACCTCCCGGTGTTCCTTATGTGCCTTTAGCGTCCACTCCGCTAACCCAGCCACCCTTGCCGTATTGGCTAAGGCGCAGTAGCCTATTTCTTTCCCGGGCCATGCGCCCGGGCTTGGAGTGTTTAGATTTTTTACACGCGGAATTTGACGCAGCGCATACGCAGCTCTTTTTCCGGCAATATCCCCTGCGCTACCGCAAGCTTTAGTATCC
>Ga0268262_10007358_pt1 | contig 10298 bp, 8 predicted proteins | sample TergutNc150P3_FD_190354 | JGI IMG/M metagenome (GOLD analysis project Ga0268262, IMG submission 190354) | Nasutitermes corniger P3 segment gut microbial community from laboratory colony in Florida, USA - Nc150 P3 (SPAdes) (version 2) | ecosystem: Host-associated > Arthropoda: Insects > Digestive...
AGAATCGGAAATAAGGAGTATATCTGGAGGAAGGGATAACCATTGCTTTTGACAACAGGGAACTGCTATCCGGTATTTGCGGCGCTAACGACGGAAATCTCAAAATAATAGAAGGTTCACTTGGCGGTTTCATTACAGCCAGAGGCAATGAAATACATTTTGAAAGCCATGATGAAACCGGAGTCAGACGCTTTAAAACAATGATGGACAATCTTGCCGCCATTGTAAAAGAAGGAGAATATCCATCTCCCGAGTATATCCGCGCTCTTGCAGTAGAATTTACAGAAAGTGAACCGGCTGCTCTTGATACAAGGAGTCATGATTCCATAATACAAATTCCGCACGGATTCGGGCGGGTTTATCCGCGCAGCAGGAATCAGTCTTCCTATGTTCAGGCAATGAGGGAAAATGAAATATGTTTTTGTGTAGGTCCCGCCGGAACAGGCAAAACATACCTCGCAATTGCACAGGCTTTGCAGGCGGTACTTTCCAAAAAAATGCGTAAACTTGTACTTACCCGCCCTGTAGTGGAAGCCGGTGAAAACCTTGGCTTTCTTCCCGGCGACTTGAGCCAAAAGATTGATCCCTATTTAAAGCCGCTTTACGACGCAATGGAATCGCTTGTCCCCTATGACATAATTCACAGAATGGAAGAAACAAGGTCAATAGAAATCGCTCCGCTTGCATACATGAGAGGGCGAAGTCTTAATGACTGCATGGTAATTCTGGACGAAGCCCAGAATACTACAAAAGAACAGATGAAAATGTTTCTTACAAGAATTGGAACGGGGGCAAGGGCAGTAATCACAGGAGACACTACCCAAATTGATCTTCCGCGTAAAACAGAATCGGGGCTTTTGCACGCTCTTGAAATCCTTAAAGACATTGAAGGAATTAATATCACTTTCTTGCATACGTCCGACGTAGCGCGTAATCCCCTGATAAAGAAAATAATACAGGCATACAATGAAAGAGAATCATAAACTTATTACGGAAAATATTCAAAAATTATTGCTTGTATTCTTAAAGCGCCTGCGTTCAGGGACTGAACTTTTCAGCATCGCATTATGCGTTATTACCGTTATCGTGATAATTGCAAGCGGAAACAACGAGTCCGCAAGGGATATCGGCAATTATGAAGTGGGCAAAGTCGCAAGCAACGATGTTATCGCTTCAACATCAATATCTTATCTTGATGAAGAAGCAACAAGGTTAAGGCAGGAAGCAGTAATAAGGCAGGTCCCTGCAGTATTTCGTTTTTCCGAAGAAACCAATATAAATATACTTTATTCATGGAATCAGTTTTGTAATTATGCTGACAAACTGGACACAACGGATATATCTGAGGCAATACTCTTAATAAATGCCGAATATTCCGGAGACTTTTCAAATGAAACCCTGTATATATATTTATCCTTAAATGAGCGCTCCGCTTTCAGGGATTACGGCGGGGATATATTAAATGCGATTTTAAACAAGGGCATTTTTTCATACCGCAGTGAAGATATAATTTCATATAACAATAATATACTGGAACTCGTAAGAATAAATGAGAAAGAAACCATGAGGGAAATAAATTCCTATGATGAAGTAATTACAATTTCAAATATCAGGGATGCTCTTGAAGATATCGTTAAATCAACTGAAGCTCCGGCGGCTTTTAAGGCAGTCGCCGTAAATCTTTTAAGGCCGTTCTTAGCGCCGAATGTATTCTTTTCCTACCCTGAGTCCCAAAGACGCATTGAAGAAACAAGGGGGATGACGTCCCCTGTAATAAAAACCATAGAGAAAGGCCATAAAATAATAAGAAAAGGTTTTATCATCACGGAAGCGGAAATGGAAATGCTGAATATATATTTATATTCAATTCCCAAAAAAGACCCCCGTAATATTCTGGGTTTTATTCTTCTTGTACTGCTTGTCTATGTGCTTTACATGATTTTAAGAGGACGCCTGATATTGGGCAGGGAAATAAATAAAAGTGAACAATATCTGCTCTCGGCTGTAACCGGGCTTTATATTATAGGGTCGGTATTAATAAACAACTTTTCTCCGGGCTATGAAGGTTTTCCGGTTTCGCTTGTAATTCCTACCGCTCTTTTTATAATGATACTCGCCGTATTTATGGGAACAAGGACGGCAATGATAATGGCTCTTGCCCTGCCTCTCGGCTCGTACCTTGCAGGCGCTTTTGATAATCATTCATATATCATCGCCCTTGTCTCCGGTATAACGGCTTCCACAGTGCTGCATAAGGCGCAAAACAGGATGAGCCTGTTAAAAGCCGGCTTTATAATTGCGGCTGCAAACTGTCTTGCTGTAATTATTATCCTGCTTATTCGTCAGGCGGATTTACTTGATTATCCTGCCGTGCTTTTTTGGGCGGTTTTTAACGGCGTTATTTCAGGAATGTTAACGCTCGGTTTCTTCCCGCCGCTTGAACATGCGTTGAATGCTGTAACATCATTCAGGCTTTTGGAATTGTCAGACCTTAACGCTCCTATTCTAAAGAAACTTTTTACTGCCGCTCCGGGAACATACAGCCATTCACTTATGGTTGCAAACCTTGCAGAGCAGGCCTGTCAGGATATCGGAGCCAATGCCATGCTTGCCCGTGTAGGCGCTTATTACCATGACATCGGTAAAATTGAAAACCCCGATTATTTTGTTGAGAACCAGACGGATCATAACAGGCATGATGAGTTAAACCCGCGCCTTTCCGCAACGATTATCCGCAGCCATGTAAAACTCGGCGTAGAAAAAGCGCACAGTCTGGGTCTTCCAAGGGATGTAATTTCAATTATATCGGAACACCACGGCAATTCACTCATTACATGGTTTTACAACAAGGCGCTGGAACAGGAAGAAACTGTTAACAAGGAAGATTTTTCCTATCCCGGCAGCCCTCCGCGTTCCAGGGAATCTGCCGTAGTAATGCTTGCCGATATAACCGAAGCCGCCGTTCGTACATTGAACAAACCGACAGCCGGAAAGATAGACAAATTTATTCAGCAGCTTTTTGATGCAAAGGTAGAGCATGGGCAGCTCTCGGAATCTGAATTGTCATTCCGCGACCTTGAGATAATAAAAAATGCCTTTGTAAGAGTATTGGCAGGCTACTATCACAACAGAATTGAATATCCGAAACAAAAAGATGAAGCCGTATGAACAAAGTAACGGTCAATGCTGAAGATTATCCGCTGCCCTCATGGAACGGCGATATGTGCCGCTTTGCCGTAAAAGTTCTGGAAGAAATAAAACGCGACAACTGGGAGCTTTCGGTTCTGCTTTGCGGGGATAAAACAATAACAAAACTAAACGCCCAATACAGAGATAAAAATGAACCTACTGATATACTTTCATTCGATCTCGGCGAAACAGTACAGGAAGGCGGTAAAACCGTCTACCTGCCGGGGGACATCGTAATTTCCCTTGATACCCTGCGTGAAAACGCCGGATACTTTAATACAAGCGAGGATGAGGAGTTACGAAGACTTATAATTCATGGTATTCTTCATCTGGACGGAATGAATCATGAGACTAACGAACAAAGCGAACCCATGCTTCTCTTACAGGAGGAAATACTGAAAAAGCTAGGAAACAAACACATAATAAACGCAAAAAGTGAAGACGGAGGAGAAAGGTGAAACCCCCTTTTCAGCTGAATACGCGCGCAATAAAGGAACTTGAAGAAGAACAGCAGCAGATGATACGCGGCGTTGTGGAATTATCCGGTACAACGGTAAAGGAAGTGATGGTTCCGAGAACGGACACTGTCTTTCTCTCCGCATCAGCATCAATAGAGGAACTGCTTGCATGTATCTGCGAAAGCGAACACTCCCGTTTTCCCGTATATCAGGATACTGTAGATAATGTAACCGGCATACTGCACGTTAAGGATGTGTTAAAGGCGCTTGTAAAAAACAAACCGGTAAACATAAACGAGCTTGCAAGGAAACCTCTTTTTGTTCCGGTTACAAAACATATTGACACCCTCCTGCGGGAATTGCGCCGGAAAAAGGTACACATAGCGGTTGTTGTTGACGAATACGGCGGAGTGTCAGGCATTGTTTCCATGGAAGACATAATTGAAGAGATAATCGGCGACATTCAGGACGAGTTTGACCATGAAACCGAAGATATCGTCAAGCTTGGCGAAGGCGTTTGGCTGTGCGAAGCAAGGGTAAACATGGAATTCCTTGCGGAAGAGACGAACCTTGTTCTTCCTGTTGACGACTTTGATACATTGGGCGGTTTTGTTTTTGACCTATTCGGTAAAATACCTGTAAAAGACGAAAAGATAGAGTATAAAAATTATGACTTTATAATTCAGGAAATGGACGGGCATAGAATAAATACGATCAAAATTGTTACGCATAGATAGGATTATTGGTTTCTTAATTGGGAGGGGACAATGTCATATTCCAGATTCATACTTTTGCTCCTGTGCGCATTACTGTTTTTTCCTGCCGGCATTGCGTCCCAATCGCAGCCTACAGCCGCAGCTTACTATGAGCGCGGCAAATTCTACATGGCGGATGAAGACTGGTATCCCGCGGTAGAATCCTTCCTTGAATGTTTAAGGCTTAATCCCGCCCATGCGGAAGGAACGGCGGCTCTTGCCGAATGTTACTACGAACTGGCCGAGTTTGATGAAGCGCTTAACTGGGTAAGAAAGGCAAGGCAGCTTGCGCGTACCAATATGTCAGTTGCAAATCTGGAAGTTTTTACCCTTATAGCGCTCGGTAATCTTGACGCCGCATCTGCCCTGGTATCTGAAATCCTTGCAAGGGAACCATACAACAGGGAGACGCTGTTTGCGGCAGGGGAACTTGACATAGCAAGAAACAGACCGTCGGAAGCAATGATGCGCTTCCGTGAAGCCGTGCGCCGCTATCCTGACGACCGAAGGCTGCTTGTATCCCTTGCGCTCGTTACGCTTTCCATGGGGGACGGTGAAACCGCCCTGACATACATAAACAACGCATTAAACCAGCATCCTGACGATTACCGTGTCTTTTATTTTGCGGCGTATATCTATGCGCAGAACAACAAGCTTCAGGACGCAATCCGCTATGCCGACAGAGCGCTCTATTACAAACCCGGCCATACGCCTTCTCAGTCCCTTATGGCGACTCTCCGCTACCGCAACTCGCAGTACGAAGAAGCAGTGCGTTTTTGCGACATAATCATCGCCAAAAACAGGGAAGACACAGGCGCATGGTATCTGAAAGGTCTGTCATATATAAGAATGGGGCGTCAGGCGGACGCTATAACAATCCTTTCTTCCGCATTAACGATTAACGAAGAAGATGAATTTATCCGCGCCATTCTGGAAGAAGCCCTTATTTCTTCCGCAGCGCTGGAAGACCCGCGCCGCGTAAGATGGGCGACATGGCACTTCAACAAGGCAAGGAATTTCCGCCAGCGCAGCATGATCGAGCAGGCGCTGTTTGAATACCGCCGGGGCTTAAGGCTTAATCCCTTTGCGCAGGACAGGCGTGAATATGCGGAACTCCTCAGACTGCAGAAATACCCTGCCCGTTATCTTGAAGAACTTCGCTTCCTGCAGGATCAGGGCATGGCAGACCAACCGTTAAACGATGCGGTAGAAACATACAGCGCTCTTCTTTCGGAGGCGCTGTTCAGGCAATGGCAGGTAAACCCTGTAGAACTTGCGGAACGCCACTGGAAGGTAGCTGTCTTTTCCCTTGCAGGCCAGTCCAGCTTTTATCACTCAGACGCGGGTTATGTGGCGGCGTCTGTTGTAAGGGAACTTTTGGTGCATGACCGTAACATCATGCCGATGAACATGGATATGCGTCAGGCTTCTTTTTCACAGGCTTTCAGGCAGGCGAGGGAAGCGGGAGCGGATTATTTTATGCTTGTCTCCGTTACGGAAAACGAGCGCGACATTTCCATAAAGGGTGAACTGTTTGTCGGCAGGACAGGCTCTCCTGCGGGAATTTTCAATGCGTACAGGACGGGAACCGACAGGCTGAGAAGCGCCTCAAAAGGAATAACAGACCAGCTTTCAGGTTCTTTGCCGCTTAGGGGCAGATTACTTATAAGAAAGCAGGCTCAAGCATTAATAAATAAGGGAAAGGCGGACGGCGTACAGGCGGATACGGTTTACGATGTAGTAAAAAAAGGACGCCCTCAAATAGCCAACGAAGGCATTGCCCTTATTTACAGCCCCGATGAACTTGTAGGAAAACTTACCATTAAGAATGTAGATGAAGAAATAGCGATTGGCACTCTGGAAAGGAACGGCTTTTTTGACCGCATAGAACCCGGAGACGAGGTTATTCTTCAAACGGAAAAACCCGCAAGGGCTTCGCCGGAAATTGCGGCAAACCCCGAACTGCGCGCACTCCTGCGTACTTTACGTCAATAGACCATTGCGCTTAGTACAGCATCAATCCAACTGTTCGCTTCAACGGGGTTAACTGACCTGAATGACAGGAATTCCATTAAAGCTTCATTGTATCTTCCGTTATAGTACAAGACCTGTGCAAGATAGAAACTTGCGCGTGTCTGTATGTCCCTTGATCTTGGTAATGACAGATACTGCTGTAAATTAACAAGAGCGCCTTCCCAGTCAAACTTTCCGAAATATTCATTTATAATCCTGACCAGCGCCGCTTCTTCGCCGCTTGAGGTAACTTCAAGGTCAATAGCGAAGACACGCGGCTTTTTCAGCGGCAAAGGCTCTTTTTGCAGGGGGCGGACGCTTCCCACTATATTCATGGAATCATTGCTTAGGGGAAGCTCACGCGAAGGCTGCGGCAGGAAGGCGCCCGCGCCGAAATCGTTTAATGTCAGAATCGGCAGCGGAACGGGGCGGATAAAACTGTATGCGGTTTCTTCCCCGTATGCGAAAACGGCGGAAGCGGTCGAGTTTATTCCCGGCTTTATATTGATATTGCCGCTTGAAATCTCATCTTCATAAATTACCGTGTAGTACCATGCTGTCTGGGGAGCCGGCATATCCGTAAACGGAGAGCGGACTCCGGCGCGTACGATAACGGCGTTAAGCAAATCCTCGTTTTTCATTACAGGCTGAGCGCTCCTGTAGAGAACCGCTCTTTTTTGCGGGTTAGTCGTATTAAAAGTGATAACCACCGTCTCTCCGTCATTTCTCGCCCTTAAATTAAAGATACCCTGCGCGTTCCATTCTTCCGTTACGGAAGGAGAGACATAGACAGACTCGCCGGGAGAAGCGATATTCACAATGAGACTGTTTATCTGCGGAATGATTATATCGTAACGCCGCCCGGAAACATCGCTTGCGGCGATAAAGTAATAGATATTTTCCATGCCGTCCGTATCGTCAATATAGGACTGCGTCCCGTACCTTACGACAATAGGCCTGATATTGGCGGGAACGGAGCCGCCGAAAGGACGCGCAGACCTGAAAATATACACAGGTCCCAGGGCGTCAGGGGAATCCGTCCATGTAAGCCTTATAAGCTTGTTTCTGATTTCCGCCTTTATCTGCGTAACGGCGGGCAAAAAGCCGTCCTGCGCCCTAAGGCAGGCAGGTACTGCCAAAATGAGTACAAAAAACAAAAAAACAGGTCTTTTTGCCATCTATATTTTAATTTTAATGCGGAAAACCGCTAAAATCCAGTGTAAATATGACATTTACAGCTTTAGACAAAATGCTCCATAACAAACTTCATTGCGTTCAAAGCCCTGCATAGTGTTACCATGCAAGCCCTGCATAGCGTTACCATGCAAGCCGGCATAGTGTTACCATGCAAGCCGGCATAGCGTTACTATGCAAGCCGGCATAGCGTTACCATGCAAGGCTTACATAGCATCACCTTTTGGCTACTTTCTCGTCCATGTCTTGCTGCTTGCGCTGGGGCGGGTATAAGTCCCGGCGAGTCTGTCGATGCCGTAGTAATAGTACTCAAAGCCGTTGTCAAATGTATGGTTTTCCAAATCCACATTTGCGCCGATGGTAATACTGGTCAGTTGGTTTTTGCTAAACGCCTTATCCCCGATCCTGGTAACGCTGTCAGGAATGATTATGCTTTTCAGTTTGTTGTTTAAAAACGCACTATCCTCAATCACGGTAACGCCGTTTGGGATAGTAACGCTTGTCAATTGGTTGTTTAAAAACGCATTAACCTTAATCTCTGTAACGCCGTTCGGAATAATAACGCTTGTCAGTTTATTGTTGGAAAACGCATTATCCCCAATCTCTGTAACGCTTTTCGGGATAATAACGCTTGTCAGTTTGTTGTTGGGAAACGCATTATCCCCAATCACGGTAACGCTGTCGGGGATAGTAACGCTTGTCAACTGGTTTCTGTCAAAAGATGAAATATAGGTAACGCCGTTCGGAATGGCAACGCTTTTAAGTTGGTTATTGTCAAAACACGCAAGAGAAGTAATGCCGTTGGGGACAGTAACGCTTGTCAGTTTGTTAGTGTAAAACGCCTGTTCCCCAATCTCCTTGACACTGTCGGGAATGGCAACGCTTGTCAGACGGTTAAAGGCAAACGCAAGTTCCCCAATCACGGTAACGCCGTTCGGAATGGTAACGCTTTTCAGTTGGTTGTCGGAAAAAGCCAATTCTCCAATCTCGGTAACGCTGTCCGGAATGATAACGCTTGTCAGTTGGTTTTTGGAAAACGCTCTGTTTCCAATCACGGTAACGCCGTTCGGAATGGTAACTCCGGTAAGTTTTTTATCTCTGAACGCCGCCTCCCCTATAACGGTAACCGGTATTTCCTGTATTTTGGAAGGGATTACGACTTGTTTTTTGCTTCCGGTATATTTTGTTATCTCTATTCCCTTTCCGCCGTTAATAACCCTTGTAGTAAACTCGCTTTCGGGGTTAGGCTGCGCCGGTGTCTGTCCGTAAACCCTGTCTATGCAGGTAAAAGAGAGGCTGAATATAAAAACAAGAGTTAATACAGGCAGGATTTTCCTTAGATAGTTTTTGTTTGTCATGTTGTTGTCCTTTTACGTTTGATTTACCGCCCGCAGGGTCGCGCCCTTACAGGCTGTCAGAGTAAATATAACATTGGGCTATGAGAACGGCAAGCGGGTAGGAAGGCATCACCTGTCTAGGCTAGGAAGGCATAGCGGGCTAGCCTAGACAGGTATCGCGGGCTAGCCTAGACAGGTATCGCGGGCTAGCCTAGACAGGTATCGCGGGCTAGCCTAGACAGGACTCACCTGTCTAGGCTTAACAGGACTCACCTGTCTAGGCTAGGAAGGTGTCCCAAACGCCCCGCAAAGGCAGTGTTCCTGTTTTTGCAGGTACACTGTCTGTTTTTTTGCGGCTGTGTAGACAGGCGCAATTGCTTACTTAACTTTCAGCTTATACAGAGCTTCATGAACACTTTTATTATATTCTTCGTCAGACTTAGAAAGTTCTATTTTAAACTCTTTCTCAAAAGGAATCTCTTTTGATAAAGTAAATAAATACCCTTCGTCGTTAGAATATAAACAAGTAGCAGTGATCATAATTTGATCGCCTGTATCTAACATTTTCTCATCTGACATTTATTCTTCCTCCCTGCTTTTTATTGCGATACCGCAATTTTGCCGTTATCGCCGCCTGCGACAAACTTGCCATCACCATAGGTGATTACATTGATGGTGCTTGTGCCGAATGTGCTGTTTGCTACTGCTGTCCATGTTGTGCCGTCAGTTGAAGTTGCCATTTTGCCGCCTTCGCCGACTACGACAAACTTGCCGTTGGCATAGGTGATTGCGCGTATGGTGCTTGTGCCGAATGTGCTGTTAGCTACTGCTGTCCATGTTGTGCCGTCCGGTGAAGTTGCCATTTTGCCGCTTGTGCCGCCTGCGACAAACTTGCCGTTGCCATAGGTGATTGCGTAGATGTAGCTTGTGCCGAACTTGCTGTCCGCTACTGCTGTCCATGTTGTGCCGTTAGTTGAAGTTGCCATTTTGCCGCTATCGCCGCCTGCGACAAACTTGCCATCACCATAGGTTATTGCCCTGATGAAGGTTGTGCCGAATGTACTGTTCGCTACTTTTGTCCATGTTGTGCCGTTTGTTGAAGTCGCCATATCGCCGTATGCGTCGCCTGCGACAAACCTGCCGTTGCCATAGGTGATTGCGTAGATGTTTTGTAAGTAGTCGAATGTTACGGCTGTCCATGTTGTTCCGTCCGTTGAAGTTGACATACCGATTCCTCCGACTGCGACAAACTTGCCGTTGGCATAGGTGATTGCGTAGATGTAGCTTGTGCCGAACTTGCTGTCCGCTACTGCTGTCCATGTTGTGCCGTTAGTTGAAGTTGCCATTTTGCC
>Ga0268262_10007359_pt1 | contig 10297 bp, 12 predicted proteins | sample TergutNc150P3_FD_190354 | JGI IMG/M metagenome (GOLD analysis project Ga0268262, IMG submission 190354) | Nasutitermes corniger P3 segment gut microbial community from laboratory colony in Florida, USA - Nc150 P3 (SPAdes) (version 2) | ecosystem: Host-associated > Arthropoda: Insects >...
ACGCAGCTAAGGCGTAATCGTAACTGACGTTATTGGCAGTTAAATTTTTGCCCAATCAAGAGATGAGCGCTCTACCTGCAGCCTATACCCCGAATCGCACCAGTCGAAACCGGTGCACCCCCAATTTCTTACCGAATGTCTCTATTCTAGTATATCTTGACAGGTAAAAACAGGTCAAGGGGTCGGGGTCCACGGAATTCAATTTTACCACAAACCACACAAACCATCACGAACTTACTGTTAGAAAAACCATTTTAACCTTCAGATTCCATGAAATTAATAAGGATCAAGAGAGTTTTACGGTAAATATCGGAGTGAGGGTTCATGGCGTTCGCGTGGTTCGTGGTAAATTATTTGAAAATTGATTTCCGTGGTCGGGGTCTATTTTATATATCAATATCTGTGGTAAGCTTTAACATGTGGGGGTTTCGCCATGCTTGGCCTTAACAAGGAAGAAATAGATCTTGTTGGGGAAATTGAACTTTTTCTTGATTCAAACTTCCCTGAAGAAAGCGCCATGGTAAAGAATAGATTTGAATGTCTCAATGATCTTGGCGCGGCAATCTCCGGATACCCGTCGGTACGGGAAAGCCAAACACTTCGCGGAACAGAAAGAAACGAAGCGCAACTGCTGGAGGCTCTCTGTTCTTTCGCTTCTCCCGCGCATCTTCTGCACATTCCTACCAGAGTAGTTGCCGCAAGGAGTTATTTGGTCGCAAAGTATCAGTTTTTTTCCCTTCTGCACATAATGGCCGGCGATCAAAAAGAATTCATCCCTCCCCTGCGCAAGGTTATTTTGACAATAATCCACACTCTTATGGCCGAGGAAGTCTACTTTTCCTGCCTTGACGATCCGGAATTTTCCCAGGAAATAAAGTTTAATCTGGCGAATGATCTGATTATGCTGTGGGACAGCGGCACGGATCCCCGTACCGTCAGACACTTACCGTCTCTTGATGCCCTTTGGACGGCCCGCGATTCTTCCCCCCCGTCTTTCGGAACAATGAACGCCACAAGCGAGCTCCTCAGGATTTCCATAGACATGGGAGAAGACTGGCAAGATTTCCTGGTCGCGAATGTTTCAGTTAACGAAACCCGCTGGGCTCTTGAGGAGTTTCTTTTCGGCCTCTCTTACGAAGAAATAAATTCGGTGCGTTTCAGGCTTATTAAATTCGGCATTAGCGCCGTGGGCCGCGACGAGATTCCTTCATTTCTTGGAGGCCATCCCGCTTACGGAATAATAAACAGTTCCGATTACCGCGCGATGTACGATTTTTATGTTGACCGCCGTGATGCCGCCCGTCTGCGCCAAAAGTTTTCCGTTCCGGGACCGGGCAGAAGCCTGGAAGAAATATACATTAAATACCGCATCGCCAAAGAGTAAAGTAATTTCCGTTACATATTATTGATTCACATATTGCTGTGTTTCGTTATACACATATTCAAATTTGATCCCTGCAGCGGTAAACATGGCCTCAGAATCGTCCGCGGCGTGGTAACGCCTCTGGCACACTACCCTTTTTATTCCGCAGTTAATGATAAGCATGGCGCAGGTTCTGCACGGCGTCATTCTGCAATACAAGGTTGAGCCGTCAATCGGAATGCCGCGCCTGGCCGCCTGGCATATCGCGTTTTGTTCGGCGTGTACTGTCCGCACACAGTGGGTTGTTACCGAGCCGTCTTCATGAAGCATTTTTTTGAACTGGTGGCCCGCTTCATCGCAGTGAGGAAGCCCTGCCGGAGCCCCAACGTAACCTGTTACAAGCAGTTGGTTGCCCTTTGCGATTACACAGCCGGATCGGCCACGGTCGCAGGTTGCCCGCTTGGATATGGCCTCGCATACCTCCATAAAGTATTCATCCCAGGTAGGCCTTTTATAGTTTGTTTCAGGCATTTTATTTCCCGCCTTGTTACTTGTGTGCTAAACGGCTAAATTATGCTCATGTTTTCCTGTTTGCACAATGGGTGCTTTTTATGAAAAAATCTTCTTTTCTTGCCGTATGCATGAATCCGACCTTGCAAAAAACTTTGGTCTTCTCCGGCCTTGTTCCCGATTCGGTGAACCGTACCGGGGAATACCGGCTGGACGCTTCCGGGAAGGGGGTAAATGTCTGCCGCGTTCTTACCCAGCTTGGAAAGGAAGCCTGTCACCTTACCCAGCTCGGCGGAGTCTTGCGCCCCCTTTTCCTGGAACTCTGCGAAAGGGACGGCCTTAGGATTGAATGGGTGGAAAGCTCCAGTCCCATACGTTTTTGCTACACCCTTATAGACAAAGAACAAAGGACCGTTACCGAGCTGGTGGAAGAATCGGAAAAAGTTGCGGAGAATACCGGGAAACTTCTCTTTGAAACATTTTCAAAGCTGATACCCGATTACTCTGTGCTTATCATTTCCGGGACCAAGGCGAAAGGTTTTTCAGACAGCCTGATTCCGGAAATGGTGGCAAAGGCGCGTTTGCTTGGCTGCCGGGTTATCCTTGATGTCAGAGGAATAGACCTTCACAATGGTGTTTGCTTTGGACCGGAAGTGATAAAGCCCAATCTTTTCGAATTTCTTTCAACCTTTGCGCCTGAGCTGGTTTCTGAAAAAAACACCGAAACCGTTAAAAAAAGAGTGGGTGAAATCTGGGCGGAACTCTACAAAAGACACCCCTTCAGCGCTCTGGTTCTGACGCGGGGGGCCGAACCGATATGGTACGCCGAAAAGGGCGAACTTGCTGAGTATGCCTTTGAAAGCGTTGAACCCCTTAACACCACCGGTTCAGGCGATGCCTTTACCGCCGGCCTTGCCGCCGCCCTTGAAGAAGGCGCCTCACTGGTTGACGCAGTTGCTGAAGGCGCGCGCTGCGGGGCCCTTAACGCCGCCCTGCTTAAGCCCGGCGTTATACGCTAGGAGCCTGAAGGGTTCACGGCAAGCTCTTTTAGCATTTCTGAATAATACCTGCTTTCTATCGAGTCTTTTTTAATGCCAAGACCTGAAAGAAATTCCAGAAGCTGTTTTTTCTTTTCCTCAATCGCAGTACCCTTTACAGCGTCGCTTTCAATATCGTTCACGACAATTTCCACTTCCAAAAACCAGCCAAGTTTCTCTACTTCCAAAAGTTCGGCGTTTATCCCGTCTTTTGAAAATGCCCAGCCTTTTTTGTGTTTGGAAAAGCCGGGGGCAAGGCCTGTCATTTTTAGAAACTCATCGAAAACAATCACCGGGCTGTATTGTGAAGAGCATACCTCAAATTCCTTTTCGTTGTTCACCTCAATACCGTCCCTTAGTTCTTTCGTCTTATAGGTAACGTATGCAGTTTTCCTGATAGTTCCGTCAGGAAGGGTTTTACTTTCGCCGCGAAGCCGGACGCCTGAGCGGGGAATATCCGGATTATCAGACGGAAAATAATAAGTATCTTCTTTTTCAAAGGAGCACAGGTATTCCGCCTTTTCAAAAAGAAGGCGTTTTAAAGCTTCGCTGTCCTTTATATGGGCTTTTAGTTCAATTTCAATAGCCAAAGTAGTATTAAGTTATCACAAAAAACCTTATTTGTCTCACATAGTCCCTGTTAATTGTTCTTGCATGGATTCAAAGCGCGGAGTAAGCTAGTGCTATGTATAAAGTCAGGGTAGAAGAAGAATTTTCGGCGGCTCACTTTTTAACCCATTACAAGGGGAAATGCGAAAAGCTTCACGGCCACAATTACATGGTTCGTCTTTGGCTTTGCGGAGACAAACTTGATGAGGGAGGGATGCTTTTTGATTTTTCATTATTAAAAAAAATGCTGAGAGAAGTCCTGACCCTTTTAGATCACACTAATTTAAACGATATGGAAGTTTTTTGCGGAGATCCCAGCGCCGAACGTATCGCAAAATTTATTTTTGATGAAATTCAAAAAAAAATACCTGCCGGTAAAAAAGAACTCTTATGGGCTGCGGATGTTTTTGAAAATTCCAGAAGCATGGCAAGGTACTCACCGTCGAGCCCTCAGGGCGGGATCCCGCTCAGTTGAAACTTTTACTTCACACCTGCTGCGCTCCGTGCTCAATCCAGTGTGTTGAATTATTGGCCGCCGAAGAAATAAAACCGTATTTGTTTTGGTACAATCCAAACATTCACCCTTTTACCGAGTACCGCTCCAGACGGGATACGCTCTGTGTTTTTGCCCTTGAAAAGGGGCTTCAATTATTTACCGATGACGAATACGGCCTTCGTTCCTTTGTAAAGAATGTCTCTAAAATGGAATCTGAATCAAGCGTTGACCGCTGCCTTTTTTGTTACCGCATAAGGCTTGAAAGAACCGCGCGATTGGCCTCGGAAAGATCCTTCGATGCTTTTTCCACAACTCTCCTTATAAGCCCCTATCAAAAGCATGATGCCATAAAAGAAATCGGAGAACAGGCGGCAAAGGATTTCTCGGTGGATTTTCTTTACCGTGATTTTCGTCCGCGTTTTCATGAGGGACAAAAGCAGGCCAGGGACTCAGGCTACTATATGCAAAAATACTGCGGCTGTATTTACAGCGAAGAAGAAAGGTATTTAAAATGACGGACGCGCATTGTCATCCCTGGGATCTTTTGGACTATGAAAAAGGCGTGGAAGAAAAACGGCGGGAAACGGGAACCGCGGCGGCGGCCAGCGCATGGAACAGGGAACAGTTTGAGTATCACGAAAACCTGGCAAAAAAAGCAAGAGAAGACGCCGCGCCGCCTTTATTTCGCTGTTTTGCCCTTCATCCCCAGCTCTCAGTTGAAAAAAGTTTTCCTTTGCCGAGGGGCATCGAGCTTCTTTATTCACTTGCCGTAGAATCCAGACTCGACGCTGTGGGAGAAACAGGTTTTGATCTGTACGACAAAAAATTCAAAGCCGCCGAAAGCATTCAGGATGAAATGTTCATTAGCCATCTTGATGTGGCGCTGCATTGGGATTTGCCGATGATTCTACATTTAAGAAGGGCAATGCACAAGATTTTTCCATCTACGCGGCAACTGAAAAAATTGCCGGCAGTGGTTTTTCATTCATGGCCCGGAACCAGAGAGGATGCGGAAGCAATGCTAAAAAAAGGCATTAACGCTTATTTTTCATTTGGAACGGCGGTGCTGAAAAACCACAAGGAGGCGATTGCTTCGGCGGCCGTCTTGCCGGCGGACAATATACTTCTTGAAACCGACGCTCCGTACCAGCCGCTCAAGGGAAAGGAATTTTCCACTTGGCAAGATTTGAGGCAAATATGCTCATGTATAGCGGACTTGAGAAAGAAAGCGGGCAGTCCTTGCGCGAGTACAGAAGAACTGGAAGCGCAAACAACAGAAAATTTCTACAGAGTCTTTGAACGTTAGTAGCCTGCAACAGTTAAAACTCTAATAAAATTTTTCACGCGGAGGCGCAGAGGACGCAGAGAAATATGCATAATGAGAAAGTCAGATTCATCTTACATTTACATTTTATTATGAAAACAAAAAAAAAGAGTGTTGGAGACGCAAAGTTTGGTAATGATGCCATGCTCTCCGCGTCCTCCGCGAGCTTTGCGTGAGGATATTCCCGGAAAAACATTGTAAATATTTAGTTGCTCCAAGCTACTGATGCGTGGCGCAGGCGGTCGTTGATTGCTTCTCCAAGGCCGCAGCTTGGAGCTTCTTCCGCCCTGATAAAATCAAGCCCCAGGCTGTCCAACTCGTGTAGGCAGTCAAAGAAATTGGCCGCAGCCTCGGTCACATTGCCGACTTCCGACAAAACCCTGACCCTATCGATTAATATGCTTTCAGTTTTCGGATGTGAAAAATAAAGCCGTCCTTCGCCTGAGGCAAACGGCGCAGCTTCCATTTCTTCCCTCTTACAGAGGACAAGCGGAGTGCGGGGAGCGTAATGGCTTTTTAACTGTCCGGGCGAATGTGGGGCATCCGAAAGCGAATCACAGGAGGCTTCTACTGGGCCGATGAGCGCCTCTATCTTTTCACGCTCTGTTCCACCCTGCCTCAATATCGCAGGAACATCGCGGGATAGATCCAGCACCGTGGATTCCAGACCCACCGTGGTTTTACCGCCGTCAATTATATAATCCACCTTATCGCCCAATTGGGCTTTTACATGCGCCGCCCTGGTGGGTGAAAGACGGCCGAAAAGATTGGCGCTTGGGGCGGCTACCGCGCCGGTAGAAAGCCGTATCAGCTTTTGCGCCACAGGGTGTGAAGGAAAACGTATCGCCGCGGTGGTAAGGGCGGATGTCGCCAGGTCAGGAACTTCCCTGCGTTTGGGCAGAATCAGCGTAAGCGGGCCGGGCCAGAGCCGTTCGGAAAGAATGGAAAGCCGTTCAACTGTAGCTTTATTCAGGGCAGATTCATCCGCGATTCTCCAAAGAGTTTTCAGCTCGGCAATGTGGATAATCAGAGGATCAAAACGGGGCCTGTCCTTCGCTTCGAATATTCTCGCCAACGCCGATTGATTAAAAGCGTCCGCTCCCAGACCATAAACCGTCTCGGTGGGAAAAGCCACAAGCTTGCCCGCTATAAGGGCAGCCGCCGCTTTTTCAAGATCCCTGTCCGAAGTTGAAAGCATCTCCATGCCTCACAATACAATGTAAAAAAGCATGGACGCAAGGGTTAACAATTCTCAATTTTTGTTATAATAAAAAGATGATTCGGCACGTCTTCTTTGTGAAAGCGCCAGAGAATAGATTTGCAAATGCCAGAGAAAAGTGGGAATTTTCACGGTTTGACGGACATTTGCGGGAATTCAGTTTGCAAAGCAAATTACATATAGTGCAATTATTTTAGACGCTTTTATCTCAGTAAAACTATAAAAAAGGCTCCGTTTTGGAGCCTTTTTCTATGATTTTTAGCTTGGCTTTTTATACTGGTTTTCCAAGGAAAAAGCAATCCGTTCAAGGGCAGTTGCAACCCTCCCGAGCGACTCTTCGGCATTTGGAAATTTTCTCCCTCTTCCTCTCCTCGTACCTGAATTTTTTTCCAGGCTTCTTACGAAACGGTTAAGAGAAGATGTTGAAAGAAGAGTCTTGCCAGCTTCGGCGTTAATCTCATCAACAATTACTGCTTGAGTTAAACTCGGATCATTCAGCATAGTAACCAGCTTGTCATAAAAAGCTTCAGGCATCCTGTCAACAGCTCTTAATTGTCCCATAAACCCCTCCTGTTTATACGATAGTTTTTAACTCATCAATGCAACCATCAATGATGAGGCAAAGGCCGGAAAATGTATCTTGGCGGAAAGAAGCCATGCCTTTAGCGTATTGGACATACTCAAACAGGTGGCTCAATACCGTGAGTTTTTCAGCCACATTCACAACCACGTCCTCATAGTCGTTGTTCACGGCAGGGACTCTCCCTTTGGCAGCGCTAGGGCATACTGTAGCATTCATTGCATACCTCCTTTTGCGATAACGGAGAGAGAATTCCGATGCTTTATGTGGCAGGTAATTGGCGCAAGGCATTTGCGCCAGCTTGGTTTGCTTCCGGATAGGAAGCCGTTTTGTTTTGGTGTCATAGGACACCTCCTGTTAGTTTGCTTGGTAGGCAAAAAAAGCCAACCACTAGCACGCCTAACAGGGCGCCCGGAGCCTCACGGTATTCCGGATGGTTGGCTATTATTAATAGTCGGATGCCTTTCAATGAACCTTTAGGCCGAAGAGCTACAAGGCCATGAAACGGGCATAAAAAATCCGCAAATATGACGGTTGCGGGTACCGCTGTTAGTGTGCTGGTTATAGTATTGGCATAAGAGGACAATCCTGTCAAGGACAAAAACCGTTGATCAAAATTGCAGGCGGTTATACCATAAACAAGGGTAGGAAACCTTGAGAGGGTGTAGCAAGGCTGAGGCTGGGAAGCTATAAAACCGCCTGACGGCAACGGAAGGAAGTTGGTGCTCAAGGCGCTCCTACCTTGTTTTTTCCATTTTCATAATCCTTTCAAATTCTTCAAAACCCCTATCGCTTTTTGTTGATATATCAAGAAGATACATAGTATCGACCTTGGGAAGGAAAAACCGCAGTCCCCTGTGGGCTTTCGTTACCAGGCTGACATCGACAGCGATTTTCATATAGCGGCTTTCGGAAATCTTTGCAAGATAAATTAAGCCTTTGCCATCCCAAAATATCGACGCATCCATCAGCCAATCAACCAGATTGTACCAATCCTCTTTGCTTGGGGCGTTTCCCACGCGTGTATGCCTTCCGGTATATTTCAAGCTGGTAACCAATCTGGATTCCAGCATAATGACAGGATTTTTCGACAGGTCGATTCCCTTGCCGGCCAGAAACTGCGTTATCTTACTGTCAAGCACGCCGACTGCCGCTGAATGTTGGCGGTCTTGTTTCCTCTCAAGAGCGTCTTCAATAAAGCCATAAAAATCATTCTTGTTGGCCTGGCTTTTCAGAATTGAATTGATTATGCCATCAAACTGTTCTGGCGTTTTGTCCTGCGTTTTTTGAACCAGATTCTTAAGCGCCCCCGTGTTACGTGATTCTCCGCTGGTGTCCCAGTTGAAAGCCGGGTGAACGCCCTGCGGCACCCTTTCCATCGTTCCCTTGCGCTCGTTATAGTACGTCCGATAAACTTCAGGCGGCGCTTCGGTTTTTACAGGAATTACGCCCCCTCCGCTGCCGTCTATCCTTTTTGGGGTGGGGATGCCTTCTTTTTCATACTTTTGCTTGCGGAATTCAGAAACGCCCTGGAAATCGCACTTGCAGCCAAACTCTTTTAGGGGTAGATGCAAACCCCACCATGGATCGTCTTTAGGCAGAATCAGTCCATCCCACTGTTGGTGAATGGGGCGGGGATGAACTGACGATTTGCTGGAAATATACATAATGTGCGTCATTAAAGGGTCATCCATTATGCGTTTATACTTTGCATATAGAAACGCCTTGCGCATATTTGTGTCATAAATTGTTTTAAGCCTGCGGTCGCTGCCAAGTTGGGCATCAACAGTTTTTCCGGTAAGCGGATCGGTCATCTCCTTGCGGCCCCACCAGCCTTTCTGCTGTAGTGTCGGCTTCAGGTTTTTCTTGAAAGTTTCAAAAGACTGGCCGTTTTCAACAGCTTGAATAACCGCATTGTGCATATCGGAAAGAACATCAATTTGCATAGCTTTGGCGACCGTAAAAGCTGTAGCATGTTCTTCATGCCACACATCCTTATAACTGAAACCGACTTTGAGATTCTTATTTTTAATATAGTCCGTCGCGACTTTGGGAATTATGTCTGGCATTATTTTTTCCCAGAAGCTTCCGCATCGCCCAGCGCCCTTGCCTTAAACATCGCCACTGCAATGCACTCGGCGATTTTATCCGGTGCCCAGCCGGTAACCAGCTTTTCCAGCTCCTTATGGAAGCTCGCAAAATCGGTTGCCGCGTCAGCCGCTTTCTCAATTACGCTTGCAATCTCATCCGAAATAGCGACATAGCCGCTTCCGTTTTCCGCGTCCAGAGCGTCAACGTTGTCAGCAGGATCCGCGCCGGCAGCATTGAGGGCGACATTCCGTTCCGCGTTAATCCCATCAAGAGCAGCCGATTGCTCTTGCGGAGCCCTGCCGCCTACAACCTCGTCGCCTTCATCGGGATTGGACATGCCGATTACGGAGCGAAGCTCGTCCGACTTGACCGTCAGCCCCAGCGGCCCCAGCTTCTCTACGGCCTCAATAATCTGCTCGATGTTTTTTTCGTCGGGCTTGAATAAATCAATTTTGGGATAGTTATCCTGCTCGCCGAAATTAAGGTTGATGTAAGGGACAGTAAGCGCGGCGTTCAGCGTTTCGATCACTTGCAGGATGTCGCTGTCGGCAATATCGTTGCGGACTTTGTCGTGGGTCTCGCTTTGCGCCTTGCTGGAGCCGTCGTCGGTCGTCATGGTCTGGCCCAGGACGAGCTTGCTGACCTGCTTGTCGATCCAGTCGGCCAGCTTTTCATAGACATTCGCCTTTTCGCCGGTGCTTTTGGATTCAACAATTTCAAGCTGGGCGCTTTCGGGAATGATGGCGCCGAAATCCTGGCCGATAGAGGCGACCGCCCGCTTGAGCGTTATCTTGTCCTCTTCGGTAAATTTCTTCCCGTACTTGCCGATGCGGATTGGATAGCCGTAGCGGTCAATGAACGCCGCCCAGCTCGTTACGTTGTAACTCTTGAGCATCCAGTAATACAAAGCCGGAAGCGCAAGCCCCGCGGTGATTTGGTTCCCGCTTATAAGGTGCGGCTCATGCACAACGAAATGAAACGGCTTGAGGGGCTCCAGCTCGTTGCCCAGAGGGGAGCGAAGCATAAGCGTCTTACCGGTTTCCTTGTCGTACTGAAACCAGCGGGGAT
>Ga0268262_10007360_pt1 | contig 10296 bp, 10 predicted proteins | sample TergutNc150P3_FD_190354 | JGI IMG/M metagenome (GOLD analysis project Ga0268262, IMG submission 190354) | Nasutitermes corniger P3 segment gut microbial community from laboratory colony in Florida, USA - Nc150 P3 (SPAdes) (version 2) | ecosystem: Host-associated > Arthropoda: Insects >...
TGTACGAGCTCGAGGCATAAGGGGTTCTTAACCAATAGTACCACGGAGAATTGGCATTTAAACTGCCGTTTGTATATCCTGAATTTGCAACTGCTTCCGCTGTAGGATATGCAAGGCGGCTGTTGTTATCTGAAAAATCGTCAAGTTTTGTTCCCTCCGCCGTTTCCCCGGATAAACCTACCTCCGCAACAGAAAGGTTAAAAAACTTGTCTGTATATGTTTCCTGACCGCCGCCGTCAACTGACGCTTTATTTACTGTCAATGTTGTTAACAATAATAATGCTTCCTCCTCCGCCGTAAAACAGGATAAAAAACCGTCAATATTATCATAGGGATTATACCCGCTATATACGTTTGCGCTGTTGGGCGGTTCATCCGCGCTATGTTGTTTAACAAACCAGTTGGGGCCGCGCTTATTCATCCATTGCCGCAAATTGGAATATATCTGCCTGTTATTCCCATAGCTTCTCCGGTTTGAATCGCTGTTGTTAGGTTCCTTTGCGTCTGTTGCCAATAATTTAATTATCCTATCGGTTTGTAACGTTATAGACCCGTTAGGATACCCGGCATGGTTTTTTGACCTTATGGCAAACTGGATCGCCCTGCCATAAATAACCCCCATTTTAATTTTCGCTTTCAGCGGCAAATTGCCTAATTGTTGAGCCATATTCTTCTCCTTGTATTTATTTTTTGTTTCCGCAATGGAAACAATTTTATAAAAATTGAATCGAGCGTTTGCCTTAATAGGTATGTATTCCCATGTTTGACGTGGGCGCGCCAGCATTTATAACATTCTTCAATTTTTTCTAATGTTATTTTGCCTTTTTCAAGTAATTTTGCAAATAGTTTTAACCGTCTTTTCATGTTAATTTTACTTTTCCGGCGTACCTTCTTTATTATTTTTCCAGTAGATGTAATATAAGTATGAAAACCAAGAAAATCAATTCCATGTGAAAGCGGAAATATGTTTGTTTTTTTGTTTAATGTTAATTTTAATGTTTTTAAATATTCTGTAATATTTTTTAATACTTCCCTTGCCTTTTCTTTTGTTTCAACAATAATATAAAAATCATCCATGTATCTCCCATAATATCTTATTTTTAAATCCTGTTTTATATAGTGGTCAAAACCGTCAAGGTATAAGAGCGCAAATAGCTGGCTTGTTTGGTTTCCTATTGGTATACCGTTCCCCGGCGTACTTTGAATAATATGTGTTGAAAGCCAAAACGCCATAGCCGCGTCCTTTTTATTTTCATGCGTTACTAATTTTTTATAAAGCATTGATAATAATATGCCGTGATTAATTGAATAAAAGTATTTTGTAATATCGCCTTTAATAATCCATCCCTCGTTATAATTAAAATCTTTTGTCAATGGCATTTTTATATTTAAATCCCGGCATTGATTTTCTTTCCTTGCCTTTAAACTAAAAAAGTATGAGCGCATAAATTGTTCAAGTCTTTTTAAACCAAAATGTAATCCTTTCCTTTTTTGATTTGCATAATTGTCAACTATAAATCCTTTGCATAATAACGGTTCTAAAAAATTATCGCATAAACTATGCAATGCGACCTTGCCCTCTGTTGAAATTGACGCAACATCTCGCGGTTTAGGTTCCCTTACTTTGAACAAATTATATGGCCCCATTCTAAATGTTCTATCTTTTAATTTGTCCGATAGTTCAAAAAGGTTTCCAATGTAATTTTTATTATATCTAATAGCCGCGGGCTTTTCAGCTTTGCCGAGCATTGTTTTACGGTATGCCCTGTAAAGCGATGAAAACTCGCTGACTATATTGTGTGAAAATGGCGATTGTTCGGATACAGATATATCTCCGTTAGGTGGTATATCATCAATCGCCCTATGTTCGCCGCCCTGTAATATTTCGGGCGGCAAGGTGTCGGCCTCCTTGTATAATGGGGCTCTGTTTTCGCCGTTACCGGTTAATAAACCGCGCCTACCATCAAGCGGGCCGGAACCCGTTGTTCCCATTGAACGAGTTGTTGTTGTTGAGCGACCCGTCCGTGTTGACAATCCGGGTGTTGTTCGAGTTCGAGGCATCATAGGCCGCCACCTTTATTATCAATATTTTGAATTCTTTTTAAATCTGACGTTTGCCATTTAGCGCACATATTTTTAATATTATTAGGCATACGCGCCCAGTATTCAAAGGAATCGACACTTATGATATTAAGCCGGTTTGATAATTCTATTAAGTGCATTAACACTTTACATTTTCGCATAACGATATTTTGAAAATTAAATCTTTCTCCGCGCCGTTCCTTGTCTTTTAAATCTATTTCGTTTGCTTCCAATAAAAAACAGGCAATTTCAAGAGATGTATTTTGTAATTTATAACACAAAGAAAAACGATATTTTTTCGGAAAACGCTTCTCGCTGGATGTTATTGTCATTGTATGCTCTTCTAATTTCCAAGCCTCCAAAACAATTTTCATATCGGGAAGTTTTTTTTCTTTTTTAACTTCGTTTTCGTTTAACATTCAAGCGTCCCCTGCGATTGACTCCATATACCGGATATTAACTGTATAGAATTAAGGTTTGTAAAAATAATATTAATTCCGCCGCCGGCATAGGAACATTCAAGACTGCCCCTCGCCCGATTCCAAGTGCCTGAAATTATTCTTATACCGTCAAGATCGGGAAAAGTTATTACAAAGGGGTTTCTAACTATGCCCTGTATCATGGAATTTTCAAGTGCTTCAATACGCGCATTAAGCGCGTTAAAACGCTGATAAATGTCCGTAAAATCCGGCGATTGAACGTATATATCTCTATCGCCTAACCGCAAAACATCATCATCCACTATAGGTTTTGAAGATTTAAGTCTCCCACCTGTATCATATTTAACCGGCGCATTAGGTGTTATATTGTCTTTGTAATGGTATGAATGGCCCCAAGCGGATGAAACACTGTTTATTTGAAAAGGCCGTATTCTAACCCATGCGCCCGGCGGCAAGTTTAAAAACTCCGATTCGGGGTATACTATAACCTTTAAAAATAGGTTTGAAGTATTAAATATTTCAATTTCAACCATGTCAACGGTTGCCAATTCTGAAATATCCGGCAAGAATATTTTCGCATCGTCAAGAACATCCCCGGTAAAAAATAATTGATACCGGCGCGCGTAATTAATATCAGCGAAAAAAGGCCCTCTTGTAACGGTGGGAACGCGCCCGAAAACATTTTCAATAATTTTTAACAGGGCTTTTAATACATCTGAATTATCGGCGTTATCCGGTTCGTTTGAAATTTCCGCCGATTCCCCATAAGCGTATTTTATAATAGCTTGCCGGGTTCCGTTTATATCGTTCATCCACCGCTGTTTATAGGGGGTTCCATTAAGGGCCTGACTGCCGGAGGCGTCTATTGCCTTTCCAAAAGGAAAACCCGGCGCGTATGGAATAACATAATCACTGTATGATTGATCTAACCTTATCATTTATTCATCCTCCTCTACCCAGTCAATAAATATTATTGCGGTACTATGTACCGGCTTCATTTTTAAAACTAAATATTCTAAATAATTTTTCCATACTGACGACATTTTAACCTGCATTGCAAATAAAATGTCTTTCTCGTTATTGCGTATAACGCCGCCGCAAACAAAGAAACAAGTATCCCACCATATAGGATCGTTAGGTATGGAATAGAATTCTGATAAATCGTTTTTTATTACATAGGGAATAAAATATTTATCCCCTAAATAAAAACCGTTAACGGCCTTTGCGCCGCCGTTAATCATATTTTCATTGCCGTTTACCGCTATCATGCCGGTATTGCTCTGGCGCGGGTTTGAAACCGGAACATTTTCAACCACCCTGATTGCCGGGTCAAGGTGTTGTAATATATATTCTAAAAATGACGCGCCCTGGCCTTTTAAGTGTATCCGCCAGTTAGCCTGAATTATATCCCTTTGTTTTTTTAACTCCCTCCCGCCAAAAATTATTGCAAATGTCATTGACCAATTTTTAATAGCCCTTGTTGAATACGGAAATAAATCCATATAAACGCTTTCAGCTTCTTTCCTAATTTCCTCCGGCAAAGATGATAAAGATTTTATTAATTTTCTATGGTTATTATCCATAACCAGTTTGAAAATCTTTGAAAGGGGAAATAGGGCTTTGAAAGTGTCAAAAAATCTCATTATTCTTCCCCTAATAAATCAATGTCTAATTCTTCAAATATTTGAAGGGTTTCCATTTCCGCAAGCTGGCCCACAATAAGGTTATAATTCAGTATCTCCTCCCCGCTGTATAGTAATTCAACCCGGTCAAATTCAGCTTTAACCGCGACCGCCGCCTGATATACAACACTTGAAATACTATTTTTTGAAATAATATTTGTTTTATTGTTATCGTCTGACAACCCCCTTATATAAGGTTCCCGCGATAAAAAATAATCATTCAGCGCGGCTTTGCATAAATCAAAAAAATCATCAACTTCAATCCCCTTTAGGCCGTAAATGTTAACTGAAAAGAAAACAACCCCAATAGGCATGATGTTATTATAGGTTCCGTCATATTTAGGGTCTATTATTGCGGCAACCGGTTTTCTTGTCGCTTTTTGGGTTATAGGGTCATAGGTACAAGAATCGCCGACCTTAATTAATAACTCCTTATCCGGTATCCTGTTTTTATATTGTTCTGGTACACCGGCAACCCATATTAGAACGCCAGCCGGGGTATTTATATCCTTTTGGGGGTAACTATTCCATACCCCGCTGACCTCGTTTGCCCATTGCCTGTAATCGCTTAACGCGCCGCCCATAGGCGGGGTTCTAAATCTTTGTGAAACGCGCTGGCGGTATTCGCTTTCTATTTCATCATCCTTTGCCACCTTCTTTACATCTGAAACAACCGCGTTTTTTCTGACCATTGAAAGCGATCCAAGAAACTGAATAGGATCGCCAATGTCAAGGTTTCCGGCGGTTCCGTTTGACGCGCAAATAATCTGTATAATGCCGGTTTCATCCGTTAATAACGTTGTTTCTTTGACAAGGTATATTTGATTATTCAGCGGGCTTTTTAATTGTGTTCCGCTGTCTAAAAACTGCCCTATTTGTGTAACCTGTACTTCAATTAACCCTTCCCATTGCGTACCGTTATGAGGATAACCCACCCCCATTAAATTGCCCCATTCCAATAAGGGCCTGATTTTAATTCCTAATACGTTCACTTCCCCCCAGTACGCATAACTGGGGAATAATTGTAAAAATAACCAGCCTATTTGTTTGTATAAAATTATAAATATTCCCGCGAGTATTTTCGCAAGAATAGCAACAAAAGATTTAGGTAAAATCCTTAATTTATTATTAAACTCCCTTTGCAGGCCGCTTATAATTAAGGTTCTAACTTCTTCTATGCTTTTATTGTCATAAGGTTGCGCCATCACCAGCCCCCCATAATAAAAAATATTCATTTTCAAATATATTCATTTTATCTTTTAATATTTCAACTTTTAAATTAAACTTGTTTTTCCCGGTTGATCTGCCATTAACCTTTACAACATCCGCAATTTTATCATCAATAAACCATTGTAAATCTATCATTGCCGCGCTTTCAGCTTCCTTAATATTTTTAACACTCATAGGGAGGCCGGTTACAATATGATGAAAACGCGACCTTAATTTTTCATTTTCGTTTGTATCGCGCAACATATTACCCCAAAACTGATTACTATTATTCCCTTTTCCATTATCGGTTTCATTGCCGCCGAAAAGGGATAAATAAACTGCGGTTGAAAATTGTTTATCTGAAACAAACAGGCCGTTTTCGATTTGAACATCGCCGCCGTCAAGAGTTTCAAATAACAATAAATCGCCGTCAAAGTTTTGACTCATACAATTTCCCCCGCCGATGTAGTTGCTCCTGTTTGCGCGGCGGATGTTCCGGTAGTTGAAACCGTTATTCCCGGTTTAACTATCGCGGTTTTAGTGTTTGTGTTTGTTATTTGCGCAAATTCAGCCGCATAATCCTCCGGCGACATGGGATTAGCCGCCGCCTTTTTATATAACCCCAAGAGGGCGGCTTTATAATCGCTATCACTTAATGCCATTATGCGCTCTCCTTTAGTAAACTTTTTATTGTATTTTTATATGTTTCTAACGATGTAACGGATGAAGGATGAATTTTATGTTGCGGCGGCGGCCCAAAAGTCATAAGGTTTTCTATTTCATCAATTAATCCTAGAAGTAATTTTCCCATATTTATTGCGTCATTTCCTATAAAATATTTTCCTTTTATATTTGTTGAAAAATCTTTTTCCGCCTCAATGTCAAAAGCGTCATCGGTTTTAATTCCTATTTTTTCTTTAGCTTCAATTTTTATAGTTTTTTCCGTCAACAGTTCAAAATAATCGTCTAATTCCCATAAAACCTCCCCATTGCCCAGCATGGAAAGTTTTGATTTTATTTCACCGTCTTCATTGCGGGCAAAAAATATTTTTTCTCCCGGTTTTGCGCCCTGCGTTTCATTAAAAACGCCGATTATAACGCCCTTCCCGGAACCGTCAACTTTTAAAATTACTATTTTATCATCTTTAACCGGCGGCGAGTCCTCCCCGGATGAATTATATAAAACCCCTTTTTGATTATATCCTTTTCTTGTTTCAGCGATAATTTCAACTGCTTTTTCAATTTCATGTTTAATAACTTTTCCTATTCTTCCCGCAAATTCATTTAATCCCACGGCAACACCTCCGGCAATTCATCCGTAAAGGAACCGGGTAAAACAAGATCGAGTTCCGCCGTTTTAGCGTCTGCGTTTCTTAATAGTTTAATGTTACGCGCTTTAAAATTGGTTTGTTTTGTTATCATCGCGCCGGGGGCCTCAATGCAAACTATCATCCCTTTTTTAAATAGTTTTCCCTCGCTGTTTAAATGGGTATCACATTTTAAATTATACGCTATACAATCCGCAAACATCCGCCCGGCATGAGCTAAAACGGCATTTTCTAAATCTGTTTGAGTTTCAGCATCGTCAACCATTATAGTTTCATGCCGGTTAATGCCTTTATTTATTAAATATTTATTTTCGTAAGTAAAGGAAAGCGGATCGGTCAATGTGTCATTTTTTGTATGCCCTGTAATATGCGAAAAAAAGCCCTGCGCGTTAAATTTAGGCGATATTGATACAAGGGGGGTATTTCCTTCTTTAAATTGCATAAACGCGCTTTCACTTGCCGCCTTATAAAATACAAGCCGCCCGTTTTCGTCATTTGTAAATAACAATTTCCGCTGTTGCGCCAGCTTTAATAAAAAGTTTAATATTTTTTCGTTAGGTTCTATGCCGACCTCCGTAAACGGATCGCCCGCGCCGTCTTTAAAAACTATTTTTATTCCGTAAACATCCGCTATGGGATCGGCTATATCCTGTAATGTTACATTATAATATTCAATCGGATATTTTGACGGCGGAATAGTACAATCGTTTAACACCCCACATAGCGGATAACCTTGCAGGGTTATTTCCCTTGCGTTAGCTTGTAAATCCGGATCGGGTGTTAATAAATAGCCTTTGAATAATAACTGGCTTAAATAATAAACCTCGCATGATTTAAAGGTAAACGGCATTATTGCGTCTTTTATATCTTTAGCCGCTATGTCATAAGGGGCCGAAAAAGAAAAGGTGTCAAAGGAATCGGCGGAAAGATTTATTTCATATCCGGTAAAACCTGTAAACTTTTTTCCGTCAACAATGATAGATACATCTTGTTCATTATCGCTTAATGTTATTGTTTTCGATGTTTGCGGCGCGGCTGGGCGTTCCGTAACCTCTTCCGGGATGATTAAAACATCGCCGGGAAAAATAAGCGGTGAGCCGTCAACTGCTGTTTTTCTGTTTGCTAACTGCGGATTTACGTCAACAATTTTCCGATATTTAGAAGATGTTCCTAAATACTTTACAGATATTGCGCCTAACGTATCGCCGGAGGCTACTTTATGACTTTTAGGCATAATAAAGCACCTCCCGCCCCATAGGTATAATTTCCATATCGTCAATATTTAAATTATTTTCAACTATTAATTTGTCAATATAATAATTATCTACCGAGCCGTATATTTCAGCGCATAATTCTATAATGTTTCTGTCATAACCTAATTTAATTATTCTTTTCAATGGAAGTGATAACGCGACATTAAATATCAAATTGATTGAATTGTCTACTAATTGGTTTAACATAAAATATGCGGTTGCGTTTGAATCGACAAAATTACTGTAATCGCCTTTCCTGTTTTCGATGTTTTGAATGTTGCTTAATATGTTTTCAAATTGGTTAATAATTGAATTAACGCTGTTATTTGTTATATTTGCGCTTTTTATTGCATTTAACATATTATTGGTTTTAGCAATTAATATATTATTAAAATCATTTTTGTCAATTTTGCCATCCTCATAATCTCTTAATGTATTATGCAACTCCCTGAATGAAGTTGAAACTGAATTATATAGATTTGTGTCATTTTTTATTATATCTAATTGGTTCCTAATATGAGAAATAACAGTATTTATATCATTATTATTTGTTATTTTTTTGTCTTCAAAGTTTTGTATCGTACTCAACAAATTCTTTGTTTGCGCGGCAACCTCGACCGCTTCATCCCTTGACAACCCGCCGCCGGAATTGCCGTTACCGCTGTTATTTACCCCCTGATTGTTATTAATTGCGTTTTCCGCAATGCCTAAAGCCGATCCAATAGCAAGAGAAGCGACCACGCCGGATAAAATTAACCGTGTACTTGCAAAGGCGTTTTTAATATTATTCACTCCAAAAGGATCGTTTCTGAATTGTTTTTGTATTTGCGCGGCAAGCGCGATATATCCCCGCGCTTTTTCAAATATATTTACATTAACGCGGCTGGGAGTTTTTATAGTGTTTAATGTAAGGCGCGCGGTATTCAATGCGTTTATAGTCATTTTTTCCGGGTCATTAAACATTGTATCTATATTTTCTTGCAATTCCCCCATAGTAGTTATAAAATCCGGTTCATTCATAGTAAGCCCGGAAAGATTATCTTTTATAATATTTGTTTGCGCGTTTAAAGATGATTGAATAAGTAACTGCTCATTTATATTTTCAACCGTTAAACTTTCCGCAAAGTCAACCGCGACAACTTCCATTAAATTGTCAAAACTTTCCGTTAATTTATCCGCTGTAACCGCCTGCAGGCTTACAGGATCGTCCGTTATTGTTTCCGTAAAAGTTATAGTTACATGACTTTCATTTATATCGTTTATTAAATCATTATCCCGGCTAATACTCCCGGTTGGTATTACTTTTTTAACACCATAAACAGGATGTTGTAATTCAGCTACATCCCTTTCAAGTAAAGCCATTTCAAAATCGTTAGCTGTTTGAACATGACCTTCACCGTTAAAAATACAAGTCATAGGATGTGAAATCGCGCCGCCGCCCTGATGTTGAACGTGCGCGCCGTCCTTATCCGGGAAAAGAAAAACGCCTGTTTTTAATTCCGTTGTCCGCGATAATTTTTCCCAAAAAAAAGTAAACTCTTTTCCGCTGGGCGATGTATATTTAGCTTCTAATAAATCCCTATCATTCATTAGTTGCCTCCAGAGGCCGCGACCCGGATGTTAGGTGAACGCGGCTGGCGCGTTACACGCGCTTGTGTCCCTTGATCCGCCCTAACCGCTATGTCTACCTCTTCCCGGTTAGTTGTTTGACTGTATGAATATTGTTCCCCCGTTGTCATGGGCCGCGTTGCCGGAGCCGTTGCCGCCGTTATTGTTTGATTGTTTCTGTTAATGTTAGGTGTCATATTTGACGGCCCGGCGGTTGCCGTGGTTGTTTGATTTAATGCTGGCGGAACAATGTTTTGAACCTGCGGGGAAACCGCCGTATTCTTGTTTCCGCTGAAAAAGTTTCCGACCTTATCCCCTATTCCGGTAAAAAATCCCTTGACGCTTTCCCAGCCGTTTTTTATAACATCAATAAAACCAAAAAACTTTTCTTTTATTGTATCAAATAAACCAAAAAAAGCGTTTTTAATATATTCTAAAGTTGCGGCTGGCCCCTGTTTTAGCGCGTCCCATAAACCAATAAAAAAGTTTTTAAAGCCGTTAAAAATGGCTTTTACATTTTCAATGGCGGCGGAAATTATATCTTTAACGCTGTTAAAAACGGTACTAATAACATTAGCAAGGCCGGGGAACCGGCTTTCAAGCTGGCCCCATGCGTTTAATCCATATTCTTTTATTCCTTCCCATGCCGCGCCGCCCAGTTCCTTTGCCCGGTTAAACGCCGCGCCCGCGCCGT
>Ga0268262_10007361_pt1 | contig 10295 bp, 4 predicted proteins | sample TergutNc150P3_FD_190354 | JGI IMG/M metagenome (GOLD analysis project Ga0268262, IMG submission 190354) | Nasutitermes corniger P3 segment gut microbial community from laboratory colony in Florida, USA - Nc150 P3 (SPAdes) (version 2) | ecosystem: Host-associated > Arthropoda: Insects > Digestive...
GCTTTGCTGCTGTCTACTGTAACCTCGATTTTGCCGTGGGCGTTGGTGATATAGCCCCTGCATTGCAGCCCGGGGATGGGCGCGGGGCGGACGATCACGTCGGTGAAGCCCGCCGTGCCCGGCCGCTGCGTGATGCCCAGCAGGTCCCGGAACAGGTAGCGCGCCGCCGCGCCGAACATGGGGTGGCTGTGCGAGCGGTGCCCGTTCCAGTACTCCCACAGGGTGGTGGCGCCCAGGCGCTTCATCGCGGCGAAGGAGACCACGCCGCCGCCGGCCAGGAGGTCAAAGGCCAATTGCGCGTAGCCGCGGTCGAACAGCACGCGGGTGACGATGTCCGTGCCGAAGATGCCGGTGTCGTATTGCCCGGTTTGCTCATAATGGGAGACCAGGTTGGCCAGGGTGCGGCCGTCGCCGAGGTTCAGGTCAACCGCGAAGGCGTTGGCCCCCTGGATATTGCCGCAGAAATCGCCCGTGGCGGGATCGAAGTACGCGCGCAGGAGGGCGGCGATTTTGCGCTGCTCCGTGGCCTGGTAGCCGGGGATGTCGCCCTCGCGGCCAATCAGGCGGGCGATTTCCATCATTTCCCGCAGGGTGCGGATGTAGAAGTAGGTGTTCACGAAGGGCTCCGGCAGGGCGACGGGCGTGGGGCGCTTGCCCGGCACGAAATCCTCGTCCGGGGCGCACCAATCGCCCAGGCACCAGTTGCCGGGCTCCTCGCTGGTGACGAGGTCGTTTTCGCTGTGCGCCTCCAGATAATCCAAGTATTTTCGCATGTTAGGGTAGTACGCGCGCAGGGGCGCGGCGTCGCCGTAGGTTTGGTAGTAGGCCCAAGGTACGTGGGCGATGGCGCAGCCCCAGCCGCCCGGCCCGCCCCCCGAGGGGATGAACGGCGCGGTGTAGCAGATATGCCCGGTCTCCGGGTCCTGCCCGTCGGCGATGTCGCGCATCCACTTGGCGTAGAACGCGCGGCCGTCCAGGCACAGCAGGGCGGCGTCGGCGGCCAGCTGGCCGTCGCCGGTGTAGCCGCGGCCCTCCAGCTGCGGGCAATCTGACGGGATGCCGCAGTGCATATTGCACAATTGCGTACGCACGAAGGCGTCGAAGAGCCAGTTTAAGCTTTCGTTGTTACTCTCGAACTGGGCGGTCACGGGGACATCGGCGTGCACGACCTCCACGCGGGCAACCTCGGCCCTGCCCTGGATTTTGAAGAAGCGAAACGCGTGCCACATGAACTGCGCGTGGGCCTCGCGTGGTGTGCCGTCGGAAAGGAAGGTGTCGGCCTGGCGCCAGTTCGCGCCGTATTCCTTGACGCCGTCGAGGTTTTCGGCGTAGCTGACCTTGACGCGCTTGCCCAGCAGGCGCAGCACCGGCCGGCCGGTGATGTTCTCGCCGCAGTCGTAGAGGCCGCCGCCGAGGGGCTTCGGCGCGATGGCGCGGATGACCCGGTCCGCGGGGCAGGATTGGAGGAGAAAGTCGCTTGCGGGGGGGGCTACAAGGCGTACGGGTTGCCAGAGCTCGCCGCGGCGATAGTCGTGCCGCTCGCCCACGAGCATTTCGCTTGCCGTGATGTGGCTGGGCGACCACTCCAGGGTGTCGTCGGAATAGATCGCGTACCCGTCCGGGAAGTCGATGCGGAAGCAGCACTTGACCGTTTTGCCGTAGCTCCACTTGCGGTACCAGCCGGCTCCCAGGGCGACGCGCAGCTCGTTTTCGCCGGGGCGCAGCGAAAGATCGTATTGCAGGGCGTAGACGCGGTGGACGGAGTTGTCCTCCCAGCGGCGCTTGGCGTCTTTGTGGCCGTGCTCGGGGATGTTCACGCCCTCGTAGCTGGTCCACGCGGGCGTGAGGAGGTCGCCGCTTACGGCCTCGCCGTTGAGGCAGAGCCGGAAAAAGCCCAGCCCGCTGACGGTGATGCGGGCCGCGGGCGCGCCCTGGGCGCCGAAGCGCAGGCGGAAAATGGGCTGGTCGCAGGGCTTGCCGGGCGCGAGCCACCGCGCCGGGCCGAAGAGCTCCGGATGGGTCATGGGGGGCCTCCTTTACAAATCGGGCTGCGGGCTTACAGGTAGCTCCACCCGAACAGGACGACCACGAGCAGCCATTGCCACCACTGCCATTTCACTTCGACTTCGACGCTGTCTAAAATGTCGCCGTCCCGGTAGGCCTCGATGGTGGCCTTGCCGATTTTCGCGAAGCGGTATTGCAGCGCGCCGTCGTCGCCGACGCCCAGCACGCAGGGGTCCGAGGAGCGCCAGGTCAGGCCGGGGTGGGCTTCGGCGGCGTCCAGCAGGGCCTGGCACTGCGATTTCCGGTAAACCGTGATGGGCTCATTCGGCAGGATGTCCTCCAGGGGGACGAGCTCGCCCGCCGCCAGGAGCTCGCTGTAGAGCACGGTGCGGGTTTCGATGTCATCGGGGCTCAGGTTGGGCCGGTCCTCGTAGATCGTGAGGACGCGGGCCTTGTTGTCGCCCGTGCTGGCCTGGCCGCAGTTGATCAGGTCGACGCCGTCCCAGCGCAGGCGGAAGTTGTTGGCGTGCTCGTGGCCGAACGCGACGGCCAGGGTTCCCACGGCCTTGTAGGCCGCCCATTCGCCGCTGTCGTTTTCGTCGGGGCAGGGGTCCTCGCCCATCACGTTGAGCTCGTTGGCCGGGGTATTGGTGAGGTTGCCCCATGTGCTGGTGTTGTAGTTCTGCCAGCTCGCGCGGCCGCCGCACTCCTCGGCGAGGAAGTCGCGGATCTTCGTGGGGACGATGTGCTTGAACACCATCGAGGGCACCAGGACGCCGCCGTTTGCCGTTTTCAGCGATTCATTTTTGGCCTTCATCCAGGCCTGGGTTTTCGCCCCCACGCTGTACCAGCCGCCGAAGGTGCGCGCCTCCAGCAGCCAGAGGTTGAAGGCGCGCGGGTTGGCCCCGTCGGCGCTCTTGATGAGCAGGTTGTAGTTGCCCGCCTCGTTGGTGTTGCTTTCGCTGCGCATGAGGCTGAAGTCGTACTCGTTGTAATAGCCGACCTGCATGCACTGGCTCGCGGCCAGGCCCTCGGCGTCGTGGTTGCCGAAGACCGGCGCCACGGGGATGCCGAAGGGCTTCAGGACGTCCATGACCTCCCGGATCGCGGTCCTGGAATTGGCGACGCTCCCCGTGCCGAAGATGTTGTCGCCCGTCAGCACGACCAGGTCGGGCTGCTCCGTGCGGAGCACCGCGTGCATGAATTGCTTGGTTTTGGCGGCCACGCTGACGCCCGCGTGGATGTCGGCGAAGACGACGATTTTAAAGCTGTGGTCCGGGCGGAATTGCAGCTCCATCGGGGCGACGGCCGCCTGGGTGGTCACGGAACACAGCGCCGCCACCGGCAGGGCAAGCAGCAGCGCGAGGGCAAGGCTCAGGAGTCTTTTTTTCATAACAGAGTCCTCTTTCCATGTGGATTATTTTGCTCTGGCAAGGCTAGTATCTCACCTTAATATGCGCCTCGCGCAGCTGTTCCTCCGTCACGTCGCCCGGCGCGCCCATCAGCACGTCCTGCGCGCTGCCGTTGAGCGGGAAGGCCGCCACCTCGCGGATGCTCTCCTCGCCGAGCAGGAGCATGAGCATGCGCTCGATGCCCGGGGCCATGCCCGCGTGGGGCGGCGCGCCGTGCTGGAAGGCCGTGTACAGCGCGCCGAAGCGCCGCCGCAGGTCCTCCTCGGTGTAGCCCGCGAGCTCGAAGGCCTTCGCCATGATCTCCGGCACGTGGTTGCGCACCGCGCCGGAGCTGAGCTCCACGCCGTTGAGCACGATGTCGTACTGGTAGGCGAGGATATCCAGGGGGTCCTGCGTCAGGAGGGCCTCCATGCCCCCCTGCGGCATGGAGAAGGGGTTGTGCGAGAAGCCCAGCTGCCCGGTCTGCTCGTCGATCTCGAACATGGGCATGTCGGTGATGAAGCAAAACGCAAAGCGGCTTTTGTCGATGAGGCCGAGGCGGCTGCCCAGCTCCGTGCGTATCTGCCCGGCCAGCTTGTCGCACAGCCCCGGCCTGTCGCAGATGAAGAACACGGTGTCGGTGTTTTTCATGCACATGATCTCAAGCAAGCGCGCCTGCTTTTCCCCGCTCAGGAATTTCACGATGGGGCCCTTCAGCGCGCCCTCCTCCGTCACGGAGATGTAGCCCAGGCCCTGCATGCCGATGCCCTCGGCGAATTTCAGCATCTGCTCGAAGAAGCTGTTGCTCTGCAGCGCGCAGCCCGGCGCGGCGATGCCCCGCACGGGCCTGCCCCGGAAGGGCTTGAACTCCACATCGGCGAAAAATTCGGACAGGTCCTCGATGATCAGGGGATTGCGTAAATCCGGCTTGTCGCTGCCGTAGCACAGCATGGCCTCCCGGTAGGGGATGCGCCGGAACGGCGGCTTGGAGATATCCGTGATCCCTTCCGGCGCGAAGCGGGTGAACACGTCGGAGAGCACCGTCTCGGCCACCTCCATTACGTCGTCCTGCGTGGCGAAGGCCATCTCGAAGTCCAGCTGGTAGAACTCCCCCGGCGAGCGGTCGTTGCGGGCGTCCTCGTCCCGGAAGCAGGGGGCGATCTGGTAATACCTGTCCACGCCGCTGAGCATGAGCAGCTGCTTGAACTGCTGCGGGGCCTGCGGCAGGGCGTAGAACTTCCCCCGGAACTTGCGCGAGGGCACCAGGTAGTCCCGCGCGCCCTCGGGCGAGGAGGCCGTGAGGATGGGCGTGTGCACCTCCAGGAAGCCCAGGGCCTCCATGTTTTCGCGCAGGGCTTTGAGGAACGCCGCCCGGAATTTCAAATTGCCCTGCATATGCTGCCCGCGCAGGTCGAGGTAGCGGTATTTCAGGCGCGTTTCCTCGCGCACGCCGTCGGAGGCCCCCACCTCGAAGGGCAGGAAGGCCGGCGCCATGCTCAGCGGCGTGAGGGTGTCCACGTGCAGCTCCACCGTGCCAGTGGCGAGCTTGGGGTTATAGGTTTCCGCGTCGCGCGCGACGACCACGCCCTCGGCGCATATGACGGTCTCCCGCGTGACGCCCTTGAGCAGGCTTTCGTCGTGCAGGACGAGCTGCGTGACGCCGTAGTGGTCCCGCAGGTCCACAAAAATCACGCCGCCGTGGTTGCGGAAGGCGGCCGCCCAGCCGGAGAGCTTCGCCCGCCCGCCGATGTGCTCCTCCCGCAGCGCGCCGCAGGTGTGGGTGCGATATTGGTCGTTCATGACGTAAACTCCCCCATCAATTCTCTCACCAAAGCCGTGATTTCATTCACAGCGCCGTCCAGCGCAATATCTTTCTGTATGGCCTTATCTCTCGTTCTCAGTTCTGCCGCGCCCCTGGCGAGCGTTTTCGGGCTGAGGATCACGCGCACGGGCACGCCCAGCAAATCCGCGTCGCTGAACATGAAGCCCGGGCTGACCTTCCTGTCGTCGAAAAGCACCTCGGCCCCGGCGTTTTGCAGCGCCTCGTAAAGCCCGTTCGCCGCTGCGGCGACCTCCTCGTTCTCCACGCGGATGGCGCAGAGGTGCACCTGCCACGGCGCGATGGACATGGGCCAGATGGGGCCATAGTCGTCGTGGCGCGCCTCGCACACCGAGGCCATCAGCCGCCCCACGCCGATGCCGTAGCAGCCCATGATGGGGACCTGCGATTGGCCGTTTTGGTCCAGGTAGGCCATCCCCATGCTCTTGGTGTACTTCGTGCCCAGCTGGAAGATGTTGCCCACCTCGATGCCGCGCACGAGCTTGATGCCGGGCTTGCCACACTGCGGGCAGATGCCGCCCTCGAGAATTTTCGCGGCGTCGTGGTATTCAATGCCGGGGACGTCGCGCGCCGGGGTGAAGCCCTTGTAATGATACCCCTCCTCGCAGGCCCCGGTGACGAGGTTGTGCGCGCCAATCAAAGAACGGTCGTATATAACAGTCACACCCGCCGGCAGGCCCAGCGGCCCGATGTAGCCGCAGGGCAGCACGTCGTCGGCGTTCACGGCGGGATGGATTTCCTCGCCCAGGAGGTTGCGCAGCTTCACCTCGTTGACCTCCAAATCCCCGCGGAGGAACACCGCGACGATTTCATCGGTGAGGTTCTTTTGGTAGAGCACGGCCTTGCAGAATTGCTCCGGCGTCCCGCTGAAGAACGCGCAGAGGTCTTCGATTGTTTTTACGCCAGGCGTGGGGACTTTGATCAAATCCATATCTTCGGCGGCCGCGTTCTCCACGATGGATGCGGCCACCTCCATGTTCGCGCTGAAGCCGCAACCGCAGATGGCCAGGTAGTCCTCGCCCACCTCCGTGACGAGCATGAACTCATGCGCGACCTTGCCGCCCATCATGCCGCTGTCGGACTGCACGCTGACGACCCCCGGCAAACCGCAGCGGCGGAAGATATTTTCATAGGCCCGGTGGCACTTGGCGTAGAAGCACTCCAGGTCCGCCTGGGAGGTGTGGAAGGAATAGGCGTCCTTCATGGTGAACTCGCGTACACGGATGAGGCCGCCGCGGGCGCGGGGCTCGTCGCGCAGCTTCGTCTGGATCTGGTAGACCATGAAGGGGTAGTTCTGGTAGCTCTGCGCGGCGTCGCGGCACAGGTGCACCACGGCCTCCTCGTGGGTCATGCCCAGCACCATGTCCGCGCCGCTGCGGTCCTTGAAGCGCATCAGCTCACTGCCCACGCTGTCGTAGCGGCCGGACTCCTTCCAGAGGCTGGCCGGCATGGCCACGGGCAGCAGGATTTCCTGGCCGCCGATGGCGTCCATCTCCTCGCGGATGATGCGCTCGATCTTCTGCGCGACGCGCCTGCCCGGCGGGTAGAGGCTGAAGATCCCGCTGCCCACGTTCTTGATGTAGCCGCCGCGCGTCATCAGGATGTGGCTGGCGATCTGGCAGTCCGAGGGCGTCTCCTTGAAGCGGAAGCCCAGCAGCTCGCTTAGCTTCATCGTGCATACCCCGTTTCCGAAAAAAGTTCTTAATATTATAACACAAAGGCGCGGGCATTGCAAGGGGAAAACCCCGGTTTTGCGGCGGCGCGAACCAAAACGCGCATTTTGCGCATAATGCACGAAAGTTACCCCCCCCCCCAATTTTTTTGGTGCAAAAGTAGAACTTGCTTTGAGGGGTTTACTTCGCTCCCCCGCAGGGTTATAATGGATAAACAAAGTTTGGAAGGGAAGAATTTTTTATGAAAAAAGCACTATCGGCTCTGCTGGCGGCGGCGTTGGTTCTGGGGCTGGCGGCTGTCATGCCCGTCACGGCAAGCGCGGTCGCGGTGGGCGACAAAGTCGCCTTCGGGCAGTACCCGCAATCGGTCTACACGCCGCTGTCCGCGCCGGGCAACCCGGCAGAGGGCACCATCTACACGGACACGGACGACACGCGATTTGTGCGCAAAGGCAGCGCGTGGTTCAAATTTGAGCCGATCGAATGGCGCGTGCTGGAAAAAAGCGGCGGCGGGCTGCTGCTGGTGTCCGACAAAATTCTGGACGGAAAGAAGTACCATCCCACGAATGCGAACATGACGTGGGAAAACAGCGGCATGCGCGCGTTCCTGAACGGGCGGACGACGCTGTTCGCCAACCCCTTCAACTACAGCTTTATCGGCTGGGCGTTCAACACGGCGGAGCAGGCGGCGATCAAGACGACAAGCGTCGCGAACCCGAACAACCCCCAATATACCACGATATCAGGCGGGAACGCGACGGAGGACAAAATCTTCCTGCTGTCCGCGCAGGAAGCGAGCAACAGCGTTTATTTCGCCAACGACGCGGACCGTGTGGCGGTGCGCACAGCGTTCAGCGGCGGAAGCACCGGCGGGTACTACTGGTGGCTTCGGTCGCCCGGTTACACTGCGAAGTACGCCGCGCTTGTCTTCAGTGACGGCCGTGTAAGCCTCCTTGGCGACAATGTGAATGGTGAGCTCGGGGTTCGCCCTGCCATGTGGGTGAACCTGTGCGGCGAGGCCATTGCGGGCCACGCCTTCGGCGCATGGGTTGAGGACGCCGCCCCCACGCACACTGCGGCCGGGAGCCGGCACAGGGAGTGCACGGTTTGCGGGTACACCGAAACACAGGCGATTGCCGCCGTTGGGCACACCTTTGGCGGCGCCTGGCAGAAGAACGCGAGCGGCCACTGGCAAGTGTGCAGCTGCGGCGCGACGAGCGACGTTGCGGGGCACGCCTTTGGCGCATGGGCTGAGGACACCGCCCCCACGGCCACCACGGAGGGCACAAAGCACAGGGATTGCACGGTGTGCGGATACCGGGAGGACGGGACGATCCCCGCCACGGGCGGCGGCGGCACTGACCCGGTGGACGACTCGTTATACATCAGGCTCTGGGGCAAAACAACGAAATACTTGAAGAGCTGCTTCTGGAACTGGATTTTGCTGATCTTCTGCTTCGGGTGGATATGGATGGCGTTTTAGCGGACTGATAGCCCAAGGCCCCCCTCCTTGCCGAGGGGGGCTTTTTTGCGCTCCCCCATTATTTTTCCCGCACCCCTTGAATTTGTGCAACATGTCTGTTATAATAGTCTTATAAAGGGGGGATTTCGCCATGGAAAGACGCCTGGAGCTGCCGCTTTATCTCTTTCACCAGGGGACCAACACCCGCGCCTACCGCCTGCTGGGCGCGCACCGCACCGACGACTACAGCGCCACGGTGTTCCGCGCCTGGGCCCCGAACGCCCGGGCGGTGAGCGTGGTCGGCGATTTCAACCAGTGGGACAACACCGCCGCGCCCATGGAGAAGATCAGCAAGAACGGCGTGTGGGAGGTTGTCATCCCCGAGGTGAACCCCTACGCGGCGTATAAGTTCTGCGTCACCGGCAGGGACGGCAAGCGCCGCCTGAAGAACGACCCCTACGCCTTCCACGCGGAGGCCAGCCCCGGCACGGCCTCAAAATACTACACCGTGAAGGGCTGCCACCCGTGGGGCGACGACGCCTGGATGAAAAAGCGCGGCCGGAAGGACATTTACGCCTCCCCCGTGAGTATTTACGAGGTGCATTTGGGCTCGTGGCGCAGGTACCCCGACGGCGAACCCTTCAGCTATCGGAAATTGGCCGAGGAGCTCGTCCCCTACGCGAAGGATTTGGGCTACACCCACCTGGAGCTCATGCCCGTGACGGAGTACCCCTTCGACGGCAGCTGGGGCTACCAGGTGACAGGCTACTTCGCTGCCACCTCGCGCTACGGCGAGCCGAAGGACCTCATGTATTTCATCGACCAAGCCCACCAGGCGGGCCTGGGCGTGATCCTCGACTGGGTGCCCGCGCACTTCCCGCGCGACGCCGGGGCCCTCGCCGAGTTCGACGGCGGGCCCTGCTACGAATACGCCGACCCACGCCGCGGCGAGCACAAGCAGTGGGGCACCAAGGTGTTCGATTTCGGCAAGCCCGAGGTGCGCTCCTTCCTGATGTCCAGCGCGATGTTCTGGCTGGACTACTACCACGCCGACGGCCTGCGCGTGGACGCCGTGGCCAGCATGCTCTACCTGGACTACGGCCGCGAGAAGGGCCAGTGGCTCCCCAACGCCAAGGGCGGCAGGGAAAACCTCGAGGCCGTGGAATTCCTGCGGCAGCTCAACAAGGCCGTGTTCGAAAAATTCCCCGGCGTCATCATGGCCGCCGAGGAGAGCACCGCCTGGCCCCTGGTCACCCGGCCCGTGCACGACGGCGGCCTCGGCTTCAACTTCAAGTGGAACATGGGCTGGATGAACGACTGCCTGCGCTACTTCTCCCTGGACCCCATCTGCCGCAAGGACAACCAGAGCTGCCTGACCTTCTCCTTCCACTACGCCTTTTCGGAGAACTTCATCCTGCCCATCTCGCACGACGAGGTCGTGCACGGCAAGTGCTCGCTGCTGAGCAAGATGCCCGGGGACTACCAGGAGAAATTTGCGGGGCTGCGCGCGTTTTTCGGCTATATGTACGCCCACCCGGGCAAGAAGCTGCTCTTCATGGGGCAGGAGTTCGGCCAGTTCATCGAGTGGAACTACGAGCACGAGCTGGACTGGCTCCTGCTGGACTACGAATCCCACCGGCAGCTGCAGGGCTTCACCCGCGCCCTGAACGCTTTCTATAAAAAGAATGCCCCCCTGTGGGAGGTCGAGGGCAGCTGGGACGGCTTCCAATGGATCTCCGGCGACGACAGCGCGAACAGCGTGATCGCCTTCCGCCGCATCGACGCGAAAGGCCGCGAGCTCGTCTGCGTGTGCAATTTCACGCCCGTGACGCGCGAGCCCTACTGCATCGGCGCGCCGGAGGAGGGCACATATAAGGTCGTGTTCTCCACCGACGACAGGAAATTCGGCGGGGCGGGGGGTTGGG
>Ga0268262_10007362_pt1 | contig 10294 bp, 8 predicted proteins | sample TergutNc150P3_FD_190354 | JGI IMG/M metagenome (GOLD analysis project Ga0268262, IMG submission 190354) | Nasutitermes corniger P3 segment gut microbial community from laboratory colony in Florida, USA - Nc150 P3 (SPAdes) (version 2) | ecosystem: Host-associated > Arthropoda: Insects > Digestive...
TCCCTTTGATGTATTTTCTAAAAATAGGGATGAAGTTCCTGTAACAGTGAATAAATTCCGCGAGTGCTATGAAAAAAGCTACAGAGCCTGATAGCATTTATGCGCATAATGCTCTAAGGCAAATATCGCATGAGCAAAAGAGATGGAATTTGCACGGCTTTTCCATTGCCGGGCTTTCAACTTATTTTCAAATTCCCGAACTTGACTTATGCGTGGATATGGGCGAATGCCCTGTTAGCGCGCTTAGCCTAAACCACATTCTTTTAACTCACTCGCACGGTGACCATAGCCGCTGCCTTATGCGCCACAATAGCCTTAGGCGCTTGATGCAAAACCCCATTCAAGCGGTGTATTATATTCCAGATGCCGTTTATGAGTTGGCCATAGAAATGATAAAAGCCGAAACCCTGTTTGAGGGAGTTGCCGAAGAACGTTTTGATTTGCCGCGCTTGGAATGTGTTAAAGCAGGACAGTGGTTTGATCTAGCTTATCGCAAGGATTTGGAGGTATTTCCCTTTGGAGTGAGGCATTCTATTCCAGCTCTTGGCTACACAATTTTTTGCAAGAAGAAAAAACTTAAAAAAGAATATGCAAAATGCACGAGCAGTGAAATTATATCCTTGAAAAATTCCGGTGTTGAAATTACAAATGATATTCGCGAACCTTTTGTATCTTTTATGGGAGATTGCATCGGTGAATCTCTGTGGGAAGAGAGGCATATTTGGAACTCTCCTGCGGTGGTTTGTGAGTGTACATTTTTAGACAAGGGTGAAATGGATATGGCGAGCAGAAAAGGACATACTCATATAGACGATATTGTTCAGGTTTTATGCAAAATTGGCAGTTCCATGCCTTGCCAAAGCGTAATTTTAACGCATTTTTCCATGAAATATTCCAAAAGCCATATTTTAGAAACAGTGAACAAAGTAATACCAAAAGAGTTTAAAGAGAAAGTGAGGATATTTTTATGAAAAAAATTGTTATTATACTTGTATTAGCATTTAACTTCTCTCATGCCCTAGACGCTATGTACGATTACCGTTACACGCTTGGACCAGAAATTGTGGTTCCAGATGCTTTTATTTGGGGTGTAGGTGGCTGGACACGCTATAACAATGATTTATCTTTGATGAGCAATTTACAAATAGGCTTGACAGATAGATTTGAAATAGGGACAAAAATCATAGGGGATTTTAGAAAATGGTATTTAAATTCTTCCTTGGTTGATATTGGCGCTAAATTCGCAATTTCACGAAATTTATCGCTTCAAGCCGATGTTCCATTTGCTATTAACGATGATAGAGATTTAGGCGGAGTGCTTTCTCTTTCGCAATGGGATGGCTACACAAAAAATGTTTCTTTTATCTACGAAGGGCGTTTGGGGTTTGGTGGTGCAGCAGGCAATGGCAGGTATGTTAAGCCAGCTATAGCTTTTTTCCCCTATTTTCAAATAGGCAATGCTTTTAGGCTTTCTGTTGGCACTTTATGTTCATTTGGAGTGGGTAAATACAGTCATTTCAAAGAGGATTTTATGCTGGATATTATGCCGCGAGTGGAATTTGGAATTTTCCACTTGCGCTTTATGGGCGAAGTATCCATTGGAATTATAACTTGGGAAGCTCAAAAACGCAATAGATTCGCCTTATTTGTGACTACTGATATTTAGCCGATTATTTTTCAAACAAAGTCGTAGAAATATAACGTTCACCTGTATCTGGCAGCAGCACAACAATGGTTTTGCCTTCGTTTTCTGGGCGCTTGGCAAGCTGAGTTGCCGCATAAGCTGCCGCACCTGATGAAATTCCAACCAATAGCCCCTCAGATGCCGCCAATTTACGCGAGGTTTCAAATGCCTGCTCATTTTGAACGCAGATAATTTCATCCACAACTTTGGGGTTAAAAATATCTGGAATAAATCCCGCGCCAATGCCTTGAATTTTGTGCGCACCGGGCTTTCCACCCGAAAGAACTGGGGAATCTGCCGGCTCCACTGCCACAATTTTAATGCCTGGATTTTTTTCCTTTAAAACTTCGCCAACACCGGTAATGGTTCCGCCAGTTCCCACTCCACCTACAAAAATATCTAGCCCTCCGTCCATATCATTCCATATTTCCAAAGCGGTAGTTCTGCGGTGAATTTCTGGGTTGGCAGGATTCACGAACTGACCTGGAATAAAAGAATCGGGTGTTTCCTTAGCCAATTCCTCAGCTCTTTTTATAGCTCCCTTCATACCCTCTGAACTTGATGTAAGCACAAGCTCCACCCCCAAGGCTTTCAATAAACTACGCCATTCCAAACTCATGGTTTCTGGCATTGTCAAAATGAGCCGGTATCCTTTGGCAGCACATACAAATGCGAGTGCCATGCCTGTATTTCCGCTGGTGGGTTCTATAATTGTCGTTTCTTTTTTGATAAGCCCTTTCTTTTCCGCATCTGCTATCATAGCGTAGCCTATGCGGTCTTTTACACTGCCAAGCGGGTTGAAATATTCCAGTTTCGCCACAATTCTGGCAGAAAGACCGTTTTTCCTTCCATAATTGGCAAGCTCCAGCAGCGGAGTGTTTCCAATTAGCTCTGTTAAATTTTTCGCAACTGTTTCCATGATAATTTCTCCCTTTACTCCCCTGCCCTGCCGGCAGAAAGTAAATATAAAACAGACATTCTAACAGCAACACCATTTGTGACCTGCTCCAGAATAACGGAATTTTCTCCATCTGCAATATCTGAATCAAGTTCCACTCCCCTATTAATTGGCCCAGGATGCATAATTAAAACGTTCTTTTTGGCGTGTTCCAAAGTTTGTCTTGTTATGCCGTAAAAATTGCGATATTCCCTTATGCTTGGCAAAAGAGAATCGTCCATTCTCTCTTTTTGCAGGCGAAGAGCAATAACAGCATCGGCTCCATCAACCGCTTTGGCAACATCGCAAAAAATTTCAGCCGGAAGCATTTTTGGGTTGCGAGGCATAAGGGTTGGAGGCCCGCAAAAACGAACACGGGCACCCAAGGCATTCAAGCCCCAGGCATTTGAACGAGCCACCCTGCTATGCTTAATATCGCCCACAATGGTGACTATTTTGCCGCTTAGACTGCCCAAACTATTTTCAATTGTGAAAATATCCAGAAGTGCCTGAGTGGGATGTTCGTGCGCTCCATCTCCGGCATTCACAATAACGGCATTTGTGTGTTCCGATAAAAATTTCGGAACACCTGTGCCTTTATGCCGCACCACAACCACATCTATTTTCATCGCTTCTATGTTTTTAAGGGTATCTAATAAAGTTTCGCCTTTTTGAACGCTGGAACCAGAGGTTGCGAAATTCACAATATCTGCGGAGAGGCGTTTTTCTGCAAGCTCAAAGCTAATGCGGGTACGAGTTGAGCTTTCAAAAAATAAATTCACAACTGTTGTGCCACGGAGAGTGGGCAAGGTTTTTACCTTGCGTTCCAATACTCTTCTGAATTCGGCTGCATTGTCTAAAATAACTCTGATATCGTTTGCGCTAACACCCCGCAAACCGAGCAAGTGCTTTATTTCCAGCGCGCTCATGCAGGTTCTCCCTCTATTTCAACAAGCCAAACCGCAGTTTCTTTGTCGTAGGGGCTCACACAAACTTTTACTTCTTGGTTAGGCTTTGTCTCTATTGAAATACCCACATAATCTGGAGCTATTGGCAATTCGCGGCAACCTCTATCCACAATCACGCAGAGTTTCACCGCAGCCGGGCGGCCAAGGTCTAAAATGGCCTGCAAAGCGGCACGCACAGAGCGACCTGTGTAAAGAACATCGTCTATCAAAATCACGGTTTTGCCCTCCACTTCTGCGGGCATTTCTATTATTTTAAGAGAAGGATTGTTTGTGCGTTTGCGATAGTGAAAATCGTCTCTGTAATAAGAATTGTCTATGCTGCCAACCGCAACATTTAAATTATGTTTGCTGCTGAGTATTTCCGCTATATTTTTAGCTATTGGCACGCCACGGCTTGCCATTCCCATTAGAATCACAGAATCTTGAGACTTTGCCCAAGCGGCTATTTTTTCGGCCATATTGTCCAAAACAGCCTTTATGCCATCTTCATTAAGCAACTCTCGTATTTTTTTGCAAGGATCATTCACCTTTGGGAATTTAGAAAAATATTTTGCTTATCGCTTGCTGGGGGGTTAAAGTTGCGGGGGCAGGACTTGAACCTACGACCTTCGGGTTATGAGCCCGACGAGCTACCAACTGCTCCACCCCGCGGCAAAGTTACATAAAATATAGAATTTTTTTTTGTAATTGTCAAGGTATATTGACAAAAATCCGAAAAATTGCTATATTTATAGACCTATGAAAAATATAGAGAAGCATCGCAATATTGGAATTTCCGCTCATATAGATTCCGGAAAAACAACTTTAACCGAACGCATTTTGTTCTACACAAAACGCATCCACGCCATTCACGAAGTTCGCGGAAAAGACGGCGTTGGCGCAACAATGGATTCTATGGAACTGGAACGCGAACGCGGCATAACCATTCAAAGTGCTGCCACTTATGCCACTTGGAAAGACATAACCATAAACATAATAGACACTCCGGGTCACGTGGACTTTACAATTGAAGTGGAACGCTCTTTAAGAGTGCTAGACGGCGCAATCTTGGTTCTTTGCGGCGTTGCTGGAGTTCAGTCTCAGTCCATAACGGTAGATAGGCAAATGCGCCGCTACAACGTTCCTCGCATAGCTTTTGTGAACAAATGCGACCGTGCCGGAGCAAATCCGCTCCGCGTTGCCGAGCAACTCCGCGAAAAATTGCACCACGTCCCCTGCGTTATGCAAATTCCAATAGGCTTGGAAGATAAATTAAAAGGCGTTATAGATTTAGTTAAAATGAAAGGCTTTCTCTTTGAGGGCGCAAATGGGCAAGACATTAAAGAAATAGAAATTCCCGAAGACTTAAAGGCGCAAGCAACCGAATACCGCACAAAAATGATAGAATCCGTTGCCGATTTCAACGACCACATAATGGAACTAGCCCTTGAAGGCAAAGACGTTCCAGAAAATTTGCTACTAGAAACCATCCGCAAAGCCACAATAGATTTGAAAATAACCCCTGTCTTTATGGGTTCTGCCTATAAAAACGTAGGTATTCAAAAACTCTTAGATGGCGTAACCGATTATTTGCCAAACCCAACGGAAGTTAAAAACATAGCCCTCAACATAGACAAAAACGAAGAGCCAACCGAAATGGAAAGCAAAGACGAAAAGCCCCTTGTTTGCTATGCCTTCAAATTGACAGACGACCGCTATGGTCAGCTCACTTATGTTCGCATATATCAGGGTATGTTAAAGAAGGGTTTATCCATTACCAATATGAGCACTGGCAAAAAGGTCAATGTGGGGCGTTTGGTTCGCATGCACGCAGACCAAATGGAAGATATTACCGAAGCAGGAGCTGGCGATATTGTTGCATTGTTTGGCATAGATTGTACAACTGGCACCACCTTCACAGACGGCTCTCTCCACATGAACATGACCAGTATGCACGTTCCAAATCCTGTTATTGAACTTGTCATTGAGGCAAAAAACAGAGACGACTTGGCAAACCTTTCAAAAGCACTCAACCGTTTCACCAAAGAAGACCCAACATTCCAGGTTTATGTGGATAAAGAAAGCGGGCAAACCGTTATCAAAGGTATGGGAGAATTGCATTTGGACGTTTATGTGGAACGCATGAAACGCGAATACAAGGTAGAAGTCCAAACCGGAGCACCACAAGTTGCCTACCGCGAAACAATCACCAAGTCCGCTGGTTTTGATTACACTCACAAAAAGCAAACAGGTGGTTCTGGTCAGTATGCAAAAATTATGGGCGAAATGCGCCCAATGCCTGTGGAAGGCGATATGGAAAAGGTGTACAATTTTGTAAGCTCCGTTGTGGGCGGTCGCATTCCAAAAGAATTTATCCCTAGCTGCGACAAAGGTTTTCAAAGTTGTATGGAAGCGGGTTCTTTGATTGGCTTCCCTGTTGTTGGCATAGAGATGGAAGTTAAAGATGGTCAATACCATCCTGTGGATTCTTCGGATATGGCTTTCCAAATTTGCGCTAGAATGGCTTTCCGCGAGGCTTTCCAAAAAGCCGGCGCACAGGTGCTTGAACCAATTATGAAAGTTGAAGTTCAAACCCCAACCGAGTTCCAAGGCAGTGTGGTGGGCAATCTTTCCCAACGCCGCGGCACAATTCAGGCAACCAGCGAACAGCAGAGCTACACCACAATAACCGCAGAAGTTCCCCTTTCCGAAATGTTTGGCTATGCTACCGATTTGCGTTCAATGACCCAAGGAAAGGCAGAATTTACTATGGAATTCTCCAAATACTCCCCTGTGCCTCGCGGCATTCAGGAAGAGTTGATTAAGAAGTATGGGGATAAGGCTAAGGCTGCTGGAAGGTAAAACCTTTATTATTCCTTATAATAAAGCAAACAACGGATATAAGCCTTGTGCAAATATTTGCTTTGGTAAAAGTTACGAACCTCTGTATCTGAAGCGATCATTGTCCGATAATATGCTCTAGTTTCTGGATTCTGCGCTCTGGACCACCACATACTCCTGCTACCTTCTTCAAAGTAACTAGACCCAGCTACAAGATCACTATAATAGCCACCAGCCAAGGCATTGAACCCATAAGAATCTGTCCCGTTGCCATTGCCGTTCCAACCAGTTGTGGATTTAAGCCTGCCGCCAGCAATGGATGCCCCACCTGCATAATCAATTAATTTTTGCCAATCATCATCTTCTGGAAGATAAAAACCCGTAGGGCATCGACCTCCAACAAGAGGGTATTGAAAACTGAAACTTTCATAGTTGTATTTATTTTCTAGTGCCATTCCAAGTGCCCAATCATACAACCTGCCATATTTACTGCAATTAGCAGAAATATTGCCGTAGCATACGCTAGAACTTTCTATTCCAGATTCTTCATCTAAAATTTTATAATCTTCTCTTAAATTTTCTGCAAGCCACACTTGGTTGCCTATTTGAGCAACTTTATACCCCCCAGACTTTGATATACCAGTAATTGCCCCATTGGGTTGGCATGTCATTTCTGGCAAAGGATCTATTATATGATCCATCCCGCTACCCAATTGTTTGCATCTTTTCACAGTATTATCAACGCAAACTCCTGTTATGCCATCTTTGCTGCATTTTGGATAAATAGTTCTTTCAAAACAACCATAAGAAACAGGGTCATATTCTATGGTATCTGCGCCTACGTATGTTGGTTTTTTTGTGCATATTGGATAAAGTTCACCTCTATAGCAAAAATTATCGCTAGTTGCCTTAGGATATTTATGCCCAAAACAACAGAAGTTGGCAATACTATCCGCAGGCGATGACCAGATACATACTGGCAACTTAACTATGTCTTCAATGGAACCATTATTGCAGATTTGAACGTCAGGTTTATAATTCTTATATTCATATATTGGCGTACCAAAATCGTTAACCCCTACTTTTACTTGGCATTTTGAATATTTAGCTTTGTCATAGCAAAATTCTATATCAGGATTATATTCAATATTGCCACATTTTTCAACAATTGCTGCATCTTTATAGCAAAAAAACGTTGCAGTATTGTACATTTCATTTCCGCATATCTTATATTTGGTGATGCAATTATCGCTAGATATTTCACCGCTCCCGTTTGGGCATAAAGTATAAAGGGTATCTCTGTAACAGATGCTTGCTTTAGGGCTATAACCTGTAACTCCACCGCATTTAGGGTGAACCTTATAGTCTTCAGGTGAACAAAATTCCTGATCGAACTTGTATTCAAGACCATTGCACAATGGGTAAGACACATTGTTATAACAGAATTTTTCCTTAGGATTGTATGTTCCTCTCGGATTATCGCACTTTGAATAAATATTGTTGTCAAAGCAGAAGTCATTTACAGGGTTATACATATTGCCGCTGCATCTTGGATAAACAGACCCGTCGCTATGGCAAAATTCTTTAGCGGGATCATATTCTTTTAAATCCTCTCCGCATTTTTGATAAATTTCACTATTGAAACAAAATTTCATTGCCGATTCATACTCTTTATTTCCGCATATACGATAAGAGATGATATCCTTGCCATTTACCCTGCAAAATTCATCATCATATTTGCTGGGTATGCATTTATCTTCTACTTTATTAAAAAAACATACTTGCGTTATGACGTTATATTTATTTTTTAGATCGCATAACATATATATTTCATTATCCTCACCACAAAATTCTTTTACCGGGTTGAAGATTTTGCCATCGCATTTTGAATATATTTTATCTCCAGAGCAGAATTCTATATCAGGGGTATATTGCTTGCCTCCATCGCATCTAGAATAAATTAAATCTCCCGAACAAAAACTTTTTGCATTGTCGTAAAATTTTTCACCACATCTTGGAGATATTTTCCCATTAAAGCAACCTTGCTCATTAGGGTCATATTCTACAGCGCCATCATCACTGCAAAAAGGATAAATTTTCTCTTCAAAACAAAAACTCGTTGAGGTATCGTAAGGTTTCCCGTCACAGGAGGTACTAAAATCACCATTCCCAGATTTGCCATAGCCACCATCTCCCACTTCACCGCAGGAAAAAACAAGCAGAGCGAAAAACACTGCAAATAGACAGAGGTAATGTTTCATAGGTTAAATATAGAAAATAAATAAGCGTTTTACTATATTTCACCATAATGCGCACTCAATTCCCTGTTTTATCTCAAACCATAAACGGTCATCCGCTTGCCTTTTTGGATTCCTCTGCAACAACGCAAAAGCCGCTTTGCGTTATCCAGGCTATGGATGATTTTTACAAAAACCACTATTCCTCCGTAAAAAGAGGTGCTTATGCTCTTTCTGCAAAAACAACACAAAAATTTGAAGAAACGCGCTTGAAAGTTGCAAAGTTCATAGATGCTCCCAGCGAAAATTCCATAGTTTTCACAAAGGGCACAACGGAGAGCATAAACTTGGTGGCTTGGAGTTACGGGCTTGCAAATTTTGAACCCGAAGATGAAATTTTGCTCTCTGTTTTGGAACACCACGCAAACATTGTTCCTTGGCAATTAGTTGCAAAAGAAAAAAGTGCAAAAATAAAAGTTATTCCCTGCGATGACAACGGGGATTTGCAAATATCCGAACTTCAAAATTTGCTATGCGAAAAAACAAAAATCGTAGCTCTTGCAAACATAGCCAACAGCATAGGGACTGTAAATCCTTTAGCTGAAATTATACCAATAATCCGCAAGTTTGCCCCCAAAGCTAAGGTTCTTGTGGATGCCGCTCAGGGCGCAGGTCATTCAAAAATTTCCGTTAAAAATCTTGACTGCGATTTTTTGGCATTTAGCGGGCACAAAATCTATGGTCCAACAGGAGTGGGCGTTCTCTATGGCAAACCTGAAATTTTAGAAAATATGCCGCCTTGGCAAGGTGGTGGAGAAATGATAGATAGAGTTTCTTTTGAAGGCACAACATTCGCCGCCTCGCCCGCTCGCTTTGAAGCTGGCACGCCTCCCATAGCCGAAGTTCTAGGTCTCTCTGCTGCCATAGACTGGATAACCGAAACAGGGATGGACAAAATAATAGCCCACGAAAAGCAAATAACAGAATACGCCCTAACCGAACTGAAAAAAATAGAGAGCATGAAAATAGTCGGCAACCCTAAAAATCGCGGCTCAATAATTTCTCTCACCAGCCACATTCACCCCCACGACATTGCCATGATACTAGACGAAGAAGGCATAGCCGTGCGCTCCGGTCATCACTGTGCCCAGCCTACAATGGAGCGTTTTGGCATAGTCGCTACCCTCAGAGCTAGTTTTGCAGCCTATTCAGAGCCTTGGGAGATAGATCGCCTATGCGAAAGTTTAAAAAGAGCTGTGTTAATCTTTTCTTAACGGTACTTTACCCATTTCTTAACAAAAACTATCTATATTATCTCCTATGAAAATAGGAATACTTACCAGCGGCGGAGATTGCGCTGGATTAAATGCCGTTATATACGCATTTGAAAAAGCAATTACCGCAATGGATCCAAAAGTTGATCTTTATGGAATTATCGGAGGCTATACCGGGCTTATAAACCGTGAATACAAGCATTTGAAGCATGAAGATTTTTCAAATATATTCAACCTTGGCGGAACTATACTCGGCACTTCTCGCCAACCATATAAAAAATTGATTCAGGATGAAGGACGTCATAAAGTTGATTCAATGAAAGAAAATTACCACAAAATGAATTTAGATGCCTTAGTTATTTTGGGCGGGCAAG
>Ga0268262_10007363_pt1 | contig 10294 bp, 9 predicted proteins | sample TergutNc150P3_FD_190354 | JGI IMG/M metagenome (GOLD analysis project Ga0268262, IMG submission 190354) | Nasutitermes corniger P3 segment gut microbial community from laboratory colony in Florida, USA - Nc150 P3 (SPAdes) (version 2) | ecosystem: Host-associated > Arthropoda: Insects > Digestive...
GTAGACGCCGAGCGCCTGATGTTCGAAGCCGAAGAAGCCCTTGAGCGCGCCATGATGGACCCCGTATCGTATATCGTCGCCTTCAAAAGCGATCCCGAAAAATACAGGGCGTTTATGGAATCGCGCGGCGGCGGTTATTGATTTTCCTCAAATAATCTAAATACAGTCTTCACAGGAATTAAATTTTCGCAAGTGGGATATAATGGATAAAAGAGTCAGTGCGGGGGGGGCTTCCGTTAGGCAGTTTTGAAACGGAAGTTGATTGTGATATACAGTTTTTTGAGAATCATATGGACTGGCTGGATGGGGCAATTAACGGGTTATAAAATCCCAGTACCCACCTCTGTCAGGGCCGTTACGTTTAAGTAAACCATCGTCCTTGAGTTGCCGGATATTTTTTTCTACGCCCTTTATGGATAATCCTGTTAATTTCGCTATTTCATTTTGAGTGATATATTTATTTGCTTTTATTAGTTCGATTATTTTCTCCCTACTTTTCTCCCTACTTTTCTCCCTACTTTTCTCCCTACTTTTCTCCCTACTTTTCTCCCTACTTTTCTCCCTACTTTTCTCCCTACTTACACCTATTGTATATTCCGCCTCTGCGCTTTTAACAAAAATATTTGTTTCCTCATGCAGCATTTTTTCATCAAGAGGAACTTGTTGTATAAAAATATCTTCTTCCTGAAAAATAATATTTTGACTGCCCGAGTATACTTTTGAATATTTATATACGCGCCGTAAACCGGTTCCAAGTTCTTCTGAACGGCCCATCTGCGTGAAGATTTCCGCCAAATGAGGATTTTTTGGATAAGGCTGAAAAGTTTCAGGTAGAAGTTGTCCGTATGTATGCGGTTTGTTGGCGTTTTTGGTTTCAACTCTATCTTTATAGATTATAAAAGAAGACGGGAAAGCATTGGCATATTCACGATGAATAAGCGTGTTAGCCACAATTTCACGGAATATTTTTTCACGCAGCGAAATTCGCACATCGCCCTGTAAATAAAATTTATCGGGTAAATGTTTTGCTACAAATGCCATAAGATGATCATAGGCGTCTACCAGGTTGCAGCGAATATTTTCACGGTCATCGTAACGGTCATTATCCAAACGGCGCAGTAATGCGTCAATTTTATAATGCGGAATAGCGCTCCCAATCACTTCGTCTTTCCCAAAAAGCAGCAACGCTGCCATTGTAAAACCTTCAGTATTGCTTGCCAGATCATGTCTATACAAACCCGCTATTTTAAAGAACTCCATATCGGTAAGCTCGTTCCATGGATGGTCAGGCCGGTTTATGCGGATAATTTTTCGCACACGTTCAACTATTCCGGGTTTAAAATCTGTTTGGTAAAGATAGGGGTATATCGTGTTTTCGGAATATAAAGTACTTTTTCGTGTGTAAAGGTTTTTTATTTGTTCGCTTGATTTTAATTCAAAATCACCGTCTACGCTGCGATCATATATCTTTCCGTTACAGGTATGTACCTGCGAAGAAGCGGGAACAAAGACATGTATCAGTGTTTTCTTTCTGTACTCAACAAGCTGTACATCCAACAAAAAAGAAGGAAACAACTTTTTTGGGTTATTGCTTAAATTCGCTATATCTTTACATAAAGTAGGCGCGGTTTTTGTATCTATACCTAATATATCCTTGTTATCATCAACTCCCAACAAAATGACCCCGCCATTACGATTTAAGAAAGCGCAAATGGTTTCAAAAAGCGATTCAGGAAGCTTCTGCGTAGATTGTTTAAACTCTACTGAGATACCTTCGCCTTGTTGCAGTATTTGTTTGATGTTGATATTCATTATTTGATGTAATTATGATATAAAATAATTTTTTATCGCATTCCGTCATTCTTATGGCAGAATTCGTACAAAACCATGCCTTCTCTTAAAATAATATTCTCTAGATTTTTAGGGTTTCTTTGGAGGGCTTTGTTAAATGCGGACATCATCAAAATTAAGGTAAAACCAGGGCTTTTTCAGTTTACGCACAAACTGGCGTAATAGCGTGCTTTTCCCGCAGCGCCGTATTCCGCTTACCACAAGCGCGTGGCTTTGGATATCCGGTAATTCCGGCAAAAGCCGGCGTTTAAGCCCTTTTTCCAGCTTATCCAGAGCCAATTTCTGGCTTTCAGCTATACCTTTAATTTCTGATAGTTTCTTACTATCAGTATATACCAAATTACTGTAGTATTCCAGTAGTAATGGAATATATATTCCAGTGGTAATGGAATATGTTAAAATTTTGAAACGAAGTCTTTATACGCGAGCTCTATTCCATCGGTTAACCCAATCTTTGGCGAGAAGCCCAGCTTGGTAATTTTGGATATATCCAGTAATTTTTGCGGCGTACCGTTGGGTTTAGAGCTATCCCATTCAATATGACAAGTCCGGTTTGGTATGCCTGTATACACAATGTCGCGTATTTTTTCCGCAAGTTCCTTAATAGTCAAATCCTTACCGCTGCCGATATTGACAAAATCCCCGGCTGAATTCGATAAGTCCACGGCGTTATGTTTCTGCATAAGCAGAACCAGCGCTTCTGCCAGGTCGTCGCTGAATAAAAACTCCCGCTTGGGCGAGCCGTCGCCCCACAGAGTTACCTTGTCAGAACCGGAAACTTTAGCTTCATGAAACTTGCGGATAAGAGCCGGTAACACATGGGAGCCATTTGGATCATAATTATCACCCGGACCGTATAAATTGGTCGGCATTACCGAAAGATAATTGGTTCCGTACTGCTGGTTGTAATAAGTACAAAGTTTTATAACATTAATCTTGGCAATCGCGTAAGCTTCATTGGTTGGCTCCAGAAGGTCCGACAAAAGATATTCTTCTTTCATAGGCTGGTGGGCGAGTTTGGGATAAATACATGATGAACCAAGGTTGATAAGTTTTTTTACATTGTTTTTATAAGACGCGTGAACCGCATTAAAGCCGATCATAGTATTCTGGTAAATAAAATCAGCGGGGTAGGTTGAATTAGCACCGATACCGCCTACTTTAGCCGCGGCAAGAAAGACATATTCTGGCTTTTCTTTTTCAAAAAAATTGTTAACAGCAGCCTGATCTAGGAGGTCTAATTCCGCGTGAGTCCGGGTCAGCAGATTAGTATACCCTTCAGTTTGTAACTTTCGTACTATTGCTCCGCCTACAAGGCCCCTGTGTCCGGCTACATATATTTTAGAATTTTTATTCATAATAGTTCTCTGTTTTATATCCGCCTTCTTTCAGATGGACTTCTCTTCGGGCAAGTTCTATATCATACTCAACCATCATTTTAACAAGTTCCGGCAGTTTTACCTTGGGCTCCCAGCCCAGTTTTGTCTTCGCTTTAGTAGGGTCGCCTATAAGCAGATCAACCTCGGCGGGACGAAAATATCTGGGATCGATTTCTACTAAAACTTTGCCATCTGCTTTGTCTTTCCCTTTTTCGTCTATGCCTTTACCTTCCCACGCCAATTCAATGCCGGCCTCTTTAAAAGCCATTGTTATAAAATCACGAACCGAGGTTGTAACTCCGGTTGCCATCACATAATCCTCCGGCTCTTTCTGCTGAAGCATAAGCCACATAAGCTCCACATAGTCTCCGGCAAAACCCCAGTCGCGCTTGGCTTCAATGTTGCCCATGAACAATTTATCCTGCAAGCCAAGGCTGATACGGGCCGCCGCCCGTGTTACCTTGCGGGTTACAAAAGTTTCGCCACGGCGCGGACTTTCATGGTTAAAGAGAATCCCATTGCAGGCGTACATCCCGTAACTTTCCCGATAATTCACCGTTATCCAATAAGCGTACAACTTCGCGGCGGCATAGGGGCTGCGGGGATAAAAAGGAGTCGTTTCCTTCTGCGGAATCTCCTGTACCTTTCCGTAAAGCTCCGAAGTTGACGCCTGATAAAAACGAACCTGTTTTTCCATACCGAGTATACGGATCGCCTCAAGCAGCCTCAGCGTTCCTATGCCGTCGCTATCCGCCGTATATTCGGGAACCTCAAAAGAAACCTGTACATGGCTCTGGGCTCCGAGGTTATATATTTCATCCGGTTGAATTTGCTGGATAATGCGGATAAGGTTTGATGTATCCGTTAAATCGCCGTAGTGGAGTATAAAGCGTTTATTTTTCTCATGTGGATCCTGATACAGATGGTCAATGCGCTGTGTGTTAAAACTTGAAGAACGGCGTTTAATCCCATGGATTTCATATCCTTTTTTGAGAAGAAATTCGGACAAATACGCGCCGTCTTGTCCGGTTATTCCTGTAATGAGAGCTTTTTTCATGATGCTTTATTCCTTAAATTGCTTATAAAATGGAATATGTTACCGCAAGCCGCCATTTTGATGACAGACTTCATAAATATCCCGTACAGCCCAAAACGGATTGTCAGTGTGTAATGCCCACCAATGTTCAAAAATAAAATCAATTCCGCCGTATTTTTTTAAATACCGGTAAGCTTCCTGTTTGTTCATTTTGTATGAACGAGCGAATTCGGGAATTATAAAGGTGGCAAATCCTAACTTATCGCGTTTTTCAGAGTCTTCCAGTATATTTATCATATTGAACCTCGTTTCCTATATTAATGTATTATTCATTTAATTTCTTGCTTTAGCATCTCGTATATGTTCTCCCATGATTTTAAATATAAACTCGTATTCTCGTCAATTAGTTTTTGGTAAATTTCAGAATTAAAATATACATCTACAGCTTTTTCTTCTGAAATTTTATAATCTTTGACAAGAGATTGTGTAATAGCATCGTCAATGTTAAGCATTGATAAATCAGATTTTTTGTTTACCCATTCAAGCATCTGTAAAGACGCCATTGTACAAAAAGCAATCTGGTGAGATGAATGTTTGAATTTTAACTCTTCCAGAAAATCTGTTTTTGATATTGTTCCTGCTAAATAAGCAAAAATTTGTTGAGCGATATCATCATTAGCGACAGGTCCTTCAACAATATCATAATCGTGTAAAGGCGCATCCGGACGGCGATTTGTTACAACAAAATCAAGCCAATTTTCATTATATCCGTCAAAACGTAATACTTTAAGATTAAAATGCTCAAAAGCAGTTTCAATAAAATTGTATTCGGTTACATAACCATTACTGTTGTTTATTCTTCCTTTTCTTTTTGCCCAAAATTCAGCTTGTTCCCTTAACTTGGTTACATAGAAAGCTCTGCCAAAATCTCTGCCTAATTCACATTTTGTTAAATCAATAACAGAGATTTCCATATAACTACCATGGTAAACTTTCATAATAATTTTTATATTTTCATTACTTGGTGTCCCAGCCGTAAATCAACACATCGCCGGGAGTAACGGTCTGGCTGCTGCTTATTGAGGAAACAAGTACGCGCCGTCTTGTCCGGTTATTCCTTAATGCGGTTGATTACTCTGTCGTATTCCTTTTCCAGTTCGACGCCCATTTGCGCTTTTTTTATCCATTCTTTGCTTCCGTAAACTCCGGCTTTATTGTAATCAAAAGCTTTAAATTCAATTTTATTTATTACAGAAGTATTTTTAAAACGGAAATCGAACTTTTGCGGATTTACAAATTGCGGGTTAACTATAATGGAATTTTTATCCCTGCCAAGTTTTTGCCATTCTTCGAATGATAATCCGTAAAATACCGGTCTGTCATCCGCTTTCCAATAGCAATTTTCATCAAAGTTTGCTTTTATTTTTGTTCCGTTATTTCCACCCCATGTGTCCGCTATCAAATCGCCCTTATCCTGATAAATAACATTGTTCATAAAAGTATATGAAAGATGCTCCTCAACAGCAGAAATCTGTACAGCCGATTTCTGGATGTAAGCGAAAATGTTGTTTCGTATTGTATTATCCTTGCCGTAATGCTGGTGAAATCCGGCATCCTTGCAGGCATAAACAAGATTGTTTTCCATTTGAATACCGCTTGAGCCTTCGTCTGTATATAGCCCCCATCCGCCATATTGATAAGAATAAACGTGATGAATGACATTATTGCTTACCGTAGTGCCTTCAGAAGCGCCTAATGTATATACGCCGCCCATATCGTCCAATTCGCCCCATCCCAGATGATGAATGTGGTTAAATTCTATCTTGTTGCGTTTTGTCGGACTAAAAGCGTATCCCCAAACCCATCCCGCAGATATGCCTGAGTAGCGAAAGTCGGCAATTTCGTTATGGGTAATTTCATTATCGCTTCCATAAAAAATAATCACACCTACGGCACTTGAAAAAATATTTCCGCCATGATGCAGGATATTGTTATGAACTGTGATATGATGGGATAAACGGTTTATATCGAAGTCGCCTATCTTTACTGCTCCGCCGCCCAAATCGTACAGACGGCAATGCTCTACCCTTGAGTTGGAACAAGATTTTCTGAACCAGATGCCATGTAAACCGGTATGTGCAATTTCGCAATTCAAAAAATCTATGTTATTGGCGAAATCAAGCATTACGGCAGCTTCAACAGAGACGGCAGCTTGCGATTCCTCATAACCATTATCAGGCATTCGATACGCCGCCACCTGAAACGAGAGATTTTCAAAACGAATGTGTTCAACAGGTTTATTTTCATCACCTTTTATAATGATAAAGTGTTCATTGACAGGGAACATACAACGGGTTTTTTTCGGTGTTTCTCCTTTTTTTGGGATATAATACAAATATCCGTCGCGTTGAAGAAACCATTCGCCGGGAGTATCCAGGGCTTTACTGTAGTTTTCAATGATATAACGGCTGTTTTGATCTACATAAGGGATGTTACCAAGAATAAATAAAGCATTATCCTGAATATTTATTTGTTTTATCTGTTTACGTGAATTTAACCATTTATGATACATCACCAACGTCGCATCGTTTACCTCTTCGGAAGCAAGTTCTGTTATTATTTTTGTATCGTCTGAATGAAGAAGTATTTTTTTAGAATCAATTGTTTCTTCTATGCTTTTTACATTATTGAATTCGCCTCGATTGGGCGTTTGGGCGCGGAAACGGCGTTCATCGTTGATATATAACTGTTCAAAATAACTTTCTTTTTTTGCAATTTCCGGTATAAATACGCGCCACAATCCGGGACGAACAACTTCAAAACGATCTGTTTCCTTCCCCCCGTAGAATACGGTTTTTGAATTAGGCTGTCCCCTGAAGATAACCGGTGATTGTTTTGTTCCGGTATCCAATGGCGTTAACTCCAATACTTTATCCATAAAATATTCGCCAGGCATAATTTCGACATATACAGTATTGTTCAATGTTCCTTGTATACGCAAAGCCCGTATTAGATCACGCGCCGCTGTCAAGGAGTAAACAGGGCTTATCTGTGTACCAGGATTTTGATCATTCCCAAATGGAGATACATAAATGTGTAATGCATTGTCATCTACAATCTGAACAGGTTCCATTTTCCTGGCGGAATTAGTAGTATTTGCTGTTTTACACGAATTAAAGACGATACATAGAATAAAAATTATATAATAAAATAAATGATGAATTATTTTTTTCATTATTAATATTTATTTAATGTTTATGAAGATTTATAATGATAAAATATCGCTGTTAAATACTGCGGTAATTTTCTAAATTTTTTATTAAATAGTGTAAACATATTTGGTTTTATATTATTTACAGACCATGCTATTCTATCATTTTTAACAGCATTTATTCTTGATTGTAAACCTTTATTACTTTTTCCACCTATATTCATACAAACAAATGTATGATCTAACCATTTAGTTGAAATTTTATAAACTTCCAGGAAACGGAGCATTAATTCATAGTCAGCATTGATACCACAATCAAGCCTGAATAAACCATATTTATCATATATTTCTTTCCTTACAAAAAAAGAAGGGTGGGGCGGCATCCAGCCAGATTTAAAAGATTTTTGAACACCAGATCGCCAATACCTGTAAGGTTTTCTTTTTTTTATATATAATAGATTGCCGTAACACGAATCTATATTATTTTCTGATATTGCGTTATTAACCAATGTTAGAACATTATTTGAAGCGTAATAGTCATCAGAATTAAGTATGCCAATAATATCACCTTTTGCCATTTTTATACCTTTATTCATTGCATCGTATAAACCATTGTCAGGTTCGCTAATCCAACGCATTTTACTATTGAATCTTGGTTCATATTCTTTAATAATTGAAACAGTTCCATCATTTGAATTCCCATCTATAACAATATATTCAATATCAGAATAGTTTTGATTTATTATTGATTCAAAAGTATCTCGAATTGTTGAAGCGCTGTTATAACAGACAGTAATAATAGATATTATCATTGATTTAAATATAAATTATATACTTCTTTATAAAAATTGTAAGTTTCTTCGGCACATATTTCCCATGAAAATCGTTTGGAATTTTTTAAACCTTTCTCTAATATATTGTTATAAAAGTTTTGATCAGTTAATTGATTGATTTTTATTAAATCATCTTCAATGTTTTTACCTGAAATATATATAGCGGCATCACCAGCAACTTCTGGTAATGATGAGACATTACAACAAACTACAGGACAATTAGCTGCTTGAGCTTCAATAACAGGGAAACCAAAACCTTCATAACTGGAAGGATATAATAAAAAATATGCTTCGTTATATTTTTCGTTTAATTCGTTATTTGAAAGTGAATTATAATATTCAAAACGGTTTGGAATATATTTATTTAAAATGGATATTTCTTTTTTATTTAATAAATCTCCTCCAATAATTTGAAGTTTTAATTTTGGTAATCGTTCTAAAATTTGAACAGCATATATAAAATTTTTATATACTTTTCTTCCGCCAATGAATATAACATTATTTTTTTTAAAAATTTCTATTTTCTTATATTCAGATAAAACACCATGATAAATGACTTTTTTCATACCTTTATATTTAGGAAAAAATTTTTCAAAATCACTTTTTGTACTTTCAGATACAAAAATTATTCCTTGGGAATTATATATTGCATTTTTTTTTTGAATTTTATGTATTATTGATTTTATATCATGTCTAAAATATTCATAAATAAAATCATGTATTGTTGTTATGTTAATAGCATTTTTACTTTTACAATATCGATAATAACTAGAATGAAAAATAAACGGAGATTCTTCCGGCAAAGAAATATTTTTATATCGTTCTATAAGTATAAAATTATTATTTTTAATTCTTTGAACAGTTGATGATACGGGAAAAAATATATTTTTTTCATGATTTATATATAATAAATGAATATCTTGTTTTAGGTATGTTTCTAATGAAGACCAATATAATGAAATTCCACCACTACGTTGTAGGCTATAAATAATATTATCATAAATAAGTTTCATGTTAATGTTTAGTAATTAGTAATGATATATAAAAAAGGATTGTAGATATAAATGTATTCTTCCTCACATTGTTTGTTATACTTTTCAAGGTTAAATTTAATCTTGATAATCTTGCTCTATACAAAATATTAATAAAATTAAAATCATTACTATTTAAATGCGTTTTATAGATATAAAAATATGAAATCAACTGTTTATATAAAAATATATTTTTATCATATCGTTTTTTAAAGAAAAATATTTTTATCCATTTTTTTGTATATATATTACCTGAAACATTATCTTCATGTTGCCGATATAAAATTGATTTTTTATTTAGGAAATGTACTTCTCCAAAAATATATGCTTGAGTTAAAGTGTAATGATCATAATTTATAAACCAAATGGGAGGAGTACTATCCAATAAATTTAATAAAGCTTTATTAAAAATATATGTACATCCATAAGTAAGATTTTGATGTATTATTTTTTTTATTGTTATTTGATCTTCTTGTGGTGTATTATAAGACAAAAGATTTAAAGATTTATCAACATATTGCTTGCTAGTATACACTAATTGAGGAATCTCGCAATTATATTTTTCAATTTCTGCAACAGAAGATTCAATTTTATCATGTAACCAATAATCATCTTGATCAGAAAACATATAATAATCATAACTGGATAATTGATTTCTTGCATAGTTTACAAGATTAACAAAATTCCAAAAAGCTCCATGTAATTTCTGGTTTTTTATAAAGTATAATTTATTATTTTTTTGATAATCTTCAATAATTGTTTCTGTATTATCTGTTGAAGTGTCATCAGATATTAATAAATCAAAATTTGTATATGATTGTTTTAATATACTATCAAGTTGTTCTTTAATAAAAAGTTGACCATTATATGACGCAAGCATAACTAATACATTGTTTTTAATCATAATTTATATTATAAAAATTAGAATATGTTTATAAATGTTAAATAAAGAA
>Ga0268262_10007364_pt1 | contig 10293 bp, 12 predicted proteins | sample TergutNc150P3_FD_190354 | JGI IMG/M metagenome (GOLD analysis project Ga0268262, IMG submission 190354) | Nasutitermes corniger P3 segment gut microbial community from laboratory colony in Florida, USA - Nc150 P3 (SPAdes) (version 2) | ecosystem: Host-associated > Arthropoda: Insects >...
AAACCAACCGCTGCATAATCGAAGACGGCGTTGTGAACGAGGCCGTCGAACTATTGCACGCGGCGGACGGGATCATCCTCGGCAGCCCGGTCTACTACGGCGGGATCGCCGGAACGTTCAAGAGCTTCCTTGACCGCCTCTTCTGCGCCGGCCCGACCATGCCCTTCAAAGTCGGCGCGACCGTCGTCTCCCTCAGACGGTCCGGCGGCATAGCCGCGTTCAGCCAGCTCAACAACTACTTCAGCCTCGCCGGAGTCATAATCGCCCCGAGCATCTCTTGGGGCATAATGCACGGAAACAACGCCCACGAAACGATGGAAGACAAAGAGGGTCTGCAAATCATGGAGATACAAGGCCGGAACATGGCTTGGCTGCTCAAAACTCTGTCCGCCGTAAAAGAAGACATCCCCCTTCCGCCGCACGTAACCGAGCGGAAGAAAATTAACTTTATACACTAAAAAAAGGACTATTCAAAAATGAAAGTAATCGCCTTCAACGGAAGCCCGCACAACAACGGCGTAATCGCCAACGGAATCTCCTTAATCCAAAAAGAGCTGGAAAACGCGGAGATCGAAGTCGAAGCGATCCACGTCGGCAGCAAACACATCAGCGGCTGCATGGACTGCCGCCAATGCCGAGAGACCAACCGTTGCATTATTAAGGACGATGTCGTAAACGACGCCCTCGACAAATTGCAGTCGGCGGACGGAATCATCCTCGGATGCCCCGTCTACTACGGCGGCGTAGCCGGAACGTTCAAATGCTTCTTAGACCGCCTCTTCTTCGCCGGTCTCAAAATGCCCTTTAAGGTCGGCGCGACCGTCGTCTCCCTAAGACGAAGCGGCGGTATTTCCGTTTTCCACCAGCTCAACAACTACTTCAACCTCGCCGAAATCATAATCACCCCCGGCGTCTATTGGAACATCATGCACGGAAACAGCGCCCACGAAACGCTGGAAGACCAAGAAGGCCAGCAAATCATGGAGATACAAGGCCGGAACATGGCGTGGCTGATCAAAACGCTCGCCGCCGGAAAAGTAACGGTTCCCCCGCCGCCGCAGGTGGACGAGCGGAAGAGGACGAATTTTATACATTGATTGCGGGGTGTTTTATGGACAGCTCATCCTCAAAATATGCAAAAGCCACATATTCAACAGTAGTATTTATCATCGTGGTTCTGATCTTTTGGGGATGGAGATCCATCGCGACAAAAAATACGAGCGCCGCGAAAGATGCGCAAACAAACAATGTTGAAACCGTAAAAACGTGGAACTGCGGCGACAGCGGCGGTAACGTTACCGCAACGCTGAAAGACGCTAAGACGCTTATTATCAGCGGGACGGGAAAAATGTATGATTACCGCCGCGATACATTATGGTCTAGAAAAATGGTACCGTGGCGCGATATTAAAGACAGCATTACGGATGTGGTTATTGAGCAAGGTGTAACGTCTATCGGAAACAACGCGTTTAATGATTTTATAAATTTGACATCCGCCATAATCCCGAACAGTGTGAATAGGATCGGAGATGAAGCGTTTGCCGGATGTTCCTCTATGACATCAATAACAATCCCAAACAGCGTAAGGTATATCGGTTTGGCGGCATTTGCCTTTTCTGGTTTAACATCCGTGACAATTCCTGACAGTGTCACGTTTATTAACAGTTGTATGTTTATAGGTTGTGAAAAAATGACATCAGTAACGCTCCATAGCCGCGTGGGAACTATTCACGACTTTGCGTTTGCCGGTTGTACCGACCTAACATCCATCACGATTCCAAATAGCGTGTACAGCATTTTTGCGTACGCGTTTGATAATTGCGTTAACCTGACATCAATAATCATCAATAACCGTAGGCCGCCCGGCGTTGACTGTCTCGGCGCATTTGGCAGTTTTTTCGGGGAGCCGGATATGGCCACGTATAAGGCCAAGCGAAAACTCTACCTTAGCAAAGCCTGTCTATACGTCCCCTCAAACAGCATCCCCGCCTACCGCGCCGACAAGGGGTGGGATCAATTTAAGTGTATCAAACCGATCGAGTCCGCGCCGATAGGCGGCAAATGATGGAAAGCGAGGCAGATTATGGACGGATTAACTCCTAAACAACGCCATAAGTGCATGTCCCGTATCAAAAACAAAAATACCTCGATAGAAATCCTATTGCGCAAAGCACTGTGGCGCGAGGGAATCCGCTATCGAAAAAACTTGGCGACATTGCCCGGTAAACCCGACATAGCCATCACAAAATACAAAATCGCCGTTTTCTGCGACGGCGAACTATGGCACGGCAGAAATTGGAACACAAACCAAAACACCATAAAAACAAATCGCAACTACTGGATACCCAAAATCGAAAAAAATATCCAACGAGACATCAAAACCGAAATCGACCTAAGAAACATGGGCTGGACAGTCCTCCGCTTTTGGGGCAAAGACATAGAAAAAAACGTAACAAATTGCGTTTCTGAAATCAAAGAAATTATTTACGAAAAAAAGTGCGAACACTATAAAGACACTTACTACAGCACCCCATCGGTAGAATTGCTTGCCGCAGAAGATCGGCCAGAATATGGCCAATAGCGGGTTTTCGTAGGGATGAACAGGACGGCGCGGTCGGCAGTCGGTGTTCGGAAACGTCGGATGCGCCCCAAATTATATCCTTGAAAAAAATTTGCGGTTTGAGTGTTTTTATATTATATTTAAATTTTAGAATAGCGCGGCGAATGTAGTTCCGGCGGGGATTCATCGGTTATGCGCCGTTGCCGCTAAGTCATTGATAAATATAGAGATACGATAACTGGAGAATACCTATGAAATTCGTTACAGTAAATGATTTTAAGGCTTCCAAATCAAATATTTGGAAAAAACTGCCTTCCGACCGCGAACTAATTGTGACCGACAACGGAAAGCCGATAGCGTTGCTGACCCCATTGAGCGACGAGACATTGGAAGACACCGTTTCCGCTTTCCGAAGGGCAAAGGCTATAAACGCTATGAAGCAGATGCAGGAGATATCCGTTTCTTTGGGTAATGACAAAATGACATCCAATGAAATAAACGCTGTAATTAATGAGGCTCGGGGAAAAAATAAAAAATGAATGTGGTACTCGACACAAACGTAATTGTATCAGCGTTAATAAACGCGAATGGAATCCCTGCAAGAATATTGTCCCTCGTTCTAAGTGGAAATATAAATGTGCTATACGACAATAGAATTATTTTTGAGTATATTGATGTATTGTCGATGAAAAAGTTTGGCTTTTCTAAAGAGGCGCGAAACAATATCATCAATTATTTTAAACACAGCGGTGAATTTATTCTCCCTGAGTACACCAAAATAAAATTTTCTGATGAATCCGACAAGAAATTCTATGATGTTTATAAATCTGGTAATGTACACTATTTGATAACTGGAAACATAAAACATTTTCCTAAAGAAGATACCATTATTGTACCTAGAGATTTTTTGCGGATATATGAAAATTGAGATAAATTTCTTGTATTTTTGAAAAAAATTTGCTATTTGAGTGTTTTTATATTATATTTATGTTTTAGAACGGCGCGGGGAATTCAGGAGGCCGTAAAATGAGCACAACCGCCACAGTCACGCAAGACCCTATTGCGTTACGCAAGGCCGGACTTCGCGCCTTGAATGACGCTTTGGGACAAGATGCCGCGCAAGCGTTTTTGAGACAATACAGCGGAACGGGTGATTTTACCAAAGACCGCCACAAATGGAACCCAAAGACACACGAGGAAGTTGTCGCGGGGATAATGAAAGTACAAGACGATATGGACCGTGGTGTGATAGATGTCGCTGGGCGTTCGATTGCTTAGGACGATGCGGAAGTAGCTTAGGATTCAGTTGTTGCAAAATATGCAACAACTACCGCAATTTAATAGAACTCCGGAATTAATTACCTCGAATTCGAAGTAATTGACCACATGGTAGGTTGCAGTGCTTTTGCTCTTAGTCCACGACCAAACTACCCACAATACCTTAATTCACGTATAATTATGTGTAACTCATTTAAAATCAACGTGTTACCGATGACGCTTCAATTATCCTGTTTCCTACGAATACGTAGGATTAGGGGGCAGATAATTGAGCGGATAATAAATATTTGACTTTTCACCGTACCATAATCCATATTAATATGGAATACGTTGCTTTGGCCGCCCGTACAAACAGCGGCTATAGCAATGTCGATAACCCTATAAAAACGATGGCCATAGGAACAAATTTATGAAAAAAGTGCCAATACTCTTATTAGCAATGTCACTGACAGCTATGCTTTCATGCGCTCCTGCGCAAAAAGGGGCCATACTGCCTAACACCTTGAGCACAGGCGTAGGCGCAACAACAACACAGATGTGGCAACCAACGTCAACACCCACTGTACCCCAAGAACCTCCCCCCGCCGAAAACGGCCCCGGCAACTCGCTATTGGAAGCCATAGAACAGTCGGCGGCGAAGATCGCTGGGGAACTGCCAATGGGTAGCCGCGTGGCAATCGTGGCCTTTGAATCTGAAAACGCAAACCTATCAGACTTCATAATGGAAGAACTCACAGGTGCGCTTACTGACCGGGGGATAGAGGTGGCCGACCGACAAAACCTAGAATATTTGCAGCGTGAATTTAAATTTCAAATGTCAGGTAGTGTGAAAGAAGAGGATGCCAAGGCCATTGGTAAATTCCTTGCGGCAGACGTGGTTGTCACTGGACAACTGCTCAACGTAGGCAGTACCTACCGATACCGCGCCAACGCGATCCACCTTGAACAAGCCACTCGCGCCAGCGTCACCCGCCTTGATGTACGCAACGACGCGAAAATGCGCGGTATGGTCACCTCACTTGCTACACAACGTACCTCGGTAAAAACCGCCAAATACGATGGAAACCAAAAAATGCCACAGACGGTGGGGACGTTCCTTGATAGAGGGATTTTGCTTGCGAGTCGGGGGGATTACAAGTTGGCGGTGGAAGACTTTACCGAGGTGATTAGACTAAATCCTAATATGGCGGCGGCTTATGCGCTTAGAGCAAGGGCACGGATTGCGGGGGCGGCTGTACGGGTAAACAAGGTTGAGGCAAACTTTAGTGATGTCAATGTTAACATGAATATGGGTTGGAAACTTACAGCGGAACAAACTATAGCATGTAATTCTGTCATAAACGATCTAACTATGGCAATACGCCTTGATCCACAAAATAGTGCACATTATCGTGAGCGTGGGCGTGTGTATAACTTTAAGAAAGAACACGATATGGCTATGGCGGATTACAACCAAGCGATACGATTGGATTTAAATAGTGCTAGTGCGTATTGCGCTCGTGGAGAAGGGTATCTTTTTATGGGCGATGAAAACAAGGCTATCGCAGATTTCAACCAAGCAGTACTGTTGGATTCTAAGAATGTGGATGCATATAACGGTCGTGGTTATACATATTTCACCAAAGGCGACATAGACAAAGCTATTGCGGACTACACTCAAGCGATACGGCTAGATCCAAATCGTGCCGAAACTTATGTCGCCCGTGGTTTTGTGTTTTCCAATAATGGTGATCAAGATAGATCTCTCATGGACTTAAACCAAGCGATACGGTTGGATCAAAATTATATCATAGCATATAGTAATCGCGGCGCAACGTATCTCGAAAAGGGTGATCTTAACCGCGCTATTGCGGATTTTGACCAAGCGATTAGGTTGGATCCAGATTATGTCAAGGCATATATCGGTCGCGGTTTATCATATGCCAAAAAAGGTGACTATGACAAATCTATAGTTGACTACAATCACGTGATACGTTTAGATCCCAATGACACGAAAGCGTATAACGAACGTGGTAATGCATATTTCAGTAAAGGCGACTATGATAAAGCTATTGCGGACTATGATCAAGCGATTCGGCTGAATCCCAGTGGTGTTTTTGCGTTTTATTATAACCGTGGTCTTGCATATTACGACAAGAGTAATTATGACAGAGCTATTACGGACTACAGTCAAGCGATTAAGTTGAACCCAAATAATGCGGATGTGTACTGTGAACGTGGCAATGCGTATTCTAACATAGGTAACTATGACAAAGCTATGGCGGATTACAACCACGCATTACGATTGGATTCCAATAACACAAAAGCGTATAATGGACGTGGCAATGCGTATTCTGCCAAGGGTAACTATGACAGGGCAATTGCGGATTATAATCAAGCGATTAGGTTGACAAATCCCAAAGACGCTTTTGCAGACTATTATAACCGAGGTCTTGCATATGTCAACAAGGGTAGCGTTGATCAAGCGATTGTTGACTACAATCAAGCAATTGTGTTGAATCCTAATAATGCGGATGTATATTGTGATCGTGGTAATGCATATTACAACAAGGGCAATCATGATAGAGCTATTGCGGACTATAATCAAGCGATTATGTTGAATCCTAATATTGCGAGGTATTACTATAATCGTGGTCTTGCGTATTCCAACAATGGTAACTATGACAAGGCAATTGCAGACTATTCCCAGGCATTACAGTTGAATCCAAAAGATATAGATGTGTATAATAACCGAGGTGTAGCGTATCTTGAAAAAGGCGATGATGACCGTGCTATAGCTGATTTTAACCAAGCGATACGATTGAATTCAAGTTATTTCACAGCATATTTCGGTCGTGGTCTAGCGTATTTTAACAAAGGCAATATTGACAAGGCCATTGCGGACTACACCGAGACGTTACGGTTAAATCCCAATTATGCGGTGGCAAAACAATTTCTTGAACAAGCTCGACGCCAACGCGGTTGGTAACATTTAACGGCATGGTAAGGATAAACGTATGACAAAGACCCAATCGACACAAGACCCCAAACCATTAGTATGGGGCAATAAATGGACAGAAGAAAAGCTAGACGTATTCCAAAAGTATGTCAAAGCATACTTAACGCTCATGGACAAACAAAAGAAGATGTGGGGTTGGAAAACACTGTATTTTGACGGATTTGCGGGTAGTGGAGACCGTGGTCAAAATGATGTCGGTACTGAGGGGACGACCAATCAGTTACTATTTGATTTTGGTATAGAAGAGGTAGAAATAAATGTTTATAAAGGTTCGGCGGAGAGAGTATTGGGTCTCGAAAAAGAATTTGATTACTACTATTTCATTGATTCAGATGAGGATTCATTGAAAAAATTAAAAGAACGGTTAAATTCGTTTAATTTAGACTATCGACACAATTTTCGTAGTGGCGATGCGAATTATTATATAAAAGAATTAGCAACAGCACTTAGGAAAGACACAAATCTCAAAGCACTTGCTCTACTTGATCCTTTTGGGATGCAAATTAATTGGGAAAGTATAGAGTTATTACGTGATACATCAACAGACATTTGGATTTTAGTACCGTCTGGTGTCATTATCAATCGTCTCTTGGATAGAAAAGGAGAGTTGAAAAACATAAACAAGTTGTGCTCGTTTTTCGGAATGACAGAAGATGATATTCGAAAAGAGTTTTACGATGAGGTGGTAACAGATACGTTATTCGGAGAAATAGTCGGAACAGCAAAAAAGCGTACACCTATCAGAAAGATTGCAGATTTATATATTAAAAGGTTGGGTAACATCTGGGAGTATGTTACCCCAGAACCGTTAATTATGAAAAATACTAAAAATGTTGAAATATTTCATTTTGTTTTTGCGTCCAAAGTAAAGATTGGTTTGAAAATAGCCAAACAAATAATAGAACGGGTAAACCCATGAGTAAAACCAAAATAGAATGGACTGAATCTACTTGGAATCCTTCCGTAGGTTGTTCCAAGGTCTCCGCTGGTTGCCAAAACTGCTACGCCGAAGTAATGGCGCGGCGTTTGCACGCAATGGGCGTTGCTGGATACGAGGAAGGCTTCAAATTCAAGTTCTTGCCGGAAAGGCTCCATCTTCCGACGACCACTATGAAACCAACCAAATTCTTTGTAAACTCAATGAGCGATCTTTTTCACGAGAAAATGTTGTTCGAAAACATTGATATGATATTTAAGATCATCAAAGACACCCCACAACATTGTTACCAAATTTTAACAAAGCGGGCAGAGAAGGCGAGGAAATATTTTGAAAAGAGGCCGGTCCCACCAAATGTGTGGTTGGGCGTGACAGTAGAACACGAGAACACGAAGCACAGGATAGACATTTTGAGGAGTATCGATGCATCCATTCGTTTTATCTCTATGGAACCATTGATTGGGGATGTTGGTGAACTAGATTTAACGGAAATTCATTGGGTAATAGTCGGTGGTGAGAGCGGGGTTTGCGCAAGACCGATGTGTCCGAAGTGGGCTACGGGTATTCAGAAACAATGTGCCGAGCAGAACGTGGACTTTTTCTTTAAGCAGTGGGGAACGTGGGGTGAAGACGGGGTGAAGCGAAACAAAAAAGTGAACGGTCGCAAGCTCTCGGGTAAAGAGTGGAGGCAGTCACCTATTCATAACGTAGTTGTCCCTACTTTTTTGTAAACTACTTATAAAAGAGTATATTTATCAATCACTCCGCCGCTTTCCTCGCAAACGTCGCAAAAATCTTCCTCGAATTCTCAAGACGCTGTTGCGATACCGCTCTAATTTGAAAACAATCTATTGAAGATATTTTACTACGTTTCATAAAAATCCTCACAATCAAGTTGAGTAAACGCTGTCAATTCTTTATCGTCCTTATAATCGGCATACAACCGATCTGCCGCCGTTTCCAGCGAACGCTCTTGATTATTAAGGCGAATAGTGCGTATTACATGTTCCACAATAAACATACGCTTATATGCAGGTAAACTGTCGATTTCTTGAATAATAGCGGCTGTTTCCATAAAATCACTCTCCTAAAAATATTTGGTTATACATTTCGATACATATAAAATAGTATATGGGATTCAGAATGTCAACACTTAAATGCAATTTCACCCCGCCCCCGCCTTCCTCGCAAACAACGCGAAGATTTTCCTCGAATCCTCGTCCCCCAAAGACATCTCCGGGTGCCACTGAACCGCCCATAGGTACGGGTGATTCGGCATGTAGACGGCTTCTACGAGGCCGTCGTCGGACCATGCCATTGCTTGCAATCCCTTGGCGAGCCGTTTTATCCCCTGATGGTGGGAGCTGTTCACCTCGAGGCGTTCCTTTCCGGCGAGTTCGGCTAACGGGCTTTCGGGGAGGAGCCTCACGGCGTGGGCGGGGACGTCGTAAGGCGGCTTCATGGAGTGGGTTATCGCGCTTGGAAGCTCCGTTGGGATGTCTTGGTACAGGCTTCCGCCGAGCGCGGCGTTGATGAATTGGATGCCTCGGCAGATGCCCAAAGCCGGCTTGCCGAGGTTCAAAACGCCTTCGCGGAAGATGAAAGCCTCCATCCTGTCCCGTATATCGCAGACTTCGCCGCAGCGGTCGCTTTTGGGTTCGCCGTAGACGGCGGGGTTCACGTCTTGGCCGCCGGTGAAGAGGAATCCGTCAACGAGGGCGGCCGTCCGTTTCAGCGCGGTCTCGGAATCGGTCAGCGGCAGGATCAGCGGTACCGCGCCGGCCTCCTCGACGCCGCGCATGTAGCCGGGCAGCATCCATATACAGTCCTTCTGTTCATCCCAAAGGGGCATGACCCCTATCACAGGCCGTTCCATTCGATCATCCGTTCTATAAGTATTGGAATCCGTATCGTCAACCCTTAAAAATATATATAATCAATCGATAACGCAAGGAAATATGAATTTTTTATCATTAACGTTCCATAGAATCTCCTTGTAAAATCAAAATCTTTTTAAGACGAAGCCTTCGGCTTCATAGATATATGCGGGGCTAACTTGTTTATCTCGGCGAAGCCAAACCCCGCATATTGGCTTCGCCGAGATAAACAAGTTCAATCAAAATCAAAGTCAAAATCTTTTGACGTTGATTTTGCAGTTGACTGAAAATGAGGGGTTTAGCCCCGAATTTATCTATGAAAGGCGCGTAGCGCCTTTCGTCTAAAAATGAATTTGATTTTAAAAGATTTTAAAGATTTTGACTTAAATTGACTCAATTCATGGCCATAATATATTTTATTCGGATACTATGACTACAGACACCGACAGCCATACCCCCGTCAGTCCCGGAAGGCCGCGTCCCGGCTTCTTAGACCGCGTTTACAGACCCGACGCAAGAGTGGGGCGTTTCCTCAGCGTTCTCGTCCTTGTGGGCGTCTCTTACGGGTTTTACCGGGGGATTCAGGATAATTACCTCGCCGAGATTATGCACGTTGACCCCTTTGAGCGCGGGGTCGTCGAGT
>Ga0268262_10007365_pt1 | contig 10291 bp, 12 predicted proteins | sample TergutNc150P3_FD_190354 | JGI IMG/M metagenome (GOLD analysis project Ga0268262, IMG submission 190354) | Nasutitermes corniger P3 segment gut microbial community from laboratory colony in Florida, USA - Nc150 P3 (SPAdes) (version 2) | ecosystem: Host-associated > Arthropoda: Insects >...
ATCCCCGAATATGTTGTATGTGACTATAATATTATATCACATTTTTCGGGGCTTGTCAAGCCTGTATCCCTTATATATCTTGACTTTTTATGGCCTTTTTGAGCCGGAGGCTCTAAAACTCGGGATGGGATCATGCGGGTGTAAATTTTATCTGTGCCCCGCGCCAGCGCGCGGGCGTTCCCCCCCCTTCCTTTCGTCTATGATTATAGCATATCCTGCGCGTTTGTCAACTTTTTCTTGACATCGGCATAAACTATGCTATAATTTGAATATTGGGCAAAAATCATGCAAAAGAAAGCGTATAAAGCGGAGCAGGAAGAAAATGAAGAAAATATTCATCGACGGCAGCGCGGGCACCACGGGCCTGCGCCTGGAAGCGCGTCTGCGCGGCCGAGGGGACCTGGCCGTGCGGACCCTGCCGGAAGCGCAGGAAAGGGATCCCCATCTGCGGGCGCAAATGCTTGGCGAGGCGGACGTCGCCTTCCTCTGCCTGCCCGACGAGGCGGCGCGGGGAGCCGTTGTCATGCTGGACGCCACGCAAAACCGCCATACCGTGCTCATCGACGCCTCCACCGCCCACCGCACGGCCCCCGGCTGGACCTACGGCTTCCCCGATCTGGGCCCGCAGTTCGCCGCCGCGCTCCTGCAGTCCAAACGTATCGCCGTGCCGGGCTGCCATGCGGGCGGCTTCCTCGCGCTGGCGAGACCCCTGGTGCAGGCCGGGCTGCTGCCCTCCAATGCCCTGCTGCACTGCTTTTCCCTCACGGGGTATACCGGGGCGGGCAGGGCGGCCATCGATCAATACGAGGCCCCCTCCCGGGTCCTGCACGACGCGCTCTGCGCCCCCCGGCAATATGCCCTGGAACAGAACCATAAGCACTTGCCGGAAATGCAATTTTACGCGGGCCTGGATACGCCTCCGGCCTTCTGCCCCGTGATCGCGGATTTCGACTGCGGCATGGAGGTGACAATCCCACTGCACGCGGCCAGCGTCGCGGCCTCCCCGGCGCGCCAGGCGATCCTCGAATGCTACCGTGAATTTTACGCAGGCGCGGCCACGGTGTCCGTTTCCCCCGAGGTTTGTTCCCGCCCCCCCGCCGACTACAAGGGCAGGGACTCCATGGAACTGAGTGTGGCGGGCAACGACGAGCGCATCCTGCTGATCGCCCGCTTCGACAACCTGGGCAAGGGGGCCTCGGGCGCGGCGGTGCAGTGCATGAACCTGGTAATCGGTGCGCCGGAAACCGAAGGGCTTCTATTATAAGCTCCGTTCACGGCGCGAGCAAGCGAAAGGAGTAAAAATCATGACCTCTATACAATCCATCCCCGGCGGCGTGTGCGCCCCCCAGGGCTTCCGGGCCTCCGGGGTGCGCTGCGGCATCCGCGCGGGGAGCGCGAAACCGGACCTGGCCCTGCTGGTCAGCGATGTGCCCGCCGCCGCCGCCGCGGTTTATACGCGAAACCGGGTGCAGGGCGCGCCCCTGCGGGTGACGAAGGAACACCTGCGGGACGGCAAAGCGAGGGCCGTGATCTGCAACAGCGGCAACGCCAACACCTGCAACGCAGGCGGCGCCGAGGCCGCCCGGGCCATGTGCGCTTTGGTGGAAGAGCACACCGGCATCCCCGCGGGGGACGTGATCGTGGCCTCCACGGGGGTCATCGGGCAGCCGCTGCCCATGGAACCCATCGCGGCGGGCATGGCGAGTCTGGCCGCGTCCTTGAGCGCCTGCGGAAACGCTGCCGCCGCCCAGGCGATCATGACCACCGACACCTTCGCGAAGGAGGCCGCCGTGGAATTCCGGCTCGGCGGCGCAGTGTGCAGGCTCGGCGGCATGGCCAAGGGCTCGGGGATGATCCACCCCAACATGGCCACGATGTTGGCCTTCCTCACCACCGACGCCGCCATATCCCCCGCCATCCTAGCGGAAATTTTGAAAGAAACCGCCGACGATACCCTCAATATGATCACCGTGGACGGCGACACCTCCACCAATGACATGTGCGCGATCCTGGCCAACGGCCTGGCGGGCAACGCCGAACTCACGGGCCCGGGGGAGGGCTACGACGCTTTCCGCGCGGCCTTGCTGCAAGTGATGACGGAGCTTGCCAAACTGCTGGCGGGCGACGGCGAGGGCGCGACGAAGCTGCTCGAGTGCCGCGTGACCGGCGCGCAAACCCCGCGCGACGCCCGCCTTGCCGCCCGGGGGGTCGTTTCCTCCAGCCTGGTCAAGGCCGCCATGTTTGGACAGGACGCCAACTGGGGCCGCGAACTGTGCGCCCTGGGCTACAGCGGCGCGGATTTTGACGTCGCCCGCGTGTCCGTGGCCTTTGAATCCCCCGCCGGGCGCGTCCATGTGTGCGAAAACGGCGTGGGCGTCCCCTTTTCCGAGGAGGAGGCGCTGCGCGTCCTGGCCCAGCGCGAGATCGCGATTCTCATCCGTCTGGGCGACGGCGGCGCCCAAGCCACAGCCTGGGGCTGCGACCTGACATATGAGTATGTGAAGATCAACGGGGATTACAGGACGTAAGCGCTACGCATACAGCATAGCGCTTACGCGGGAGTAAGAAAAAACCGCCCCTGACCTATCAAAGCGAGGACGGTTTTCCCGAGCAAAAAGGGCAACTTTCAGTCAAATTATACCACTGCTTGCGCCTGGTGCCAAGCAGTTTTTTGCTGTTCAGCGATATTTTTACCCCGGAGCATTCCCTACAGATACGCCACGCTCATCGCGAACAAACACTGCGCGCCGTAATACGGCAGCATCACGCTATACGCCAGCGCCGGCAGCGCGCGCCCCAGTTTTTCCTTCCCGAATTTCTGCAAAAACAGCGACGTATCCGATATGGTGAACAGGATGCCGGGCAGGAGCATCAGCCGGCCGAGCGCTCCGCCCAGCAGGGCCACGTTGAGGGTCGAGAGCATCATGCCGCCCAGCACCAGGCCGTAGATCAGCAGGGGGACCAGCAGCTTGCCCAGGCGGACCACCTTCAGGCGCTGCAGCAGCAGGAAGAACAGCGGCACCAGCGGCAAAATCAGCAGCAGCCCGGGGCGCAGCGGCGCATAGGAGAGCAGCAGCGAAATATAGAGGATATGCCCCAGGAAGAAGGGGGTGCCCCCCACCAGGAACAGGAAATTCTGGCAGTTTTCCGCCGCCAGGCGGTCCAGGCCCAGCAAAACGTCCCCGATGAGCCCCAGCGTCAGCGCGGCCAGCATCAGCGCGGCGTAGGAATTCATGGGCGCTGCGCGGGCGCACGCGGCCAGGCAGGCGATCCCGCAAAACAGCAGCGAGGCGGCGAGCTTTGCCAGCAGCCGCCCTTTTTCACGGCCCCGGTTGCGCAGCAGAGCCGCCAGAATGGACACCGCCACGCTCGCAACGGACAGCAGGATGTACACAGCCATAGGATTCACGTTCCCCTCATCGTCATTGAAAACTCAGCCAGCCCCGCGCCGCCTTCTCCAGCATGGCGGAAACGTCAAAGCCCTTCTGAAGATGCAGCTTGACCGGCAGGAACAGGGCCTCCGCCATGGCAACGCGGTAGTCGTCCAGCAGCGTTTCAAAGGCATATCCGTTTACGCGCCCACATAGCCTGCCATGGTAGCGTTCCAGCAGGGGCAGGGCCTGTTCTTTTTCCGGCGCGATGTGCAGCAGGAGCAGCTTCGCCAAATCCTCCGCCCCAAGGCCGATGCACAGCCCTCCCAGGTCGATGAACACCGCCCGCCCGTCTTCCCCCTTCGGCAGCAGGATATTGTCCGGGTGCAAATCGCCGTGGCGGATGGTGATGTTTTTGCCCGCGTGGAACCGCGTATCGAGCATCTCCAGCATTTGCTTGCGCAGATGGGCAAGCGCCTGCCGGAACACGCCGTCGTCCATCTTGTGCGTCTTGCGGTAGATCCCGTAGTGCTTCTCCATGGCCTTGCAGTGCCGCCGGTAATTCCCCCTGTTCTCCAGCCGCCACGGCAGCCCAATCTCCCGGAACGCCTCGTAGTCCTCCCAGAACGCGGCGTGCAGGTCCGCGGCCATGTCCACCATGCGCTCCGGCTGCCCCCGCCCGCTCTCATGGGTTTTCCGCAAATCCTCCAGGGAGAGGATGCCGGCTTGCGCGTCCCATCCCAGCACCCGCGGCGTGGGCAATCCGGCCCGGGCAAACAGCTCGTAGCCGAACCGCTCGCCCTCGCTTGCGTATTTGTCAAAAGAAAGCATGTACACACCCCAACAATTCAATTAACAATTAACAATGAACAATGAACAATTATTACGCCGTCAGCAGCCCCGCGTCCAGCACGAACTGCCCGCCGGTGATGTAGCGCGCGGCGTCGCTGGCCAGGTACAGCACCAGGGAGGCCACGTCCTCCGGCTCCACCCAGGGCACGGGCTGCAAATTCCCGGCGCTGGCCTCGGCGATCTCGATGGGGGTTTTGCCCTCCATGGCGGCCAGGCCGTCGTTCATGGGGGTGTTGACCCCTGTGGGGTGGATGCTCACCACGCGGATGTTCCAGGGCGCCAGCTCGATGGCCCAGGATTTCGTCAATCCCGTCAGGCCCCACTTGGAGGCCGCGTAGTGGCTCAGCCGCCTCCCGCCCCGCAGGCCCATCACGCTGGAATTGTTGATGATGACGCCACTTTTCCGCTCCTTCATGTGGGGCACCACCCGCCGCGCCACGATCATGGGCCCCTTCAGGTTGATGTCGATCATGGCGTCCATCTCGGTGTCGGTCATCTTGTCCACCTCGGCGTAGGCGCAGATGCCCGCGTTGTTGAACAGGATGTCGATTTTGCCGCAGGCCGCGACGCCCTTTTCCACGGCGGCGCTCACGGAGGCGTCGTCGCGCACGTCGCCCAGGCAGACGACGCATTTTCTGCCCATGCCCTCAATTGCATCGCGCAGCGAGGAAAGCTCTTCCCCCGCGCTCTCGGCATAGGCCGGGTATTCGATCTTCTTGCCCACGTCAAACGCGATGATGTCCGCCCCCGCGCGGGCGAAGGCCAGGGCGGTTTCCCTCCCCTGCCCCCGGGCCGCCCCGGTGATGAAAGCCGATTTGCCGCTGAAGTCGTACATTGCAAAGCCTCTCCTACTCTATCTTATTCAGTCACCCGGTATTCCTCGCCCAAAATCAGGATCACGTTCTTCCCGGTCAAATGGATATGCGGGTTCGCGGATACGTCGATGACCCCGTTTTTGGTCCCAATCTTTGCGTGCACGCTCAGTGTGCAGTTGATCAGCCCCAGATTGTCCGGCAAATTGTTCGTGGCAACGCAGCTCCCCGCGCTCACCCCCACATAGACCCCGCCGCTTTCAATGAACTGCCGCAGCGGCTCGCAAAACCCCGTGGCATTGATCCGCTCCTGGAGATACTGCGGGCTCCCTCCAGTGAAATACACCAAATCATACTGGCTGAGTTCCTCATAGGGCATGCTGCGGTGCAAATCGAACACCGTGATGTTCTTCTGCGGGATCCCGGCGCGCACCAAATCGTTCAGGCACTTGGGGAGCACGCCGATGCCCTCCCCATCGCCGCAAATGGCCGCCGTCGGGATAAACAGGGCCTGGATGTGTTTCGGCTTTTTGTCGAACAGGCTATGGAAGATCTTCATGATGCCCTCGGTTTCGAACCCGGACGAGGTCAGCAAAATTTTGCGCATGAATGATTCCCTCCTATTATGTTTTTTCGCCATAGTACTCCTGTTAGGGCCGTCTTTCCCTTACCGGCTGCCCCGCCTGCGCCCCGCCCCGTGCCGCCAGCAGCTCATCCACCGTCACGAAGGTATAGCCCCTCTCCTTCAGGGCGGGGATAATCGCCATGGCCGCCTCGATGCTGGTGGGATAATAATCGTGCATGAGGATGATGCAGCCGTCGTAGGCTTTCTCCAACACATGCGCGACGACGGGCTGGGCGTTCAATAGCTTCCAGTCCTTCGGATCAATGGACCAGAGGATGAGGGGGGTATCCACGGCGGCGCGCACCGCGTCGTCATAGGCCCCATAGGGCGGCCGCAAAGCCGTGGGGGGGTAGCCCAGTATGCTTTCGATCAGCGCGGCGTTGCGCCCGATCTCCTTGGCCCGCGTTTCCGCGTCGAGCTTGGTCAAATCCCTGTGCCCATAGGTATGGCTGCCCACCTGGTGGCCCTCGTCGGCGGCGCGCCGGATGATCTCGGGTGTATTGCGCACCCAGCAGCCCAGCACGAAAAAGGTGACGTGCACCTGCTCCTGCCGCAGGAAATCCAGTAGCTGGGGGGTCAGCTGGGGGTGCGGCCCGTCGTCGAAGGTGAGGGCGACGAGCTTTTTCCCCGCCAACGCGCTGACATCGGGCGCGGAACCGGGGACGGGATCCTCCGCGGGGATAGCATCCGCGAACCGCGGGCGCATCATCTCTTTCAGCGAGGCCAGGGGCAAATCCAGCTGATAGGTGGGGTTGCCGCGGGAGCCGATTTGCCCGGGCGCGAAGCAGAAGCGCAGGGTGTCGTCTTCCAGCACAAAATTGCTGAAATTCTCGGCGAGGGGGGCGGTGCCCTCCCGCAACAGCGCCCGCTCGGCTTCGGACTCCATATACACGCGCAGCAAGCTCAGCGACTGGTAGGCCCGGCTGGAAAGCTCCCGCAGAAACCCGCCCTGCGCCCCCTCCTCCCGGAACAGGGAGCCCAGATCGTAGCGCTCGCCGCTTTGCAAATCAAAGGTCATGGTGTGTACGCCGTCCACGCCGCGGGCCCCGCCCACATAAAACGCGTAGGAGCGGAACAAAAAGCTGACGACATCCCGGTCGAAGCGGAACATCTCGAAGCCGATGGAGAATTCGTCCTTTTCCGGGCGGCTGCTTTTCTTCATCCCCGCCTTGAATTCCGCGACCGCCCCGGCGATGTATTCGTCCACGGCGTCGTTGATCTCCTGGCGCTGCGTGTGGGGATAATATACCTGTATATAGGCGGCGTCCCACTCCGCTATGGAAAGGACTTCCACGCCCTCCAGGCTCTGCGCCTGCGCGGGCAGCAGGTCCGGCGGCGCGGCCGGCATGGCGGAAAGCGCCCAGAATAACACCGAGCCCACCGCCAGGGCAGCGAGCGCCATCGCGCCGGGCAAAAGCCAGAACAGGCGCTTCTTTTTTCTCGTTTTCCCAGTTTTTCTCTCTTTTTCCAAACCCTCACGCCTCCCGTTCTCCCTTACTAATGATAAAGGATTTGCAGGCGGTTTGTCAAGGTTAATTTTTGTAATCGTTTAACAAAGCACAACGGTACAGCCCATTGCGCCTCGCCCGCTACTCCTTCTCCTTCATGTTGTCCAGCGCATACTTGCAGCATTGCAGAATCAGCAGGTTAAAGGAGATGTTGTTTCGAGTCGCTAGCTCTTGCAGCTTATCGAATAAATCTTCAGAAAAGCGTATTGTACGAGCGACATAAGGTCCCTTTGGATGAGCCTCTATTTCAAACATGCAACCACCCCTATAATTATTTTCAGTAATAATTATAGAAATATTCTTGACATAAGTATAGATGTATGGTATAATCATTTATGGGTCATCACAGAATCATTTTTGACTTCATCACCCTTCTTAGGCGGCGGGAGGCGGCATTGCCCGGCAATGCTCCAAGATTGTAGAATGCGGCCATGACGACACACACAAAGCGCTGCCCCCCGCCGCCGCATAAAGAGAAACCCCGGATGTTCACGGCGTCCGGGGTTTTTCCATGGCAAAGCGTTCACCCTTCCCCCCGCAGGCAGTCCAGCAGCACATCCAGGCCCCTGTCCAGCAGCTCCATGGGGATATTCAGCGCGGGCAGCAGTCTTGCCTTGCTCTTCGCGGTGAGCAGCGCCACGCCCCTGGCCAGGCACGCGTCCACAATCTCCCTAGCGGGGCGCGCGGTTTCAATGCCCAGCATCAACCCCAGGCCGGTGACGCCCAGCACGCCGGGCGCGCCTTCCAGCCTCTGCCGAATATGCGCCGCCTTTACGCACACATCGCGCAGCAAATCCTCGTCTATGCGGGAAAGCACATGGATTGCCCCCGCGCACACCGCCGGGTTGCCGCCAAAGGTGGAGCCGTGGCTGCCCGGCCCCAGCGCCCCCGCCGTCTTTGGACCGAACAGTGTGGCCCCCAGGGGCAGCCCTCCCGCCAGCCCCTTGGCCGTGCTCACGATATCCGGGCGAATGCCGTATTGCTCAAAGGCGAACAATGTGCCCGTGCGCCCGTTGCCGGTCTGCACCTCGTCGATGAGCAGCAGCAGCCCCTTCTCCTTTACAAGAGCCGCGACGCCCTGCACATATTCCTTCTCCAGAGCGACCACGCCGCCCTCTCCCTGCACCAGCTCAATCATGACGGCGCAGCAGTTCTCACACAAAGACGCGCGCAGGCTCCCGATATCATTGGGCTTCGCGTAGCGGAACCCTCCCGGCAGGGACGCAAACCCTGCGTGCAAGGCCGTTTGCCCGGTGGCCGCCAAGGTGGCGAGCGTGCGCCCGTGAAAGCTGTTTTCCAGGGTGACGATCACAGGGCGCGCGCCATCGCCCCACTGGTCCGCGGCCCATTTGCGGGCACACTTGAGCATGCATTCGTTGGCCTCGGCCCCCGAGTTGGAGAAAAACACGCTCCGCATACCTGTGCGCTGGCAAAGCAATTGCGCCAGCTGCGCTTGCGGCCCGGTATAATACAAATTCGACGCATGCGCCAGGGTATGCAGCTGCGCGGAAACCGCGTCGGCCCAGGCTTCGTCCGCCAGGCCCAGGGTGTTCACGGCGATGCCGCTGCCCAGGTCGATGTATTCCCTCCCCTTGTCGTCCCAAATCAGAGAGCCTTTGCCCCTGACAAACGTCACGGGGAAGCGGCTATAGGTGTTGGCGACATACTGCTGGCATAAGTCTTGTGTGTTCATACGTTCTCTCCTGTTCTTAATTTTCGGTATAAAAGGGTGTCGTGCCGTGTGGAGCCAATGGCGTCCCAAAAGGCGTTGCCCGCCTCGTTGTCCCGGTATACCACGAACGAGCACATAAGGATGCCCTCTTTGCGCAGGGCGGCCAGGCAGGCGTCCACCAGCGCCCGGCCCAGCCCTCTGCCCTGGTGCTCCGCCGCAACAGCCAAATGGTTGATATACCCCCGCCTTCCATCGTTGCCGCAAAGCACCGCGCCTATAAGCCTGCCACCTTCCTCCGCGACAAAGCAAGAATCCGGGTTCCTTCGCAGGTAATAGGCTATCCCCTCACGGGAATCCTCGTGCTCGTGCAGGCCAATGCCCGGCAGGCTTTGCCACAGGGCATAGACGGCATCGTAGTCGTCCAGTGTCATCACGCGTATGTTCATGCCGCATCCTCCTCCCCGCCCAACCGTGTTCATATCAAATCTCCTATTCCTATACTTCTGTATAGCGCCTCGTCGCGCCGGGCAGAGCCGATGGCGTCCCAGAAGGCGTTGCCTTCTATATTATTGCGATACGTCACGAAAGAGCACCGGGGTATACCCTCTTTGCGCATGGCTTCCAGGCAGGCGATCACCAGAACCCGGCCCAGTCCTCGGCCCTGGTGCTCTTGCGCCACAGCCAGGTGGTTGATGTACCCCCGCCTTCCATCATTGCCGCAAAGCACCGCGCCAATGATCGCCCCACCTTCCACCGCGACAAAGCAGGAATCCGGGTTCCTTCGCAGGTAGTAGGCTATCCCCTCACGGGAATCCTCGTGCTCGTGCAGGCCAATGCCGGGCAGGCTTTGCCACAGTGCGTAGACGGCATCGTAGTCGTCCAGTGTCATCACGCGTATGTTCATGCCGCATCCTCTCCCTCGTCCAACAGGCGGTCACGGTAGTAAAAATCCTCGTGCGCTTCAAAACCCATGGCCTCCCAAAAGGCGTTGCCCGCGCCGTTGTTGGTGAAGGCGATCAGCGCGCACTTGTGGATCCCCTCTGCGTGCAGGGCGGCAAGGCAGGCGCGCACCATGGCCTGGCCCACGCCGCCCCGCCGGTGCGCGGCGTCCACCGCCACATGGTAGAGATAGCCCCGCCGACCGTCGTGCCCGCACAAAATGCTGCCCACCACCTGCGGCGGGGCAATCGCTTCGCGGCTGCCCTCCAAAGCGATGACGCTCAGCCCCGGGTTGCGCCGCAGAAAGCGCCCAACAGCCTCGCGGGAGTCGTCGCTGCCCCTGGAGGAGGCAAGGGATGCGTTCCACAGGGCATAAAGGGCGTCGTAGTCTTCGATGATCATGGGGCGTATGGTCATGGTCCACCTTCTCGTATAATAGTAGTTGTAGATCAGCCCTAACCAGGGCAGGGTTTACGCTTGACAAAAGGGGTGCGCAGTGGCAAAATAGTCCG
>Ga0268262_10007366_pt1 | contig 10290 bp, 9 predicted proteins | sample TergutNc150P3_FD_190354 | JGI IMG/M metagenome (GOLD analysis project Ga0268262, IMG submission 190354) | Nasutitermes corniger P3 segment gut microbial community from laboratory colony in Florida, USA - Nc150 P3 (SPAdes) (version 2) | ecosystem: Host-associated > Arthropoda: Insects > Digestive...
GCCATAAAAGCGCCCCAGCGGGAATTTTCTTTGTCAAACCACGCGTTTATGTCTTTAGCTCCGACAAGCCGTTCTTCCTTCTGTTCAAGAACCTCAAGTTCTACCTTGAAGCCGCCTGCTTCAAAAGATGATGTCAGGGAGGCTGAGTCCCAGTTCCACGCGCCAGGCTTGTCCGGCGAAAAGAAAGCGTCCTCGGCCCTGGCAAGTTTATCGGCCAATGTCTTTTCTTCATCTATAATAAGCCGTGAGATCCTCTGCCCCATAACAGGCGGAGAGCAGAGCAGTACAATCCTGCCTTTGGGGGCAAGCAGGGCTTTTGCGGCTTCGCAAAGGCTTGTAAATTCGGCTTCAGGGGTGCTTCCCGAAAAGCCCCTGCGCCAGGGCTCCCTTATCAGAATAATATCAAAAAGATTTGAGTCAAACCATTCGGCGGCCTGTTGTGGCGCGGGTAAAAGTCCCGATTCCAGTACGGCGATTTGCGGCTGTTCAATTTGATCCAGAACTGACGCGTAACGGAACAGCGCCTCGCGGGCGGCTTCGTTTGCGACTAATGCCGCGCTGAGGCCTTCGGGACAGCGGCGCAGGCTTTCCCAGAGCAGCAGGCCGTCGGCGGCAAGGGGGACAAGAATCCGGTCCTGGCGGCCAGGGGAGGCGGCTTTGAAAATCGCGTCCCTGTCGTTTAACAGCAGGGCGCTTCTGCCCGATTCAAGGCGTTTGAACCAACCTTCCCTTCCTTTGGCCGCCGCTGACCAGCTTAAAAGTTCCCCGTCGCCTGTATGATCATCCAGTATAACCGCGGCCTGCAGTTCCCTTTTTCTTAAGACTTCGTCCCTGATTTTTCCCTCATAGCCGACAGGGGATGGGATATAGAAGGTTCTTCCGCGCAGGGCGGTGGGCAGGTATTGCTGGGCGGCCCAGTGGTCCCTGTAGGCGTGTGGGTAAATATAGCCCTCGCCGTGGCCGAAACTTTCCGCGTCGCGGCTCGCGTCGCGCAGATGATTGGGAACTTCGGCGTCTTCCTTATCAACTTCTTTCATCGCGTCAAATAGGGACAGGGTGGTGTTGGACTTGGGAGAAGTGGCAAGGTACAGGCAGGCGTGGGCAAGGGGAAAATTCCCTTCGGGAAAGCCTATGCGGTCAAAGGCTTCGGCGCAGGAAACAACAACGGAGAGGGCGTGGGGATCGGCAAGGCCCACGTCCTCGCTGGCCAGGATTATCATGCGCCTGAAAATAAAACTTGGGTCCTCGCCGGCGCGCAGCATTTTAGCCAGCCAGTACAGGGCCGCATCCGGGTCGCTGCCCCGTATGCTTTTGATGAAAGCGCTTATAGTGTCAAAATGGTAGTCGCCGTCCCGGTCGTACAGCACGGCGCGCCGTTGTATGCTCTCCTCGGCGGCTTCCATGGAAATGTGGATTGAGTCTCCAGTTTCCGGAGGCCATGATGGGGGGCTTGTTTCTATGGCAAGCTCAAGAGCGTTTAAGAGGCTGCGGGCGTCCCCGCCCGAAACTTCGACAAGGTGTTCAAGCGCACCCGGTTCAAAGCTTATCCTCCATTTGCCGTAACCCCGTTCAATATCCTTGACGGCGTTAAGAGCCGTTTTCATGAGTCCTCCGGCATCCAGAGGTTTTAATTGAAAAATCCGGCTTCGGCTGACCAGCGCCCTGTTCACTTCAAAAAAAGGGTTTTCCGTAGTCGCTCCAACCAGGATTACCGTGCCGTTTTCCACCCAGGGCAGAAGCGCGTCCTGTTGGGCCTTGTTCCAGCGGTGTACTTCATCAACAAATAAAATGGTGCGCTTGCCGTAAAGCCTGAATCTTTCGTCGGCGCGGTCGATTGCCTCGCGAATGTTTTTTACGCCTGACAGTACCGCGTTAAGGCTTTCAAAAGCCGCCCTTGTGGTGTTCGCTATGACCCTGGCAAGGCTTGTTTTACCCGTTCCCGGCGGGCCGTAGAATATCAATGATGAAAGCCTGTCGGCCTGTATTGCCCGCCTCAGCAGCCTTCCCGGGCCTACAATGTGATCCTGGCCTATAATGTCCTCAAGGACGCGTGGGCGCATACGATCCGCAAGCGGGCTTTGTGTTTGTTTGTCGTTACTTTTGGAAAACAGATCTTCCATTAAGACTCATTCTCAAGGCTCGTTTTCGCCTTCCGCGTTCCATTGCAACCCGCCGGTTCTGTTCCTGTAAGACCAGAGCCCGGCGGTTTGGGTGGAAGCGAAAAAAGTCATTCTGTTGTCAATCGACTCAGGAGCCTGGAAAAAATGGTTAATAGGATGCTTCCCTATAGTCGCCGTATAGCGGGGTTTATTTCCGTCAACGGTTATGTCAGGGTTAATGTCGCTGATACTGTTAAGAACAAGCCATTTATCAGCGTCGTATTGATAAGTCGAATCCAGTTCTATTTCGACATACCCGTGTGAATAGGATGTAGATGTAGTCGAAGAGAACAAACCGCCCTGTATACCGGCAATAAGCATTCTTTTCCCATCTGTATAATTCGGGGTTCCGTTCTCATCATAGGTGACTTGCTGCCATAAAGCCAAGGCTCCTGTGGCGAATTTGCCGCTAGCGCCCCTTACGGCCGTTCCGTCGGAATACATTAGTGGTCTAAGTCCGGATTCCCGCGCTTCGAAAAACGCCCCCCCGTTCCGCTCAATCACAATTATTGGCCCGTTATTAAGCTTGATCATCCCCATAAACATCCGGTTTCCCGTTTCGCCAAGCTGTTGCGCTGGCCCGCCTGTCGTTAATTCGTTTTCGCTTATCATGTAAACGCTTCTGCCCTTGGTGCTAAGGAAATAGACTATGCCTGACCCTTCATTGCGGCTGGCGGCTCCTGACAGCATTGACGTGTCGTTAAGGCCGTTTACCAAAGTTAAAGCTGGATTGTCTGTGTCTGAAATGTCGTTTAACCACAGAACCCCGAAATCTCTGCCGCTGTTATTCATGGCTCCGACAAACAGCCTTGACCCGCTTTCTGTGGTTACGGTGTAAAGTGACTGTATCAATGTGTAGTTGCCGTCACTAGTTAAAATATCTTGCCAGACGCCGGTTTGGCCTATGCGCCTGAGAACCGTAGTTATCCCCGAATCAATTATGCACAAAGCGTATAAATATTCTTCCGTAGCGGCGAGCCCTATTACTTTACCGCCGGGTTGCGGGATGGCGTACTCCCGCGAATCCCAGCCGTTTTTTCCGTACCAATGTAAATTACCGGACGCGACATACATTAAAGTTTCGTAATTGCGCGTAAATAACACCATATTGGTCGGACTGCCCTTAATACGCGGTTTTACCGGTATAGGCTCTTCTTTGATAGTGTAAAAAATGGGGTCCTGGCCGCATGATAAAACAAGGGCCAATACAAATAAAACGATTGTTTTACGAAAAAAATTCGCAGTTATAATCTTTGAAACCTTCACAGTCATAATTTTCCTTCTGAGTCATAGTCCTAAAAGTGATAGCGCGCGGAAAGGATAAGGCCGAACAGATTCGCGTATACGTCTTTATCCGGAACCCGTTTCCCGTCTTCCTTCGGCCACTGGGGATACCAGCTCCAGTCCGCGATTATTCCGAAAGACCACTTGGGTAAAAAGCGGTAATATACGGATGCCACCCCTTTAAGATACATCCCGAAGTACCCAAGGTCAAGGTATCTCTGTGGCGCGATGCCTATAACCCCGTACAGAGGGAATTCAAAACGCCGGAAAACAAACTGCCAGCCGGCGCGGATCCCGATTGGTATAATAAAAAGCGCGCTTTCACCCAGGGTAAAGGCGGAGGCGAACCCTATCTCTCCGCCAACAAAAAGATTTGTCCCTAAAAAATAGTTGTACGCGAAAGATAACATTCCGCCCACCGGCGGGTTAATGTTATGGTTTATTTTCTTTCCATTATTGAAAAAAACAGCCGGGAAAATCGTACCCAAAGAAATGGTAATATTCTGGTCTCCCTTTGTGTACAAATCCGGAATATATATGTCATACTCGGAATCGTCCTCGCCGCCGCTTTCTGAGTCGTAATCGTTGTCATTGTCATCCGGGGCGTTTTCATCGTATGGGGCGTTTTCCTGGGCGTAAAGAATCACACCCCCGCCGGCAAAGCAACACAAGGCAAGCAATAAAAGAAAAGCCGGTATTTTTCGCATAAATATTCCTCTCTTCAATATAAGATTAACAACGGACATCATAAAAGAGTTACTTGAAAATCTGTCCCAATCCCAATTTTTTTCATTTTTTACCATTTTCCAGGGCCATATAATCCAGCAGTATGGGGTATTCGGTTAATAAAGTCCCGTACAGTTCCAATTCATCAAAACGGAACAAGGCGTCCATGCGGTTTTTTGCCCTTTCACGCATATCGCCCAACACGAATTCATTTTGTACGGCCATATAATTATTAAATAAGAGTTTTGCCTGCCTGTACAGTTCAAAATCGGGGAACTTTGCGGATTTTACCCTTAACGAAAGGTTGTTCAATGTGGGGATTTGCCTGATGATTTCCCTTTCAAACCAGGGATTTTCACCGTCTGTTATGAGCGTTTCAAACTCCTTTGAAAACTCTTCATTCCCGGCATACCGCAGGATTATCCCCTCGATTTGTTCGGCAATATCTTTCTCGTAGCCGGATAAATCCTCCTGCGAGCTGATGACATTCGCGCTGAACAGAGGGATAACGGCGTCCGGGTTTATGCTGAATGATACGGCGCCGTTAATTCTCCAGGAAAAATCACCTTTAATTCCGGCGAATGATGAATATATCCTGTCGGAAGGCAGGGTGTTTTCCGCTGTGAACGTATGGTTAACGGGATTAAGGCGCAGAACGGTTGTCTTGGAATTTGTCGGGATTAATTTGTACCAGATCCACAGGAATTCACCCGGCCGTACAAGACGGGGGTATAAACCATGGGTTTTTGTACGGATTACCCCATAGCCGTCAGGGGGAATCCCGAGTTGGGCCCAGCCAAAAAACAACGCGAATCCCGCGATTATAGCGAGAACCAGAAGTGTTTTGAAAAATTTTTTCATACTGATAAAACATGATAACTGAAAACATTTAGTACGGCAAGGGGGTATGGCCTTAAGACGTGTTACCTGTTATATGCGGCATGGCGGGAACTTAAATAAATACCCCTATTTACAAATAAGGCGCGAATGCTTTAGCATGAGCGGTGGGCGTATATGAGTAAAGGCCAACGGAACAATAAGCATGGAAGAAAAAAAATATAACGGCGCCGGGGAAGGCAAGCCTCCTGAAATTATAAAAAAACTTAAAAAGACGGTGGTGCGCCATTGGATCTTTTCCGGCTATGTAAAAAACGGCGTTCTTGCCAGCCTGGGTGTTTCACTTGCCATCCTTGTCATGTACATGGCCGGCAGTATGCCAGATAGTGGCTTCTCCGATAATATTCTTTTTCTTTTTCTGCGCCTGATCAGGTATTCGTCGCTGTTTCTCTGCGCTTTCTCGCTTTTCGCGATGGCGGATAAAGTAAGGCGACTGGTCAACAACCCCGGCATAAAGAACGCTTTAAGGCTTCTTTTTTATTTTTTTACCGGCTTTTTAGGCGCTGTGCTTGCGATGCTGTATTCGTTCATTGTCGCCGCTTCGGAAGGTAATGTGTGAATAGGCGGGATAAAGCCGTCAAACACAACCCGTTGGGATGTCCCTTGAAGAATTTTAAGCTTGCGGCGTCTTTGTTGTTTTTAGCTTAAGCCGCTATCTTTTGGATTTTGGTTTTTTGCCCGCGGGAGAGGTTTTTTTTATTTCCACCCTGTCAAGCGCGCTTGCCGGAAAAAAACCTTCTTGAAACTCGTTGTCGTTGGAAAACCAGGTTGTAGTTATTATTTTAGTTTCTTCATTGATAGCTTTAACTATCATCTGGGGGCTTTTCGGGAGCGCTGTCACTATAACCGCGTCGCCTATAAGTCTTTCTGTCGCTCTTACACTCATTGTTTACTCCTTTATGAAGACTAGCATATATTTATAGTTATGGCAACTGATTTAGTTGAGATTTATGACATTTTGGGGTATATTTATTCAAACGCGTTGTAGTGTTCATGATTATTATAAATAAAGGAGTTTTTTGCGTCATTGGCCGCTATGCTGGTAGTTGAATGGTCACAATTTCTTGAAGAAGCTTTGCCCCTGGAGGGGAATCCTTCAGCTGTAACGGTCGGCGTCTTTGACGGGGTTCACCGGGGGCATAAAGCCCTTATTGATCGGGTTGTTTCGCAAAAAAAACACGCGGTACCGGTGGTGGTTTGTTTCAAGCAAAGTAATCATAAAGAAAAAAATATGGACGGGCGGGAATATCCCGGAGACATTCTGACCATGCGGCAAAAAACGGCTGTCTTTGAGAGTCTGGGCGTATCCATAACCATAATTATTGAATTTTCTGAACATCTCATGCGTATGAGAGGAGCGGATTTTTTGCGGATTTTACAGGAACGCGGCAAAATGAGCTTTATGGCAGTCGGAAGTAATTTCCGCTGCGGATATCAACTGGACACAGACGCGCCGACCATAAAAAAAACAAACGCGGCCATGGATATTCAAACCTGCGTCGTACAGCCCCTGACAGAAGGCGGTCAGCCGATTAGTTCAAGCCAGATCCGCGCCGCCATTGCCCGGGGCAATTTAAAGGAAACGGCTGCGATGCTTGGGCGCCCTTTCAGCGTTGATCTTTTTGGCGCTTCCGTTTTACATACGGCGGACGGCGTCTCGTACGACATTGTCGGCCGGGGAGGCATCCTGCCGCCGCCCGGCAGGTATCAGGTTTTGTTACTCGGGAAAGAATGTGGTCAAAACGGCGGAAAACCGGCTGAGATAAGGGTTGAAGAAGGACGCGTTATAATCGCGGATGGTTTGAAAGGCGTTTTTCCTGAATATGTAATATTTTAATTCCTGAACGGAAAGCCTGTTTCAGGCTTTGGCGTTCACTCCGTACTTGCGCGCAGAAAAAAGCCCCCTGGAAGGGGGCTTTTTTTAATTTACTTCTTTGCTGTTTTTTTCTTTGCTGTGGTGGTCTTCTTGGCAGCGGGTTTCTTTGCCGCTGTCTTTTTAACCGTTGTCTTTTTCGTTGTTGTTTTTTTGGTTACAGGCATTGTGTCCTCCTGCATATATTATCGGCAATATGTGTTATTTTTATTAAGTTTTTCTGAAAAACATACCAGAAAGAAAGAAAATTCCATACTCGCTGTTTTTTTATCTGTTCCGCCGTTATAAAATTGCAAACATTTTTTTTATTTTTAAAAATACTAACATATGAATTCAGAAAAGTAATGCGCATGCTTCTGCCCCTGCACATAGCAGCCGTGATTATGGTACTATTTCTTATTTATGGAGGGCTTTATGAAATACCTGATAATAACCGGCAACCCAAAACAGGACGGGCTTTGCCATGCGGTAACGGAAGAAGCCAGGAAAGGGGCGGAAGCCGGCGGAGCGGTTGTTGACATACTTAGCGTTACGAAAATAGAACGCTGCCATGTCTGCGGTAACGGCTGGGGAACCTGCCGGGAAAAACATATTTGCGCTTTTGGGAACGACGGATTTAACGAGGCGCAGGCCAAAGCGCATGAAGCCGATATGCTCTGCTTTATCACTCCTGTTTATTGGGGTGAAGCTGAAGAAAGCCTAAAATGTTTTTTTGACCGTTTACGCCGTTGTGAGTTTGATATGCCCTGGGGCGGACAGAGGGACAGAAAACCGGCTTTTTCAGGCAAGCAGGTTCTTCTTGTCGCTTCGCCCGGCGGCAGCGGGAACGGAATGCTCTCCTGCCTGGAGCAGTTGGACCGTTTCTGCCGGCACACCGGGGCTGCCATATTTGACTATATCGGGATAAACAGATGGAATAGCGATTACAAGAAACGGGCTGTTTTCGAGGCCGCGAAAGCAATGGCGGGCGGACGCAAAAACGGTGATACAATATAAGCTCACACACTGAAGAAGCGCGGTATTATTTTAACATCGGGAGATCCTGTCTGATATGGAAATGTCCGGCCAATAGTTCGCCGTTTTTATACATTGCTATTTTGTTTGATTATAGATCGTGACAAAGAAAAACGCTGTTTTTTGGCATTTTTGAGGTTTACCGTATTGACATCTTTTCTCGAAAAAAGCTATATTTTAAATAGATTTTGTTAAGGTTCATTATGCTTAGGCCGTTCTTCGAAGCGGCACTTGGCGCCCACCTAAAGGTGGGCTTACGTTGGTGGTCATGGGTGTTTTAATTAGTGCCGGGACCATTAGGTTTTTATGAATTTACACCGTTTGACGCGGTGCGATTCAGCCCATGCACCTACGGTGAATGCGGCGCGCTGGTTCAGCTAAAGCTGAACCGCTTTTATTGGGTACGGTAGCTTTAGTTAGCGCCGGGCCTGTTGCATTTTTGGGATTAACGCCGCTTGACGCGGCGCAGACGTTAGCCGCCTTAGCTCAGTTGGTAGAGCACTTGACTTGTAATCATGAGGTCTCCGGTTCAAATCCGGGAGGCGGCTCTAAGGCGGATGTTTGAAAAAACAAAAAAGCCTTTGGTTTTTTTCAGGGGAGTTTCCAGAGCGGTCAAATGGGGCAGACTGTAAATCTGTTGGCTACGCCTTCGAAGGTTCGAATCCTCCACTCCCCACTAAAGCCGTAAGTCCTTATGTCATAAGGACTTACGGCTTGGGCTTCGGCCTGAATTTCCCATTCAACGGACGTTCAATCTTATTATCTTAATCGACTGGCACATAAAACTGGCACATAAGTCAGTTTTCAATGCTGGTTTATTGAGAGGTGCGTTATGAACGCCTATCCTTTTTCCATTTTCAAAAGAGCAGACCGCTCTTGCTACTCCGTTTCTTTTAAGGACGAAAACGGAAAGTATTTAAGTCCAGTTTCTACTGGAAAGAAAACCGAAGCCGAGGCAGTCCAGGCGGCTTTCGCAATGTTGCGGGACGGTATTACTCATAACAAAAAAGCCGTTACGGTTCAGGATTTATCATTCAAAAACATGGTAAAGAAAGTTAGTTCGGGGACAGAGGCAGAGGCTATACTTGATGAATTGCGGCGGTTGGGTTGGGTCAAGGGCTTTGTGGTCAAAGATACTTCGCAAGCGGAAGATTTTATCTCGTTCCTGAAAACTTTTTGGGATTGGGAAACTTCGCCTTACATTAAAGAAAAACTACGGAAAAATCACGGCATACACAAAAGGCATTGCAAACTACAAGGGCAGGCTATTACTCTGTATTGGGAAGCGTTTTTCAAAGGGCGTTTATTGGGCGAAATAACGGCAATGGATATTGACGCTTTTATTAACCACATGGGGGAAAAAGATTTATCGGCAGAAAGAAAGAACGTGATTATTAAGGCGGGAACAAAGCCGCTACGGTGGGCGTTTTCAAAGGGGAAAATAGGGATAGACCCTACAAGGGGGCATATACTTTTTTCAGGCGATGAAACAAGGCGTAGTATTTTAACCCCTTCCGTTGTGGCGGCGTTATTCAGGGCAACATGGAAGAATGAACGTGCCAAACTTGCCAATATGCTGGCGGCTGTTACCGGAATGAGGAGCGGGGAAATTCAAGCGTTGCGCTTTCAGGATTTGGGGAAAGATTGTTTGTATGTAAACTGCTCTTGGAACAAAGAAGATAACCTGAAAACTACGAAAAACAACGATAAAAGGACGGTAGAAATACCCTTCCCCGATATAATGAATAGCCTGATTGAACTGGCACAGCAAAACCCCTGGGGCGTGTCCCATGATAGTTACGTTTTTTGGTCTGATACCAGCGGCGATATGCCCATGCACGGAACTTGTTTTTTAGATTGGTTTAGGAAAACCCTTGTAATGATAGGCTTTTCAGAAGAACAGGCGGCAAAGTATATGTTCCACGGCTGGCGGCATTTCTACACTTCTTACATGATTAGGAAACTGGATAAAAAACTGTTGAAATCACAGACAGGACATAAAACCGATGTAATGCTTGCCCATTACGCCGACCATTGCATTGAAGGGGACAGGGAACTAATACAAGCGAAAGAACGTGAAGCATTTGCGGAAATATTGCCCGAAAAATTGTTGCAGTTGGAATATAAGAAAAACGCCAAAACAACAGCGGCTTGAATTATATAAAGCCCCCGAATTTGCTGTCGGGGGCTTTATTTTGTGCAGTAGTCCTATTTGTTTATTCGGCGGCGGTACTTATTATTTAAGTTATGAATACCAATACAAACATTGAAATTTTAAGTCGGAAAAAAGCGGCGGCGTTTTTGGGAGTGTGCCTGACTACTCTTGACAGGCTTAAT
>Ga0268262_10007368_pt1 | contig 10289 bp, 10 predicted proteins | sample TergutNc150P3_FD_190354 | JGI IMG/M metagenome (GOLD analysis project Ga0268262, IMG submission 190354) | Nasutitermes corniger P3 segment gut microbial community from laboratory colony in Florida, USA - Nc150 P3 (SPAdes) (version 2) | ecosystem: Host-associated > Arthropoda: Insects >...
TGACTGGCACTAGGTGGGTTTATAGTCCGTCCTTTTTTCTTTGGCTTGACAATAATGAATGAATAAATTACTATAAGAATATGCCTGAATTGAGCCGTTTTTTAGGTATATCAATATTAATGTATTTCGATGATCATAATCCATCTCATTTTCATGTGCGGTATAAGGATGTTATATGGTTTGGGTTGTAAAATCTGAGTTAAAAGAAGATTATAAAGTATTTATTGAATTTAACGATGGTACGTCCGGCGTGATAGATTTTTATGATAAATTACTAAATGACCACCGTCAAATTATTCGGGAACTGCTTGACTTGGAAAAATTTAGAACGGTAAAAACCGGGTTGAATACAATATGTTGGGATAATGGAGTTGACTTTGCTCCTGAATATTTATATGAACAAATAAAAATACAGCAAAAAGCCGCATAGAGAGTCTATCCGATTTTTTGTGTAAATGCCAGAAAGGTAATGCGGCGTGTCTGACACTGTTTTTGCGTAACATTCTTAATTTAATGCGCGATTAAGATGTATGTCTAACTCAAAATCACCTTATACCCAAACACATCCTGAAACAACCCACCCTTCTCCTCTAATCCCATCAACTCAAGCGAAAGATCATAAGCCTTATCCACATGAAGCACGATTGTTTCCGAGCGCCGCTCAACTGTGAATTTTTTTATTTGCTGAGTATGCCCGCGATCCAAAGCGTCCGCAACCCTTAAAATGGAAGCCATCTTAAGAACAACAACACGCTCCTCGCGCTGGAGTATCATAAACTCAAGATCCGACTGCGTAGGAGGCTCACCCCGATGGTAGTTAACCACATTTGAAATAATGCCAAGCTCATCCTGATGAAGCCCGAAAATTTCAGAGTTTGCGACAATGTACTGACTGTGTTTCTGATGACCGGACGCTTTTATATAACCGCCAATATCGTGCAGAATAGCGGCGGTTTCAAGCATTACTCGATGACGTCTGCTCATGCCGTGTTCTTTTACAAGCGCGTCAAATAACGTCATGCAGTGCTTGGCGACATTAAGGGAATGCGGTTCATCAAAATGAAATTTGCGCCCAAGGTTGACGGCGGAAGCGATAATCTGCGAAAAAAATTCTTCCTGCATGGAAGAATCAACGCCGGAAGCCAAATCGACAAGATAACCGTCGCGGATTGTGACAAGCGGGACGGCGATATTCGCGGCTCCCGTCTGTTCAAGAAAAAGTTTGAGTACCAAAAGACCAAGGACAAGCCCTTCAGCATCGGCATAAGGAATTCCAAAATTATGCATGCAGTCTTCTATGCTGTAATTGCGGAGTTCTTCCACAAACTTAATATAATCTTCACGTTTAATAATACGGCAGTTTTCGTTTAACTCTTTTCCAACCTTGTCGGCGGCAAGACGCGCGTCGGCGCTTGCGGCGACAATCATGCGCACATGGGCAAGATCCATCTCCATGTTTAAATGCGTCAAAGTACTCCTAAGGTTCTCATTCAGATAACGCTCGTAAAAAATGCCCGTGCCAAACCCCTGACGAGAATGCTGATCGATAATTATCGTTCCCATTTTTAGGCTGTGAGCCGCTACCATCTGTCCCTTCCGCAAGAGCATAATTTCCGTAGAGCCGCCGCCAATCTCGATAATCATGGAATTGGCGCGCCAAATAAGGGGAAGATCATCCTTTAGCGCAAAACGCGCCGCAAGATACATAAGCCTGTTTTCTTCGATGCCTTCCACAATAGAAAGTTTAAATCCCGTTTCCTGATAAATACGGTCGATAAAAACATCCCTGTTACGCGCTGCGCGGAGGGCGCTTGTCGCAATAACATGAATATTGTTATCCGCAATGCCCCACCCAGATAAAAGTTCGCGGTAGTTTTGAAGAACCGAAAGACACTCAAGGATCGATTCGCGGGAAAGCAGTCTTGAAGTAAAAACATCACGCCCAAGGGAGGCGGGCTGCATCGCCCTGTCGAGAGTCTGCCAGCTTCCGTTTGAATGAATCTCAGCGATATTCAGCCTTATACCGGTAGAGCCTATTTCTATGATCGCGGTCAGTGTTGTATCTGCGTCGGGATTGAAAGGTGAATTTTCCAATGTACTCATAATTACAGTTTATCAATAAGAATGGAACATTTTCCAGAGGGAATTGGTAGTGTTTTTTCTTTTACGCCCAGAATGTTAATGGTAAAGTAATAGAGCTTTTCACTTTCCATGTGAATCTCCCAACCTCTGCCGCTTTTATTGGAAAGAATTGTAATCATATTGTTTTTAAGGGAAAGATTTTCCACTCCCATAATTTCCAGATTGGGAATAACCCAGTCCACAGTTTTGCGCGGAAGCGAAATTGAAAGCCCAACAATATTTTCGATTGTTAAACAGATGGTAGAAAGAGCGTCGTAGGTTAAATACTGAGGGCGCGGAAACGCGGGCTTGCCGGACCATTTTGCGGGCCCTTCCTTTGTGGGCAAATACGCTTCCCACAAATTTCCCCTGTGATGATTACCGTCCGGGCTCATTGAATCAAGCATAAAGTACATGTGCCTGATTGCGCACTCCCGCGCCAAATCCCAGCGCTGATAACGCTCAAGTCCTTTTATAACCATGAATGTCAGGTAAGGAAAAACCGATCCTCTAAAGCCGCGCCCTGTTTCATCAAATTCTTTTTCGGACAGCGCGAGGGAGGGGAACGGGTGTGCCGTGCCAAAATAATTTGGGTCTGAAAGTTTTTCGATAATACGCTCGGCTTTTTCCCCATTGGGAACCTCCGCTAAAAGCGGCCAATACCCGGCGATTGTTTTAATGGGGATTTGTTTTTCATTTTTGTTGATGTCGTAGTAAAAACCGTCCGTCGGGTTATACATTAACGAATTGATTCTTGTTTTCAGGGAAAAATACTGACGCTTGTACTGGAAACTCGTTTCCTTGTCGTTCAGAATGTCCGCAAGAGCGGATATATAGAGCATATTAATCGCTATCATGGTGTTAAAATCCATGGCATAGTATGCGTCTCCGCGTGGGGCATTTGTCATTCCGGTTGCGACAAGGGGCGCTTTATACAGGCCGTTTTGCTTTTTAAACACAGTATCGATCCATGTTGAGTACTTGCATAAAATGGGCAAAGTATCCTTGACCCTCTTTTTATTGCCCGATTTGTGGTAGATATTGTACTCCGCCCAGGCGAAGAGGGGCATTCCAAGCCCCTCATGGTTGTCTTTTTCTATTACAGGCGCGCCGGAACTGATGTCATAGGCCGAGCGGATCGCCCCATTTGGCTCCTGATGGCTATAGAAGAGGTCTAAAGTGGAATGAGCCTGAAAAATACTGTTGGAATACACAAGAAAAAACGAGGAAAAAATAGCGTCAGTCTGAGTAACTACCTGTGAATCTGGGTAAGAGAAGATTTTTCCGTCCGGTCCGCTCTTTTCACCGCTGTTAATCCAGCAATCCTGTATCCATGCCCATGTTTTATCATAAATATCGACAAAATCCTGATCATAAAAGTGGATTTTGGGGAAATCATGTTTGGTCACCAATGCTCCTTAAAACGATAATCTTATAAATATAATACGAAATCGCTGTTTCTGCCATAATTTTTTTACGAATTTTATGGAAAATTATTGGTTTTTGAGGGGGAGGGCTAACAGTAACCTATACAACATATGAAATTATCTAATTATTTACTTTATGTTATATATAGATTAGACTAGATAAATGGAGAATTCAGATACAGAAGAAGTCAATAAACCGGCAGGAAACAAGAAACTCCGTTTACTTTTCTTTAATATTGGGAAATTGATTCTTGATGCTGTAAAGTTAAGTTTTGGAGGACTTGTACTTGGGACTATTATTAAAGGGGATTTTTCACAGTCATCTCTGTTGATTTCCGGAATAATCGCTTCAGGGGTTGGAGCAATTATTGGTGTTTTTCTTGTTACAATGTGTGAGGAGAAGTAAAATGCAAACTTTATACGTTATTTATGGTTTTTTAGGACCACTTATGTTGATAGGCTTAGTCGGTATTATTTATATGCTTTACATTAATAAAAAGAATACTAATCAATATTTTTGACAATTTTACGAATTGCGTCGGTAAGGCGGTTAGTGAGTTCTTCTTTCTTAATTTCTGATATAGTATCTTTTTTCTTTTTTAGTAATTGTTCGTCAGAATCATTATCTGACTCAATAAAAAACAGTAAATGCGGTCTGATTTGCAAAACCTTTGCAAGTTTTTCAATAAATTCCAGAGAAGGAAATCTGTTTCCAATTTCAATTTGACCTATGTATGAAGTGGCGGTGTCGCATTTTTCCGCAAGTTCTGCCTGTGTAAAACCTCTTTCTTTACGGAAATTTCTTAGATTTTTAACAAAAACATCTTTTAATTTCATATTAGCTTTTAGAGCATAAAACCGTGTAAATTACTTGACAATTAGCGGTTTAGTAATATAATTTGATTATTAGCTTTTGGCTAATAATAATACATATCTGTAAACACAGATAATTCAAAGGAGTTTTTATGAAAAGCAAAAAAATGGTATTGTGGCTTGTATTAATCGCGGTAATGGTAGTTAGTGCGTACGCCCAGTATGATGATGAAAATGATTTCAAGGTAGAACGAGTCATGTCAGGAATAAAAATTATCCGTTATACCGGTTCAAAAACGGATATCCGTATCCCGCCTAACATACAGAATAGGCCGGTTAGTGTAATTGGCAGTTCTGTTTTTAGTGGCAACACCAAGCTTACCAATATAACCATACCGGACAGTGTTACCATAATTGACTCAGGGGCTTTTCGAGGTTGCACCAGTCTTACCAGCATAACAATACCAAATAGCGTTATAAACATTTACGGAGGAGATACTTTTAATGGTTGCATCAACCTTATCGCAATTAATATTGATTCAGGCAATACAAAGTATAGTTCAGATCAAGGTGTAATGTATAATAAAGATAAAACCGAATTGATTAAATGTCCGGAAGGAAAAACAGGTACATATACCATACCAAATAGTGTTACCAGTATTAGGGCTGGTGATGGGTATGAAGCTTTTAAAAATTGCACTAGACTTACCAGCGTAACTATACCGGACAGTGTTACCAGTATTGGGGAAGGTGCTTTTGCCGGTTGCACAAACCTTTCAAGCATAACCATAGGGAAAGGTGTTACCAGCATTGGAGGTTTTGTTTTTCAAAATTGTACTAGCCTTGTTAGCATAACCATACCAGATAGCGTTACAACAAGTATTGGACAATTTGCTTTTAGAAGCTGTACCAGACTTACCAATGTAACCATAGGGAACAGCGTTACCAGCATTGGGATTTCTGCTTTTAGTGAGTGTACCAGCCTTACCAGCGTAACCATAGGGAACAGCGTTACAAGCATTGGAGATTGGGCTTTTAACTTTTGTAAAAGCCTTAACAACATAACCATACCGAACAATGTTACAAGTATTGGAGATTATGCTTTTCAAAATTGTAATAAACTTACCGATATAAACATACCAAACACCGTTACAAGTATTGGGAAAGAAGCTTTTAAATGGTGCAACAGCCTTAAAAGCATAACCATACCAAACAATGTTACCAGCATTGGGCAAGCTACTTTTTCCGGTTGTAAAAATCTTACCAGCGTAACCATACCGGACAGTGTTACCAGTATTGGGGATGTAGCTTTTGCCGGTTGCACAAGCCTTACCAGCATAACCATACCGAACAGTATTACAAGCCTTGGGCATGGAGCTTTTAATGGTTGCACCAACCTTGACAGCATAACCATACCTAACAATGTTACCAGCATTGGGGATTTAACTTTTTTTAATTGTGCCAAACTTACCAGCATAACTATACCCAATAATGTTACAAGCATTGGGCAAGGTGCTTTTAAAGGCTGTAAAAATCTTACCAGCATAACCATACCAAACAGCGTTACAAGCATTGGGGATTCTGCTTTTAGTAACACCAGTCTTACCAATATATCCTTACCCAACAGCATTACCAGTATTGGGAAAGAAGCTTTTAGTGATTGTAAAAACCTTGTCAACATAACCATACCAAACAGTGTTACAAGCATGGGGATAAATGTTTTTAATGGTTGTAAAGGTCTTACTAGTGTAACGTTTGAAGGCAAAATTTCAGTTAATAATAAAGCGTTTAACGGACTCGGCAACTTATATGACAGATATCTTGCAGAAGGAATAGGAACGTATACGAGGCCAAACGGCTCAAGTACAAAATGGACAAAACAATAGTAATAAAAAATGAGGAGTAAGGTTTTTTTCACTACTCCTCATTTTTTTCTTCTTTGTGATCTTCTCTTCCTCCGTGTTCTTTGTGTGAAATTTTACATTATTTGTATATTGCTAATTGTTTTAAGAAATCACAACTTGAGCTCGCCTTTCATAAAATTGGTAAGTAGGGCGTATTCTTCATCATCTGCCGTAATTTGACATAATGTTTTCGTAGCCATCGCTATTCCCTCCTCGCGGTTTATTATCCCCATTATTTTTTCTCTTTTTGATTCGTCTGTTAAATATTTAAAATATACCGCCCATAGTTCAGTGTTTGTCATTTTTTCTACCGGCTTGTCAATGATGGTATCAGTTTTTTCCAATTCCAGAGTGATTATCCGTATGTTACCATTCAATGATATTTTGGTCTTTGCATCACATAACTGGAAGGTGTGTGTCAGGCTTTTGTCGGGGTAGTACGATTTTTGATCCATTATCGAAATCTGATAGGTGTCTTTCACATTAGCATAGAATTCATCTATGTCCTGCGTATCCTCCCCTAAGAATAATTTGGATACAAAATATTCAGCCAAGCTCAGGTCTTCGTCAATGGCGTGAAATGCCAACTCGACATTTACAAGCTTTCCGTCTTCGCTCCTGCAGGTAATGTCATACCTGAATTTTTTGTGCTTCGGAAAGTCTGTACTAGGCTCTTTTACAACAATGGTTTCTACCATAACATTTCGCTTTATAAGGGTAGAAATCAAATCCGATAACGCCGCTCTTGACATTGGCGTGTCTCTGGTGAATACGGCTTTGAACACCAGGTCATTGCGGATGTCCAAGATACGCGCCCTGTCCCCAAAAAGGATGGGTTCCCACTCGTTTTGAGCAGGATTTTGATTGTTAGATACCATAAAGTACCTCCAAAAAAGTTTTGTAATTAACCATCACAAGACGGTTGTCGTTAAAAACGATTTAAAATTACATACCTATATATGGCGCGTAGATGCATGGCGCTTGACCGAAAATGAAAATTTTTTCGAAAAGTTCACACTAAGGAATGATCACAAAGGTACAAAGAACACAAAGTTGTTGATGAAGCAAATAAAATGATATAAACTAAAATCATGTATAAATTCTATAAAGATAAATCAAGATATTATATTGGAGTAATTAATATTGAATTAATAATTAATTAAAATGATTTTGAAAACTAATATTAAGACTGCGATTAAAGAAAGATTTCTCAATTCCCTGTTTATCAGCCGTGTAGTACTCTGTCTTCTGGGAAACTTCGTGCTTGCTTTTGGCGTGGCAATGGCGGTAAAAGCCGATTTGGGAATTACGCCTGTTAATTCAATCGCCTTTGTTTTGAGTAAGGTTTTTTTGCTGGATCACGGTTTAATGACCGGCGTCATATACGCAAGTTATGTGCTTATTCAACTGGTAATACTAAGAAAGGAATTCCGCATCAATAACCTTTTGCAGGCGGGAGCAGCCATCATATTCGGCTGGTTTGTTTTCCTCTGTAACCATATTCTCTCATTCCCGACTCCCGAATTATACCCGATACGGCTCCTATTCCTGCTGGCCGGTATAAGCATAATCGGTCTTGGCATAATGCTTTACCTCAGGGCTGAATTTATACCCCAACCTGCGGAAGGGCTCATACTGGCGATTCAAAAAAAGACCGGTTGGAAATTGCACAATATCAAAGTCTCTTTCGATTCTTCAGTTGTCGTTATAGCGGCGATTATTTCTTTCATCACAATTAAAAAAATAGTCGGCATCAGAGAAGGAACGCTCATATCAATGATCGGGATTGGTAAGTGCCTGGGTTTTTTTACCAAGTACCTTGGTGGGAAGATAGACGCTCTTTTCAGACTTTCAAAAGAAAATGTTACTGAACCAGTCACTTAATTTTTTTTACCACGAACCACACGAACAAGGAGCGAACCTAGAGATTTTCACCTATCTTTACTTTTCTCTTCTCTTTGTGAGCTTCTCTTACTTCGTGTTCTTTATGTGAAGTATTCCTAAAAATGACCAAAAAACTCTTGACACATCAATAACTTTTATGATAAATTCATATTTAAAATGAAAGAATGCAAGTCATGCTGATATTAAATAAAATATGGAGAATTTTGATGTTAATAAAAATAATTAGAATGAAAAAGCTTATTTTAGTTGTTAGTATAGTTTTAACTATAACGGCTTGTTCAAATGAATTTGATGATACAAATTATACGATAAATAATAATTCATCAAAAACTGTTTCATTCTTGTTTAATAGTATTCATAATAACCTTAATAGCAGCAAATCAATGTCATTTACTATAAATTCAAACAAAGGTATATTTTATCCTAAAAATGTTGCGCCTGATAATGCACACCTAAAAAGTATTAAAATGGATACATTAAATTTAGGCACAAAAGGATATATATTTACTTTTAATGATAATCCCAAGTTTAAACTTGATGTTATAAATACATTACCAATAGAAGTGACTATAAAATCAGATGATTATATTGACAATGTTGACGATAATGGAGAATATACATTAACAATTCCAGAAAATAGTAAAATAGAATCATTTATATATACGTCAAAACCAAATTTTACTTTGGTATCTGAACCTGAAACAGAAATTGAAACTAAACCTGAAAATGAAACTGAATCTATTACATTAACTTATCCTGTTACTTTTGATTGGGCATTTAATGATAATATTATATATGTTATAATAAGATAATTTGGAGTAATTAAAATTATTCTTCGACATTCATCACTTACTGTCCAACACCACAAAACGCCTAACTATCATATTGCCGGATGAATCAACAAGGGTTAGCGTACGCGGACCGGGCAGGGGACGGGCTTCCATTTCGTGAAAAGTTTGCGTGTAACCTAGGAATATATCGTCAAGATGCCAATAAATTATTTCCATCTCATTGCGGTGGGCGGCGGAGAAAACTATTTTTCCCTCTCTGTTGTCCAATTCCCGCGGAACATATACCTGGCTGTCAGGCTCGGGATTAAAAAGGGCAAACACTCCTTCTCCGCGGTTTGATAAATCTTCTGAATTTAAATACGGCGGCAGGGGTTTATAATCAAGATTCCAGCGGCGGAAATACCATTCTTCCGCAGGCGGAAGAACAAACCACTTTCGTTCCACCGCCGCTGTAGAAACGCCGGTTTTAAGAACGATGCGATAGGAAAGAGTTTCATCTAAAATTATCGTTTGACAAAAACGGCACGGCTTGGCGGCAGGAGCGTTTTTGGGTATATCAACATATTTTATGTTAGCGCAATTAACAGAAGCCGGAAAACCTGAAGAAGCGCATACTTCCGTTTGCCGCAGTTCGGCCGTAGGTTTGTTAAACCACATATTTCTGTTCCCGCCAAGAGAATTAAGAACTGAAAATATTTCAAAGAGTACGGGGGCCGAGGTAACGGCGCTTCGCAGCTCCGGCCTTCCCTCCCCTGACGCGTTTCCTATCCAGACTCCTACCGTCCATTCAGGCGTTACGCCGACAGCCCACGCGTCGCGGAAACCGTAACTTGTTCCCGTTTTCCACGCAATGTGTCTCGCCCCGGCGTATTCGCGCCAAATAGCCTCCTCGCCGGGACGCGCCGCGTTAACCAGCGCTTCCAGAGTGAGCCATGCCGCGCCGCAAGAAATTAATGACGAAGTTGCAAAGTAGGAGGAGGCTGTCTTTCCAAGGTTGGCGTAAAGTTTTGTTATTTCAAAAAGAGTGACTTCCGCGCCGCCAAGAATAAGCGGAAGACCGTATTCACTGGCGGGGCGAAAGAGGGTTGTAAGCCCCAATGAACGAAGAAATTGGGCGAATCTTTCAACGCCAAAAATTCGCAGAGAACGCGCCGCGGGAACATTGAGTGAACGCGCCAATGCCTCATCGGCGGGAACTACGCCTAAATAATTTCTACTCATGTTTTCGGGACTGAAGCTTCCTATTCGAGTAGGGATATCGCTTACCAAAGATGATGGGAGTATGTCCCCCGAATCAAGCATGGCGGCATATAGAAAAGGTTTTAATA
>Ga0268262_10007369_pt1 | contig 10289 bp, 5 predicted proteins | sample TergutNc150P3_FD_190354 | JGI IMG/M metagenome (GOLD analysis project Ga0268262, IMG submission 190354) | Nasutitermes corniger P3 segment gut microbial community from laboratory colony in Florida, USA - Nc150 P3 (SPAdes) (version 2) | ecosystem: Host-associated > Arthropoda: Insects > Digestive...
CTGATGTGGCTCGCGTAGAAAGCCGTACCTACATTGCCAGCAAAAGCAAAGACGATGCAGGTCCCACAAATAACTGGATTGACCCAAAAGACCTTAAAAAAGAGATGACAGCTCTCTACAAAGGCTGCATGCACGGCAGAACCATGTATGTAATTCCTTTCTCAATGGGTCCCATTGGCTCCCCTATCGCAAAAATTGGCGTTGAATTAACAGATTCTCCTTATGTTGTTATAAATATGCACATAATGGCTCGCGTTGGTGTAAAAGTTTTGGAAGTTTTGGGTGCTAAAGGCGAATTTATCCCCTGCTTGCACTCCATAGGCAAACCGCTTCTCTCTTGCCAAGACGACAACGGCAAATGGCCCTGCGCTCCAATTGAAAAGAAATACATTGCTCATTTCCCCGAAGAAAAAACCATCTGGAGCTACGGTTCCGGCTACGGTGGAAACGCGCTGCTAGGCAAAAAATGCCTCGCACTTCGCATTGCAAGCGTTGCTGCCAAAAGCGAAGGCTGGCTTGCAGAGCACATGCTGATTTTGAAAATCACAAGAGAATCAGACAATAAAGTGAAATACATTGCCGCCGCTTTCCCAAGTGCTTGCGGAAAAACCAACCTCGCCATGCTTGTTCCAACAATCAAAGGCTGGAAAGTTGAAACCGTAGGTGATGATATCGCATGGATGCGCCCAGGCAAAGATGGTAAGTTATACGCAATCAACCCAGAAGCTGGTTTCTTTGGCGTTGCTCCTGGCACTTCTATGGAATCTAATCCAAATGCCATGCACTCCATACAAGATAACACCATTTTCACAAACGTTGCTCTAACCGAAGACGGCGATGTGTGGTGGGAACAAATTGGCTACGATGCTCCGGGCAAGTTAATTGACTGGCACGGCAAAGAATGGGTGCAAGACAAAGCTAATAAAGACCAAGCCCCAGCCGCTCACGGCAACAGCCGTTTCACAGCTCCTGCAAAACAGTGCCCTGTTATTGCACCGGAATTTGAAAAGCTAGAAGGCGTTCCAATAGATGCTATCTTGTTCGGCGGTCGCCGTCCAAGCACCATTCCACTTGTTCACCAAGCAAAGAACTGGAATCACGGCGTGTTCATGGGTTCCATAGTTGGTTCCGAAATTACCGCTGCTGCCCTTGACTTGAAGGTTGGCGATGTTCGCCGCGACCCATTTGCCATGTTGCCCTTCTGCGGCTACCACATGGGCGACTACTTTAAGCACTGGATTGAAGTTGGCAAAAAAATACCCGAAGCAGGCCGTCCAAAAATCTTCTTTGTAAACTGGTTCCGTAAAAAAGACGGCAAGTTTGCATGGCCAGGTTATGGCGAAAATTCACGTGTTCTCAAATGGATTTTTGAGCAATGCGATGGCTCAGGCAAGTCCGTTGACACTCCAATAGGCTTAATGCCAGATCCCGCTCATTTCGACAAACCAGACAGCGTTGCTGAAGATACATTGAAAGAGATTCTCTCTGTAGATGTAGAAGGCTGGAAAAAGGAAATTGCCGATATTAAGCAAAATCATTATCCAAAATTTGGCAACAAGCTCCCCAAGGAACTTCAAGAAGAACTTGCAGCTATTGAAAAGAGACTAGGTTAATTTAATAATAAAAAGTCCTCGCTTGTTTCCAAGCGAGGACTTTTTTTATATATAGATATTGATTTATCTTTTAGACTAGTGGGGAGTAGGTAACCCCTCACCAAAACTCTCCCCACTAGCGTTTTAAAGTCCAATAATTACTTTTTTGCGTCTGTTGTGTTTGTGCTAGTGTTTTTAGTTCTCATCCAGCCGAATTTTTGCTCGGCATGGTAGCGCTTATAATCTTCTTTTATCTTTACAGGAGTGCCGTTATTATTTACGCAACCTTCGTAAGGTATATCAACCCTGTCTATCTTTGCTATATAAACGCCATTGCCAAACCTGCGACCATCTTTGGAGAATGGATAAATATTAACATTTACCTTTACCAAGCCATTTGTTGTTAAAACATTTGACTTTCCGTAATTGCTACCATTTGGGTCTGGTGCTTCGCAATCAACGCTTGCGTTGCTGCTTAATTTTCTAACGTTGTTCTCCTCTTCTTTGGCATAGTTTGGCCCTTGCACAACGCTACGGAATTCTTTTTCGCCAATAGTTTCTCTATACTGGGTTACAAAATTGCCCAGCTGGTCGTAAAGAATAACCGAGATTTGGAAAGGCTGGATTGCTGGCAAGCTGAAATTCAAGCAATTTATGCGTGGTTCCTCTGGTCTGCTCATATCTGCAATGCAACGAGTTGGAGCTATACGCCCATTGCTGCCCACAGAACTTTCATTTTTAAAACCATTCTTAACAAAAGTATATCCACCATTGTCTGCTTGTTCTTTGGGATTTGCTACTCCATAAGGCCCAAGATCGCTAACTTCTGGTGGCAAACCGAAAAGTTTTTGCATCTCTTCGTCTTTTAACCATTCAGCATAAGGTACTGATTTTCCGCCGACTGTTGTCTTTACGGTGCCGCTTGCATTTGGATAAGCTGTTAAAATTAACTCACCCGCTCTGTTAGGAGGTATGGGAGTTCCTGTTTTTCCAAAACCGCGAACCTTTTCATTTGTACCTAGGTTAGGATCCTCGGAAAGTGTAACCATTTTTCCCAGTACAGGATCCCAAATCTGGTTAATTTTTGGGAAAGTTCCAAAGCCAGGATATTTGCTCAAGTCTAGACAAGCATCGCAAGAACCATCAGATGGATTTCCTGTGAACCATTCATCTACAAATGGTGGTTTAACTGGGTTTTTATCACCTGGTATTGGTACAAATGGTGGCTGTGTTATTTGTGTTGTGTTAGGTGCCCAAGAGATTTTTGTAGCCTTTACCCCAATTGAAGATTCTATATACCAAGTGGTATCTTTCAAAGCAATATTTGTAGAGTCTTTGTATCCAGCATCTACCAAATCACCATACTTTATATTGAAGGATAGGGAATCACCAGAACCTATTGATAAGTTGCAAGTAGTTCTGCTGTCACATATATTTCCTGTTATTTTGTAAACAAAACCTTTTGATCCATCCGCTTTCACAAACTCTATGCTTAAAAGCTTGTAGCCATTTATGTTCGTTTTTTTCGGGTCGGATTTTCTTATTATTATGGGGAATTGGTCTGAATTAATGAACTTTTGTATGGAAGAAATGTCTAATTCAGTGTTTACCCAAATCAATGTTTCGCTTGTGCCGTCCTCTTTTAAGGTTGTTTCTGCATTTCTGATGTAAGGAGCACCAAAACGTGGTGGTACTAGGTCGGTAAGCGCAAAAGTAAGCCTTAAGTTTGATTCAGAGGTTTGCCTTTCCGCATAAAAGAAGTTTATTGAATGCATAGAACCATCTATCCACCCTCTTGCTCTGGCTATGGAGTCTATGGTAAAGGAACCATCTACTTGGCTATGAACACCGCCTAAATCTAAGGCTAATACTCCATCTACAAAGACCCACATATCATCATCGCCTCTAAATGCAAAATTATCTTTATTGCCATTCACATACTTAAATTCAGCCGAGCCTGCAACCGTAAAACCATAATTATGCCTCTCACCCTCCTTACCAAAAGTCTCTGCATCTAAGTTATCCAAGGGGAAATACCCTTGAACCGCTATTTCGTAAAGTCCATCGCGGTTGCGTGTCAGGGTTAAAATTGCAGGAATAACAATAGGTGGATTTTCGCGTGTACCATTGGTGTACCAACTCTGCAAGTTTTCTCCATAGCACATTTTGGCTGGAGGAGGGTTTGCAGGATAGGGTCTTGCGCAATAACGTCCTTTCGCGGCTATTTCTATATAATCTTTTCCTGTTCTTTCTTCTGGTGAACATTGGCTGTAATCCAATGTATCCCTTACCATGCCTTTGGTGGATTGATTTACACCGTTGACGGCAGTGGAGTTACATTGTTTGTTGTTTCCTGACTTGTTGTAGTCAAATTCTTGAAAGCCAGAAGTTGACGACGGAAAATCGCGGATTATAATATCCAATTCAGCTTTATCGCCCTGCCCCCAGACTGTGAGGAAAGCAATTAATATAAAGACGGGCATGAGAGTTCCTTTAAACATAACACCTCCGGTGCTGGTTACATATATAAATATATAAAATTTATTTAAATATACAATGTTTTTTAGGAAAATTGTCAGTTTTATGTGATAAAACCCTCTCCTTTTACTATATTTCATATATGCGCATAGTTCTTATTCTTGTATTTTCGTTGGTTGCTTATGCTAATGCACAAAGCAAAAAAACTGTTGCTATGGGAGTATTTGGCGAAGAAGGAACAAAATTTAAAGCCATAAAACCATTAAAACAAAAATTTGAAAGCAGCCTCTCAAAAGAGGGCAAATTCAAAGTTATAGACAAATCGGCCGCCATTTTAAAGCTTATGCGGAGTGATTATGAATACGAACCTGGCACCATGTTATCTGACGATGATGCAAGGCAAATAGGCGAATTGCTCAAGGCAGAGTATTTGTGCGTATTGGAAAGCTCAAGCACTGGAGAAGGCTCTTTTTGGCTAAATACAACGCTTATGAATGTTGAAGATAGAACTTCTGTTGTGGCAAGTGTGCAAAGTAATCTCTCAAATCAGCAAGACGTGAACCGAGCTGTTGACGATTTGATTAGCCAGCTTATGAAGCGAGCTGGCGGTGTATTTATAGACTCTAGGTATAATATGAACCAACTCAGCCAAGAGTTTTTAAAGGTTCTTAAAAAGAGAATGACTTTTAAAGAAGGTCCTTGTAGCGCAAATAGCATGGTGGTTCAAATAGATACCGGCGAGTGGAATTGCTCTGGACGGCAAAATTTAATGTCTTGCAGCATAGATATAAGTTTAGATGGCTCTGGCTGCACCAACGAAGCGCAGATACACCTAAAAGGCACAGTTAGGGCAACAGATAAAAACGAAAAAGCAGCTATGGATGCGGCAAAAAGAGAATTGGTTAATGGCAAACCGACTTTTATTAGTGATTGGGTTGAAGAATTGAAACCGTGGACGGGGATAGAATGACAGCTATAGCGAAAATAAATTTAGGCGGCAAAGATTATTCATTGCCAGTGGTAAAGGGAACGCTAAACGAATTAGCTATAGATATATCTAAGCTAAGGGATCAAACCGGATATATCACGCTTGACGATGGTTTTGGGAATACCGGAAGCTGCACAAGCGCAATTACCTATATAGACGGCGATAACGGCATTTTGCGCTACAGAGGATACCCCATAGAAGAGCTTGCCGAAAAAAGCACTTTTATAGAAACCGCTTGGACACTTATATGGGGCAGGCTTCCAACTCAAGCTGAATTGCGCCATTTTTCCATGCTTTTAACAGAACACGAGCTTATGCACGAGGGTTTAAGGCATCACTTTGACGGATTTCCAATTGATGCGCCACCAATGGCTATCCTAAGCGCAATGATTCAAGCAATGAGTTGCTACGATAACGCTTTGCTCAGCAACCACTTAAACGATGAAGAATTTGAAGAAGCAGCTGCAAAGCTAATTTCAAAAGTTCGCACCATTGCCGCTGCGGCATATAAAATGAGTACAGGCAGGCCTATTATTTATGCTGTGCCGGAATATGGCTATGTGAATAATTTTTTGCACATGATGTTCACACTGCCAAACCGCCCATACATAGCAGACCCAGATATAGTAAAAGCCTTGAACCTAATTTTGATTTTGCACGCAGACCACGAGCAGAATTGCAGCACAAGCGCAGTTCGCATGGTAGCAAGCGGCGGAGCAAACTTGTTTGCCAGTGCGGCGGCTGGTGTATCTGCCTTGTGGGGGCATTTGCACGGCGGAGCAAACCAAGCTGTTGTTGAAATGCTAGAAGAAATTCATAAAACTCGTACCTCTGTTAAAGATTTTGTTGAAAAAGTAAAACGCAAAGAAAACGGCATTAAACTTATGGGCTTTGGGCACAGAGTATATAAAAACTTTGACCCTCGCTCAAAAATTCTGCAAGATATTGCTGCCAAAGTTTTGCAAAAACAGGGGCAAAGCGATGAACTTTTAGACATTGCCCAAGAGCTTGCAGGCATTGCGCTAAAAGACGATTACTTTATACAGCGCAAACTTTATCCAAATGTGGATTTTTACTCAGGCATAATTTTAAAAGCCATTGGCATTCCGCCAAATATGTTCACGGTTATGTTTGCCATTGGACGTATGCCAGGGTGGATTGCCAATTGGAAAGAAGTTCACGATAACCCCAAGCAAAAAATTTACAGACCAAGACAAATTTATATGGGAGAAGACACAAGGCACTATGTGCCTATAGATGCGCGAACAGATTTGCGTCTTTCGTAGGCATTTGTATTCACAATGATTGTTCCGTGCGCAACAAGCCACCTATCGGTGGCTATTCCTGCCAAATCCATGTCGTGAGTTGCTATTAAAAAAGTTTGCCCAAATTTTTTATTTAGTTCCAAAATAAGAGATTTTAGTACATCTGCATTTTTTTCGTCTAAGTTTCCGCTGGGTTCGTCTGCTATAATCAAACTTGGTCTATTCATAAGGGCACGCGCTAGTGCTACCCTTTGGCGTTCACCTCCAGAAAGCTCACGAGGCAAATGACCTATACGCTCAGAAAGCCCAACTATGCTCAAAAGTTCCAATGCTCTCTCTCGACTTTCGCCATAATTTTGATGGGCTATTCTAGCTGGCATAAGAACATTTTCAAACGCAGTAAATTCTGCGAGCAGGTGATGAAACTGAAACATAAAACCCAAATTTTTGCGGTGAAAACTATTTATTTCCCGCCTAGAAAATTTGGACATTTCCTTACCGTTAAAGAAAACCAAGCCTCCGGTTGGTTTATCCAAAGCCCCAACTATGTTCAAAAAAGTGGATTTGCCAGAACCGCTAGGTCCTGTTAGCACAGCAATTTTGCCTTCGCTCAACGTAAAATTGACATTTTTCAATATTTCAAGACTTCCGCCCGTTTCTCTATAGGCTTTTGATAGTTCTTTTGTTTCTAGTAAAAATTCCACAGTGGGAATATAGAAATTTCCCCGTTTGGGATTTAGGATTTTTTACAATTTTCTCCGGCGTGCCTTCCGCAATCACATAACCGCCTTCCTCTCCTGCCTCTGGTCCTAAATCTATAATCCAGTCTGCGCATTTTATTACGTCTAGGTTGTGTTCTATTACTACCATTGAATTTCCGTTTTCAATCAGTTTTTGCAAACATTCCAGCAAACGGTTTATGTCTTCAAAATGGAGACCGGTTGTGGGTTCGTCTAGGAGGTAAAGGGTTTTGCCTGTGCCTGGTCTGCGAAGCTCGGTGGAAATTTTCATTCGCTGGGCTTCGCCGCCGCTCAGGGTTGTGCTTGGCTGGCCAAGCTTAACATATCCAAGTCCAATATCTTTCAAAACGGCAAGCGGTTTTGCTATCTTTGGCAAAGCCTTGAAAAATTCAAGAGCCTCGCTAATGCTGAGTTCCAAAATATCGTATATGTTTTTGCCTTTGTAAAAAACTTCAAGCGTGGCATCGTTAAAGCGTTTGCCGCCGCACTCATCGCAGGTTATTTGCACATTTGGCAAAATTTGCATCTCTATCTCCACAACTCCTGCCCCGCAGCATTTTTCGCATCTACCGCCGTGAACGTTGAAACTGAACCTGCTCTTTGAAAAACCTCTAACCTTGCTTTCGGGTAGGCTTGCAAATAAATTCCTTATCTCATCAAAAACCTTTGTGTATGTGGCGGGATTGGAGCGAGGTGTTCTACCTATGGGGCTTTGGTCTATTTCAATAACCTTGTCTATGTGTTCCAAACCTTCAATGCTTTTGTGCGCACCTGGTTCCTCATAAGCACCGTGGAATTTTTTTGCAAGTGCTTTTTTTAAAATGTGATTTATCAAAGTGCTTTTGCCAGAACCGCTAACTCCGGTTACAACTGTAACAACAGAAAGAGGAATTTCAACATCTATGTTTTTCAAATTATTCGCACGTGCCCCAAGTATTTTAATTCTCGGTGTTTCTTTATTCACCTCTCGCCGTTTTTTGGGAATTTCAATTTTCTTTTTTCCGCTCAAATATGCACCCGTCAATGAGGCAGAATTTTTCTGCAAATCCTTAATGCTTCCAAGTGCCACAAGCAAGCCACCTTCGCTCCCTGCGCCTGGGCCTATGTCTGCAATGCAGTCTGCACGTTTTATTGTTTCTTCATCGTGTTCAACCACAACAAGGCTATTCCCTTGGTTCTTAAGTTTTTCCAAAAGAGCCAAAAGTCTTTCGTTATCACGTGCGTGAAGCCCAATGCTCGGTTCGTCTAAAACATAGAGAACGCCTTGCAAGCCGGCACCCACATGCCCAGCAAGGCGAATTCGCTGGGCTTCGCCGCCGCTCAGTGTTGCTGAACCTCTGTTAAGCGTTAAATATCCAAGCCCAACAGCTTGCAAAAATCCGAGCCTCCCTTTTATTTCCCTGAATATTTCTGCACCAACTCTACTTTCTTTTTCGCTCAATTTAAGTTCATCAAAAAATTTTACCGAGGCCTCCACAGATAAAGATGAAATTTCTGAAATTCCCTTTCCGTAAAATTTAACCGCCCGTGCAGCCGCACAAATTCGCTCTCCGTGGCACTCGCTGCAAGGTTCAATAAGCATATATTTTTGAAGCAAACTTATATGCCACTGGTCCCAAAGCCCTTGTAGAATTGGGACTATAACTTCCAAAACGGAATTTTGCGCATTAGGTGGCAAATCTTTCCACTTGGTGTTCAGCGAAAATCCTGTTTTTCTAGCTATCGCTTTGTATTCTGCCATTCCGTGTTGGCTAAAAATCAAGCGGCCATCGGCTGTACTTGCCAAAACCGCACCTTCGTTTATTGAGAGTTCGGGGTTTATGAGTTTTGAAACTTCTATCTGATAAGTTTTTCCAAGACCTTTGCAAATTGGGCATTGCCCTTGCTTGTCGTTGAAAGAAAATAGGCGTGGTTCAATTTCTGGCAAGGAAATTCCGCATTTCGCGCATGCCAAGTCTGCGCTCTGTACTTCATAAACTTCTCCGAACATAAATGAAACCAATTTATTGCCGCTCACTTTGAACGCCTGTTCCAGAGATTCCATTAAACGTGTTTTATTTTTTGCCTCTATTTGAATTCTATCTATAACCACATCTATAGAATGTTTTTCATAGCGCGCCAAATTCGGCAATGTTTTGCTTAACTCATAAATTGTTCCGTCTATTCTCGCACGGTCGTAACCGTTTTCTTTTAGTTCTTGAATTTCGCGCCTATATTCACCCTTTCTTTCAACAACCAAAGGAGCCATTATTATAGCAAGCTGCCCTGCTTTTTCCAAAAAAATATTATCTGCAATTTGCTCGGCTGTTTGGGCTTTTATCACTTTCTGGCATTTTGGGCAGTGAGGTGTGCCAAGGCGTGCGAACAACAAACGGTAATGGTCAAAAATCTCAATTACGGTTCCAACCGTTGAGCGAGGGTTTCTGTTTATTGTTTTTTGGTCTATTGAAATTGTGGGAGAAATTCCCTTTATGCTCTCCACATCGGGGCGTTTCATTGTGCCTATAAATTGCCTTGCATAAGCGGAAAGAGACTCTATATACCTTCGCTGCCCCTCTTGAAAAATGGTATCAAAAGCGAGGCTGCTCTTGCCAGAGCCGCTAACTCCGGTAATAACAACAAATGAATCGCGAGGCAGGTTTATATCTATACCCTGAAGATTGTGTTCGCGTGCTTTGCGGATTTCAATTGCTTGGGTCATATTGCAATTCTAATTTTGTTATATAATTTTCCCCATCAATTTTGCAATCGTAATAAAAGCGATTTTCGTAGAGCAGGTCAAGCCTTTTTTGCATATTGGCAATACCTATACCGCTACCGCTTTTATCTTGAGGCGTTTTGGGGAAATAAGTGTTTGTGCTTTCATAAATAATTTTTCCATCCGCGGAACGTATTTTTATGTTGATAAAACTATCTTTCACAGAATTGATTCCATGCTTGAAAACATTTTCAAACAAAGGCATGAGCAATAAAGGGGCAATGGGTGCATTAGGTTCTTGTAAGTCCGTTTCCAAACTGAAATTCAATTCAGAGCCATAACGAAGCCGCATTAAGTTGGAATAATTTGTTAAAAATTCTATCTCTTGCTTTATTGTCACGGTATCGTTTTCAGATTCATAAAGCACGGAGCGGAGCAATTTTGAAAGCTGCAACACGGATTCTTTGGCGAGTTCTTTGTTTTCGTCTATAAGGGTTAAAATATTGTTAAGCGTGTTGAACAGAAAAT
>Ga0268262_10007370_pt1 | contig 10289 bp, 9 predicted proteins | sample TergutNc150P3_FD_190354 | JGI IMG/M metagenome (GOLD analysis project Ga0268262, IMG submission 190354) | Nasutitermes corniger P3 segment gut microbial community from laboratory colony in Florida, USA - Nc150 P3 (SPAdes) (version 2) | ecosystem: Host-associated > Arthropoda: Insects > Digestive...
GCAGAATACGCCTGTCTTCTCTTTGGCAAGGTCGGTGCGTTCAAGGTCGCTCTTGCGGGCGGCGGCTTCGATGTATTCGGTTACCGCTTCTTTTTGTTCACGCGTGGTAAGTATTTCGACCAGCGGGTGTTCCGGCGAAAGAACCATGTAGGTCGCTCCGAAAAGCGTGTCGGGGCGCGTGGTGTAAACCTCAATCGAAAGGTCTTCGTCCTGTACTCTTGCTTTCTGCAAAGCTGTCAGATTTGACTTATCAACTTTAAAAACAACGTTCGCGCCCTCGCTCCTGCCAATCCAGTTGCGCTGCATAAGCTTTACAGGCTCAGGCCAGTCGAGACTGTCAAGATCGGCAAGAAGCCGCTCGGCGTATGCGGTGATCTTCAATATCCACTGACGGATGCGTTTGCGGGTAACTTTCTCGCCGCAGCGCTCGCAAAGACCGTCCTTAACCTCTTCGTTGGCAAGCCCCGTCTTACAGGACGGACACCAGTTAATCGGGCTTTCAGCTTCGTAGGCAAGCCCCTTCTCAAAAAGCTTAAGAAAAATCCACTGCGTCCAGCGGTAATAATCAACAGAGGACGTGTCGACTTCACGATCCCAGTCGTAGGAAAAGCCCAGCGCTTTAAGCTGCACCCGGAAACCATCAATGTTTGCCCTAGTGGTAACAGCGGGATGAGTGCCCGTCTTAATCGCATAGTTTTCGGCGGGAAGACCGAAAGCGTCAAAGCCCATGGGATGAAGCACGTTATAACCGTTCATGCGGAGGTAGCGGCAGTAAATATCCGTGGCAGTATAGCCTTCGGGGTGTCCAAGATGGATTCCCTGAGATGATGGATAGGGAAACATATCCAGTACATAGCGCCGTTTGTCTTTGGGAACTGTCCGGTCTTCCTCCGTCCTGAATGTCTTGTCCCGCTCCCAGCGCTTTTGCCACTTAGGTTCGATTGATTCAAAAGGATACTTAGCCATAATAGGGCATTATATAGGATTTTCGGAGCAATGGAAACCGCGCGCTATACATCAGGCGCAATGAGCGGAAGTTCCGCCCGCCGCAAGACACCGCTCCGGTTACGGCTCTTTCTTTTTCAGCTCTTCCTCTCTGCCGCCGAAGGTGAAGCGTAATAATTGCTTGCGTGTGTGATCGGACTGAAGGGCGCTCTCCCAATAACTGTAAGGTATGCCTTCCCGCACAATGCCGAAATCTTCTATGTACATAAATCCTTCTTCCGTATAAGCCTTCAGCGCGGTATTCTTGGTAAAGCCCTTGAAGGGGCGCTCATTGTCGTCCCTTGGCGGCTTGGTTTGCCCTTCGCTGTAGCCGCTAATCTTTACACTATCGTAGGTTATGGTTAAAGAACCGTTATATACGCTGCCGTCACTTGATTCCCACTCGCCTTGCAGGTCATAGTCAACCTTGTGTCCGCCTGTTCCGGGAATGTACCCGCCGCAGGAGAATAACAGAAGCGAAATGAAAAGGGGCAAAAGAACGGATTGACGCATACTCCCCCATTATCATACTTACCGGCAGGCGCGTCAATCTGATGGAAGCCCGCCTGACAGGTATCGGCGGATGACCCATTCGCCATGGCGGATGACCCATTCGCCATGGCGGATGACCCATTCGCCATGGCGGACGACCCATTCGCCACGGCGGATGACCCATTCGCCATGGCGGACGACCCATTCGCCATGGCGGACGACCCATTCGCCATGGCGGACGACCCATTCGCCACGGCGGACGACCCATTCGCCATGGCGGATGACCCATTCGCCATGGAGCGCGACCCGTGCGCCATGTTCCCTGACCCGTGCGCCGTTTTTTGCTTTGCGCGGAATTACTTGCGCCAGTAGACGGTTGTAAACAAGATGAACACCGTCCAGATTTCCAGCCGTCCCGCTATCATCACAAAGGAGTAAATCCATTTGATATGATCGGCGAAACCGCTGTAGTTGTGTCCCGGTCCGATGACGCCGAAGCCGCCGCCGATGTTTCCGGTCATTGAAAGGGCGGCGCTGAATGACGAGAAAACGTCAACGCCGGACAACGCTGTAACAAGCGTAACCGCCGCAACTACGGAGAAATAAATAAGGAAGAACCCCGCCGCGCCGTAGACAACGTCCTTGCGCCCCACACGCTTGTTTATCTGTATGTTGAAGACCGCCTGAGGGTAAATGAGCCGCTTCATGTCGCTTCTCATCTGTTTCCAGAGCACAACGTGGCGTATAACTTTGAAGCCGCCCGCCGTCGAGCCGGAACAGCCGCCGGAAAACATCAGTATAAAGAGAACCATCCTGGAGAGGGCAGGCCAGTTTTCATAATTGACGACCGCTCCGCCCGCTGTGGAAAGTATCGAGGCGCAGTGAAAGGACGCATAACGCAGGGCAGTAGGCAGGGAGCCGTACTCCGGCAGAAGCGACAAAGTGAGTACAGCCGAAGCTGTTATGAAAATGCCGATGTAAACCTTTATTTCGGTGCTGTTAAGAATATCGCGGAACTTTCCCAGTAACAGGCGGTAGTATACGCTGAAGTTTATCCCCGCAAGCAGGAAGAATACCGCAGTTACCGTGTCGAAAAAGCCTGAGCTGTATGCGGCAAGCCCGGAGTTTTTAATACTTACGCCTCCTGTGGCCATTGTTGTCAGGCTGTGGCAGACAGCGTCGAACCAGTCCATCCCTCCCAAGAGATACAAGCCGAAAAGGATTGATGTCAGCGCGCCGTAAGCCGTCAAAAGAAGCTGGGCTGTTACCATGATTTTCGGAGTGATTTTTTCCTTTTCGGGGCCTGTCTCCTCGGCTTTGTACAACTGGAAGCCGCCTATCCCCAGAACGGGAAGCAGGGCGACAGAAACCAGTATTATCCCTATCCCGCCGAACCAGTGGGCGATACTGCGCCAAAGGAGAAGCGAAAGCGGGAGGCTTTCAACATCGGTTATTGTCGTTGCGCCCGTTGTAGCGAAAGAACAGGCGCTCTCGAAAAACGAATCGGTAAAGCCAAGCCCGCAGAACATAAAGGGAACAGCGCCGAGCAGGCTTGCCAAAACCCATGAAACAAAGACCAGCAAGAAACCGTCTTTGGCGTTAAGGTGAAGTTTCTTCCTTCGCAGGGATAAAATACTTGCAAGGGACAGGGCTGCGGTAATAAACATGGGGACGGCAAAAGAGACAATCATTATTCTCTCACCTGAGGATATTGCCATAACAAGCGGGAAAAGCATTATTAACGGAATAAATCCAAGCAACGCGGCAAGCACACGGACGAGGATAAACATCTTATTTATGTGTTTTTGCATTACCATGTCCTATCTTCGCCAGAAATCTCCGGTAAACAATACCAATACCATCCAAAGCTCCAGTCTTCCTATAATCATTACGAGGCAGAGACCAAGTTTTACATAAGCGGGATACTCATGGAAGGGAATATACGCTCCAAGTCCGATATTCCCCTGACAAACCAAGGCGGTAAGAAATGAGTTAAAAATATCCGTTCCTCCGGAACTGACAAGCAAGGCTGCCAAAAAGACAATTATAAAATAGAGAAAGATAAACCCCGCCGCTCCGTGAACCGCTTTCTTATAGCCGCTCCTGCCGTCAAGTTTTACATCGAAGACTCCGTGCGGGTACACAAGGCGTACCATTTCGTTCCATGCCTGCTTGGAAAGCAGCACGTAACGAATAATTTTAACTCCTCCGGCGGCGGAGAAGGAACAGCCACCTGTAAACAGAAGCAGGAATAAAACCCCGCGCGCGGAAGAGGGCCATGCGCCATAATCCGCTGATAAAAAGCCTGTGGTACTGACAAATGAAACAACATTAAAAAAAGCCTGCCGCAAAGCGTAGCCAAATGACGGGCTGCCGGGAAGAACAGCGGCTGTAATTACTATAACCGCAAGTAAAACAATAACGGTATACGCTTTTGCCTCACTGTTATAAATTACATTGCCCGTCTTTTTGCGAAGAAACTGCCAAACAAGAGAGATATTAATTCCGGCCAGAAACATGAAAAATACGCATGTCCACTCGATTGCCGCAGAATTGAATCCGGTAATTCCGTTGTCTCCGGTACTGAACCCTCCTGTAGAAACAACTGAAAAGGACAAGGTCAATGCGTCAAACCAATCCTTTCCAAAGATAAAAAGCAATAAAAATTGTAAAGTTGTGAGAGAAACATATATCAATAAAATGCTGAAAACAAACCGCCGGAGATGCGGGGAAAGCTCTTCCCTGTCCGAACCTGCGGCTTCTATTCTGAAAAGCTTGAACCCGCTGGTAAAAAAAACCGGAAAAAGCATGAACAAAAGGAGTATACCGATACCGCCAAGCCATTGAGCCGCCGCCCGCCACAATAAAAGCCAGTCAGGAAGGGCTTTAATATCAGAAATTACAGTTGCGCCGGTTGTTGTAAAACCGGAAACGCTCTCAAAAAACGCATCGGTAAAACTTGAAAAGAAACCTGAACAATAAAAAGGCAATGCGCCCAGCAAACAAAGACAAATGACCGCCAGTAAAATAAACGTCAACTGTCTTTTCATTTATTCGTCCGTATTAAAATATTTTTCAATCTCCGCCTGACTGCCAAATCTGGCTATCAAAACAATACGATCTCCTTCCTTGAATACATAATTGCCTTTTGGAATGAATGATTCCCCTTCCCTGCTTACAAGCAGTACAAGACCGCCTGCTGAAAGTTTGAACGTAGAAATTGGTTTGTCAATTACAGGCGCATTACTGCCGATTTCAACTTCGATTAATTCAACATTGCCGTCTCCCAGCAAGCGGACTTCCTTTATGCCGCTTCCCATTAGTTTGGTCAAAATTGAATCTACCAAAACATGTTGAATCGGAATAACTACATCCACTCCCAAATGCCGCGCCATCGCCGCATGACCTGAACCTGTAACAAGCGCAATGGTGCGCAGGATACCTCTGGACTTCATAAAAACGGAAGTGATTATATTCAGTTCCTCGTTAACATTTGCGGCGATCAAACAGTCAAGATTATCAAGCTCTTCTTCGTTGACAAAACTTTCATCTGAGATGTCTTCGTTTAGTATCAGGGCGGAGGGAAAACGGACAGCAAGTTCCCTGCAAAGGGCGGAATCCTTTTCGATGATAATAACACGGCGGTTTTTATTTTTAAATAAACGGGAAAACGCAGACAGAATAATACTCTTTTTTGGCTGGTTTATGTTTTTATCATCCTGATTAACTACGCTGTTTGTGTTCAACAGCCCTTCAGCAATAAGCGAACCCATTTTACCGCCGCCTGCAATTCCTATTTTGTTAATGGGTTTTTGATTATCTCCCGCAAGCCTGTAAATTTCAGGAAGATTATTACTGTCAGCCAGAATATGAACATGATCGCCGCTTTTTAACACAGTTGAACCTGAAGGAAGTATTACATCATCTCCGCGTTCTACAAGGGTAACAAGGCTTTCATGTTTTACCAGTTTGCTGTAATCAACAAGAGAAAGCCCGTCCATGGCGCTACCTGCTGAAATATCAATTGCTCCAAGTTCATAGGGAGTATCCGAAAATGAAAGAACAGCGCCGATAACGCCGTGTTCAATAGCTTTGATTATCGAACGCGCTACTTCAATACCGGGATGAATAAAATAATCAATATCCAAAACCTTTTTCCCGTTATTACTGCTTAAATGAATATAATCATCATTGCGTACTCTGGCTATCTTAATAAGTTTTCCTTCTTCTGTACAAAGTGAAGCCGCAAGACCGCAGACAATCATATTTATTTCATCGGAGCCTGTAACACAGACAAGCGCATTTGCCGTTGATATTCCGGCATCCTGAAGCGCCTTAATGTTGTTTCCTTTGTCATTGATAACCATGCAATCAAGGCGGTTTGAAACAGACCTTGCGCGGTTTTCGCCTTCTTCAATAATGGAGACATCATGTTTTTCGTTAATCAAATATTTTGCCAATTGGGTTCCGGTATAACCGGCGCCGACTATAACGATACGCATTTTTAATTTAAACCGAGAACTGCTTCACGGCGAAAACAACCATTTCTTTCAGTTCGTCAAGCTTTTTGCGTTTTAAAACAGTCAGCTGAAAGATGGCGGATTCGACAAAACTGTACAGGTAATCGTCCGCTGTTTTAATACTGACTTTCTTCAACTCGCCGGTTTTAACGCCTTCCCTTACCAGAGTCGCAAGGATACGCCGAAACCTTACCGTTCTGCGGCGTAACCGCGTTTCAGGATCAACGCTGCTCTTTGCGGAATGCATAAGATAATCAAGCACAACGGAAAGAAGCTGACGGTTTTGTTCCATCAAACTCATAATACCCAAAAGAATTCTGGTTGTTTTTTCAATACTGTTCAGGGAATTGTCACCTGTAATCGTTTTAATATCTTCTTCAACTTTGGATAACAACTGCTTAATACTATAGGCAAATATTTCTCTTTTGTTTTTAAAGTAGAGATACAGTATCGTTCTTGTTATTCCGCAGTGATCCGCAATTCTTTGAAAAGTAGTGTCAGCAAATCCATCTTCCATGAAAACAATAAGGGCTTTTTCAAGGATTTCTTTCCGGCGTTTATCATGTTCAACTGCAATTGCCATTTATTTAAAATAATAACCCATATTGAAAAAAATAGGAAGGTACAGAGCCATTACTAATCTCCCGGCAGGCATCAGCCTTTTTCCCGTAAAAGCTTTCAAACCCGCTGTGATCCGTTATCACAGAAATTTTCCAATCCGGGAAACGCTGTTCAAGACTGCCCATTTCACGGTAAATTTGTTCAGCGGTATCCTGATTTACAAGTCTTTTACCGTAGGGCGGATTTGTTATTAAAAAACCTGCATCTGAAAACGGCGAGACAGCTTCCCTCATCGGGAGAACTTTCAAGCCGATAACTTCTGACTTGTCCGCCACACGGATCCCCCTTTGCGGAGTTTTCCCTTCGGCAATGTCGTGCAGACGGGCTGCGTTGGATTCGGCAATTGATATTGAACGCAGGTCTTCGTCACTTCCGGCAATCCTGATGATACGGTTAAAATCTATCTTGCTTCGGAATTCTTCACGCACGGACTGTTCAATTTTACTGCCTGCAATAAGCATGTCTTCTATAGCGAAATTTCTGCCAAGACACGGAGCCATATTCCATGCGTACATTGCCGCTTCAATAAGGATAGTTCCCGAACCGCAAAACGGATCATAAAGGGGAAACTTGCGTTTCCAGCCTGACAATAATAACAGTGAGGCTGCCGTTGTTTCCCGCAACGGCGCAGCGCCGCCCTCGCTACGGTAACCTCTTTTAAAAAGCGGCTTGCCACTTAAATCTACAAGCAGTGAAACCATGTCCTTTTCGACATATACTCTAACTTCCGCAGTCTTAACAGGCAAACCCTGCGAAAATTCGGGAAGCCGGTTAACTTTATATTTACCGCACAGACGCTGCGCCGCCGCTTTATGAACCACTGCTTGAATACTCGTTTCCGCCTTTAACTGCGAGCGGTTGGAACGAACCTTCACTACTTTAAGACCCATGCCCTTGGGTACAATCCTCTCCCAGTCTGCGGTTGCAGTTTCTTCAAAAAGCGCATCAAAATCTGCCGCTTTAAAACTGGCAATTTCCAGCAATACTCTGTCGGCGGCACGAAGCCCAATCAATGCACGATACAGTCCTGTTGTATCCGCCCTGAAACGTACCCTGCCGTAAAGTGAATCGTCAACTTTCAGATTTAACTTTCGTAATTCATTTGAGACAACTTTTTCAGCGCCAACCGCGCATAGAGCAACGGCAGTTTCAGTATTTTCCATTTGGGTATTATATCATCAGTTTATTCCATATAATAGAACCGCCGGTAAACATTAACGAAAGTCCATTATTCGGAGTAATTGTGAAAAACAGATTAACCGCATTTGTATTGTTTCTTCTGCTAACATGGGTTTTTACATCCTGCGAAAAACAAAAAAACGGATTAACAATTACGGACGGTATGCTTTCCGTTGGACTTGAAATAGGATACCCGCCGATGGAGTATTATGATTTGGACGGCGTAACACTAACAGGTTTTGACGTAGAACTGACAAAGGCTCTGGCGGAAAAATTGCAGCTAAAGGTAAAGTATATTGATACTGCATGGGAAGGTATTTTCGCCGGACTTGATACAGGCAAGTACGACATTGCCGTCAATGTTACCATTCTACCGCAGCGTCAGATAAACTACAATTTCACAAGACCATACATAGGCAGTTCCGTAACAATCATCGCATTAAAGGACTTCCCCAAGAAGATAAAAAAACCGGAAAACCTTGAAGGATATCGCATAGCGTATCAGGGTGATACTACCGCGCAATATTTTGCCGAAAAACTCGTCAGTCAGGACATATCTATTACTTCTTTTTCCTATGATAAAATAATAAATTGCTTTGACGATCTTAAACTTGGACGTGTAGATTTTGTCATTACAGATAATATAGCCGCTTTTTATTATACAAAAAATGATAACAGCCCGTTTGAAACGGTCTGGCAGGGGCCGCCGGACGAATACATCGGCATCTGCCTGAAAAAAGGAAACGATGCTCTTACAAATACGCTTAATAATGCGCTGGAGCAATTATTCGCAGACGACGCTATGCTGAACATTTTCGGGTACGATTTGGTATCGTCAGTTTTATCAGAATTTGAGCAATAGCATAAAAGTCTGGAAAATAAAAACTTTTCACTGTAAAATAATGTTATGGAAAAGAAACCTGAAGATATTCAAAAACTGTTTTCGCTTATAAAGGAAGCCAAACATCTTGTCGCTCTTACAGGCGCTGGTGTTAGTACGCTTTCGGGGATTCGTGATTTCCGTGGCAAAAATGGTTTATACAATGAAATGGATGCGGATAAAATTTTCAGTATCGATTATTTCATAAACGATCCGTCTTATTATTACGACCATGCGGGTTCTTTTATTTACAATCTTGATGAAAAAAAAGCCTCTATTGTTCATCTTACACTGGGCGATCTCGAGCAGCGCGGTTTTTTAAAAGCGCTGATTACGCAAAATATCGATCTGCTTCACCAAAAGGGCGGCAGTAAAAATGTGATAGAAATTCACGGGTCGCCCTCAATTCACTACTGCCTGCGGTGCGCCGGGGTGCGAGTTAATTTTGAAGAAGCCGCTGCTGCTGTACGCGAAGGAAAGATGCCCCTATGCCCTAAATGCGGCAAGGTACTGAAACCGGCTATAACGTTTTTCGGCGAAAGTCTTCCGTTAGACGCATTAAGAAAAGCGGTGAACGAATCCCAGCAGGCAGACCTGATGCTTGTCTTGGGAACAAGTTTGACAGTCCACCCTGCCGCCTCTATGCCTGAGTACACGCTCCGCTCAGGCGGGAAAATCGTTATCGTAAACAATATGCCCACTCCGCTGGACGGCAGAGCCATCCTTCATTTTGATGACCTCGGAGCGGTTTTTGAAGAATTAAAGATGCTGCTTACGTAAAAAGGTGGTTGGCTGACGGCAATACAGGATGTTTATTAAATGATCAATGACAGAACGCTTGAAGTCCATAATAATTATTAACAGAAGGCCGTTAGTTGGAATTGCAGACCACCGTTATACTGTAATCGCCTGAAAAACACACAATATTGTTTTAATTTTGAACTCTGCATTGCCGCAAGTATTTTCATGACATTGCATATAAACTTCATTTCCTATACAATGAATATATGGCGGATAGGGATTTTACCGTACTCGACCTCATCGATCTTGACCTTAAAGAACACAATTCTCTAAATTTACGCTGTATTGGCGGCAGAATGGGCTTGAGCAAAGCAATTGCTATACCTGATTTGAATCGCCCAATGGGTGCTATTATGGGCTTTTTCGAAGATTTCGCCAATCAAAGAATTCAACTCTTTGGACGTGGGGAGGCTGCATATTTACGCAAGCTGGAAAGCGAAGGCAAGACAGATGTAATCGAGGAAATGTTCAGTTATGAAATACCTTGCTGTATTTTTACCCATAATTTAAGTCCGCACAGGGAATTCTCTGAAATAGCCGAGAAAGCCCAGTGTCCCATATTGCAGACGGAGCTTGGCTCTGCAGATTTTTCCGCAAGAATAATGCGCATACTTTCAAGAATTTTTTCTCCCCGCCAGATTGTCCACGGCGTACTCGTGGAAGTCTACGGACTTGGAATTCTTATTCAGGGAGAATCTGGCGTAGGAAAAAGCGAAACTGCCCTTGAACTGATACACCGCGGGCACAGGCTGGTAGCTGACGATATCGTGGAAATTAACTGTATATATGGGAATACGTTAATGGGAGCCGGT
>Ga0268262_10007371_pt1 | contig 10287 bp, 12 predicted proteins | sample TergutNc150P3_FD_190354 | JGI IMG/M metagenome (GOLD analysis project Ga0268262, IMG submission 190354) | Nasutitermes corniger P3 segment gut microbial community from laboratory colony in Florida, USA - Nc150 P3 (SPAdes) (version 2) | ecosystem: Host-associated > Arthropoda: Insects >...
TCGCGGCGGGGTTTATACCAAGGGCTCGCAAGGCTCTGATCCCACCGATGCCTAGGAGTATTTCCTGCTGCATCCGGGTTTCTTTGTCCCCGCCGTAAAGCGAAGAGGTGATATTCCGCAGATCCTGGGAATTTTCTGGTATATTGGTATCCAAAAGATATAGGGAACTGCGTCCAACCTTGACTTCCCAAATCTGGGCAATCGCGACTCTTCCTGCCATCTCGACAGAAATTTTTATTGTTTCTCCGGTTTTATTGGTTTTAAGTTCCACCGGCATGTTGTACCAGTCATTCTCAGGGTAACTTTCCTGCTGGAAACCATCAGCATTCAGGTACTGCCTGAAATACCCCTGCCTATAGAGCAAACCTATTCCGACAAGGGGCAGACCCATGTCAGATGAAGTCTTCATGTGATCCCCTGATAGGATGCCAAGGCCTCCCGAATAAATTGGAAGGGACACATCCATACCGTATTCCATGGAGAAGTAAGCCACTACATCTTTTTTGGAACCTTTGTACCAGGTATTTGCCTTCTTGTAATTTAAGAACCGGTTGTAGATTTCTTTCAGGGCCGCCAGATAAGAATCATCCTTGGCCACTTCGGCAAGCCGTTCCTGGCTGACCATGCCGAGTGTTCGCACCGGACTTTGCTGGGACTTAAGCCAGACATCATAATCCAGGCGAATAAAAAGCTCAACGGCATCAAAATTCCAGGAGAGCCACAGGTTCCTGGCAATTTCCTCCAAAGGCTTCAAGGAGTTCGGAAGCTTAGGTTTTACAGTATATGTTGAAATGTTCATAGGTTAAGAGTATGCCCCAATAGGTGGTTTGTCAATGTTTTTTGAACAAAATAGGGGGACAGACCCCTGAAATAACATCTTGGAGAGGGACAGACCCCAAAATTTGAGCAAATTTAGAGGGACAGACCTTTAAAAATCGCTTATCGGAGCCTAAAACGGCTGGAAAGCTCCTTTAAATGGCTACCTATAAACAAAGCGCCATAGCAAGTTACCACCATCCCGATGGTAAGACCCACAGGCAAAAGGAAGGATAACCCTTGAGAATCCGCGATTTCAACAAAATTCATACCAAAAAAAGAGCTTGAAAGAGAGAGGAGAACGAAAAAGCCTATAATTACCCAGAGCCTGAAAGAAAAACCAGTGGGGGCGTCAGTATCCCTGGCAACTTCATTTTCCGCATACAGGCGCTCCATAACGATATCTTCAAAACCAGGAGAGGGAAGTAAAAAATCCGTTTTCATAATTTCCTCAGTGTTCCGCAGATTTTCAATTTCCCTTGAACACTCTGAGCAAAACAAAATATGAAACCAAATTCGCATTTGAATTAATAAGGGCAAAGAACTGTAATTTTCATGCTCATAAATAGTATCCATAACAGTACGGCAATCCATTATAAATTGGTTTTTCATTCAGCGCCTCCTGGGCTTTTGCTTGTATAAGCTACAAGTTTTTCTCGCAGTATTTTTTTTGCCCGGAATACATGAGATTTGATGGTATTAACCGGATATCCTGTAATAATCTCTATCTCTTCATAAGAGCGATCATAGAAAAAAAAGAGATCCACGCAAACACGGAATCGATTTGGCAACTCTATCACTGCCTCCAAAACAGCATCACGGGCTAAATTCCTAAAAAATTCTCTCTCAGGAGTATCATTATCGCTTGCAATTTCATCTTCAACCAAGCTTTGATACTCTTTCATTCTGGTAACACTATTTACAGCCGTATTATATGCAATTTTATACAGCCATGTTGAGAACCGCGATCGCCCCTCAAAACGGGAAAGACTGCTAAATACCTTTAAAAATACCTCCTGGGTAAAATCTGACGCATCTTCCTTGTTATGGAAGAAACTCATCCCCATTCCGTATACTGCCCTTTCGTGCTTCTTAATCAATAGCCGAAACAATTCTTTTTGGCCGGAGACTATCTGAGCGGCTATTATCCGATCCTCATCGTCTTCCTGGAAGATTGCGCCCCATGAACTCATGAGGGTCTGTCACCGCGCCGAATCCCATAGTAAGCCAATAAACCAGTTCCGATTGCCAAAGGAATAATCCCGCCTAAAAGGCCAAAATTCACCCCCAAAGCGATTGCCAGGAAAATTGTCAAGGCAAGCCCAACAGCGCTTAGAAGCAACCCTGCAAGAAGACTGAAAGCAAGCAGATCAAATTCTGGGCGCTGAAATTGCCCGGCTTTGATAAGCAGTGTTCTGCGCTTATGGTTCCAAAGGAGATAGAAAAATATCACCACCGAACCCATCACTATCCCCACAATGGGAATAATGGAAATAATAACCTGGGCGGCTGAAGACGATATTTGCCCCATAAGAATCAGACTCCTCCTTGAAAAGTATCACAATTTCCAGGTACTTGGAATTAGCATACCAATTACCGACCAATAAATACCTGTTAGTGTTTTGACACAGCCTGGATTGGAATAGTTGCAATGGTAATGCTTTGATGACGGTGGGGACAGAGCAAAAAAAAACAAAAAAATTCTTTGGAAGCAAAGCAAATTAAATAGTCCGTGCAGTAAGCTATGTATGAGAAAGAATAGAAGGCTCCTTGAAGGAGCGGAATACCATGTTACAGCCAGGATAAACCGGGGAGAAATGATTTTCTTAAATCAGGGGGATAGAGAACTCTTTATTGAAATCCTCAAACGAGCAAAGAAAAGATTTGATTTCTCGCTCAAAAATTTCTGTATTATGGGAAATCATGTCCATTTCCTAATAAAACCAGGGCCGGGAGTATCACTTTCAAAAATAATGCAGTGGCTTTTAGGAGTTTTTGCCCAATCGTGGAATAAAAGACATGGCCTATCTGGTCATCTATGGGGAGACAGGTTTTTTTCGCGAATAATCTCAGGAATTCTGGATTTTCTAAGGGTATTTTTATATATTGACCAAAATCCTGTCGTCGCAGGCTTAGCAGATCATCCCGGACAATGGGAATACGGCGGGGCATGGCGTCAAAAAAATATGATTAATGGTATTATTGATTTGATTGATTTTGCGGCTCCTGAATAGTCTCTTTATTTTCTCTTACCCAATAATCATGAAATCACCAAAATATATTGTCTCAATTTGCCCAAGCCTTAGGATTGAATTGAAACGGAGTAATAATTCTGATTTTATGTCGTCTTCGTTCAACCCCTGAAGCTCAGATACTGAAAAAGGACTAAAATAGTCAATAATTATTTGCCTGAAATCTTTTACGCGGAGAGCCAATTCTTCGGAAAAAGCCTTGTCATCAGGATAGTAAATAAACGAAACAAAAAGAATCACCATCCCCGGCTGGACATCGGTGGTAGAAACCCTGATCGTGCCAATGCCAGTAAAGGTCTGTCCCTCTCCAGCTTGCTGAAAAGTCGTTGACTGCGCTTGGTTTGGAGAGTCCTTATGAAAAAACACGCCATATATTGTACCACCAATGAAACCAAACCCTAATAATATTAATAACCCAATCAGGCTCCAGTATACTAATAATAAAATTCGCGATCGTCTGTCCCCAGCTAAATTCATATATTTCCTTCTATGACAGCTTCTTTTCATTGTCAAGTAATTCTGATAATAATAAGGACAGACCAAAGATGGGAGGTATTCTTATGGTTATTCATCGTAATGAAATGATAGCAGAAGACAAGGAAAAAATGCGAAATGGCGATGGCAACACACATCTTACATATCTCCTTGACGGCAGTACGCAAAAAAACGCCCGAATGTTCGCAGAAATCACCTTAGATCAAGGATGTTCTATCGGGTATCACCGGCATGATTCAGAAACTGAGTATTATTTTATACTCTCTGGGACTGGGATCGTAAATGACGATGGCAAAGAGGTTGAGGTAAGACAGGGGGATTCAATTATTACAGGAAATGGGGCATCGCACAGCATCAAAAATACAGGATCTGTCCCTTTAGTGTTTCATGCAATCATAATAACCTATTAAATTTAGAAAGGGTCTGTCCCTAGGTTCCTAAAGGCCAATAAAAACCAGAGGAAAAACCATGATTGACATACGAAGCGATACTGTAACAAAGCCCACTAATGCTATGCGAAGGGCTATGGCTGAAGCAGAAATAGGAGACGATGTCTACGGGGACGATCCAACGGTAAAAAAATTAGAAAGTCTTGGCGCAAAGATGCTAGGCAAGGAAGCAACGTTATTCGTTCCATCCGGTACGTTTGGTAACCAATTAGCTCTTTTTACATGGTGTACTAGGGGGACAGAGGTGCTTCTTGGCGAAGAATGCCACATAATCCAACATGAAGCCGGAGCGGCTTCAATAATCGCAGGAGTACAGACACGTCCACTCCCGGCCCCAAACGGAATTTTCACTGCTGAGGCCATTCGCGAACGTTTGCGAAAACAAGATCTTCACGTACCGCCAACTTCACTTATTTGTATTGAAAATGCACATTCCCTAGGGAGGTCTGTCCCTTTAGCCGTAATGGACGAGACCAGAAAAATTGCGGATGAATGGAAACTACCAATTCATCTTGATGGAGCCCGAATTTTCAATGCCGCAACAGCACTGGACTGCAATGCGAGGGACATAGCATCAATGGCGGATTCAGTAATGTTTTGCCTTTCAAAAGGATTATGTGCGCCCGTGGGTTCTATCCTTGGGGGGAAGAAGGAATTTATAGAAAAAGCACGATATAAAAGAAAAATAATGGGCGGAGGTATGCGCCAGACAGGCATTTTAGCCGCTGCTGGTATCATTGCTCTTGAGGAACAGACCCAAAGACTAAAAGAAGACCACATCAGAGCAAAAAACATCGCTCGTGGACTTGCTAAAATCCCAGGAATTGTCATTAAGCCCAAGGAAACTGAGATAAATATGGTGTTTTTCACTTGTCCTAAAGCAGAGAATGAAAAAATAGCCACTAACGTAGTCAAAACTTTCAAAAAACACGGGATCGTCATCAACCCTCCAGAAAAGGGAGTGTTTAGATTTGTTACTCATTACTGGATAGGCGATGCCGAAGTGGAAGCAATACTAGCTACTTCCAGGGAAGCCTTTACTATGGAGGGACAGACCCGTTGAGCATATACCAAACCCGGCGAAAAAAAATCTACGACTGGATGTCAAGAGAAGGGACAGACCTACTTATGATAAGCGATTCCGAAGAACACCGTAACCCGCTGATCCGCTGGCTTTCGGGACAGCCGGGCGATGCTCTCCTTTTCCTCTCAGCGGCAAGGAGTTCCATCCTTGTCCCCTGGGACATCAACATGGCTACGCTTTATGCTGAAGTGGATGCTCTGTCCCCTTACGCGGAATTTGGACGCCAGCCCATAAAAGCCCTGAAGGGCGTCATAGAACGCCTAAAAATCCCCAAAGGAGCCAAAATTGAAATCCCAGGGACAACTTCATACCCAAAATTCTCGAATTTTGTGAAGGAAATAACCGATTTTGACATAATTTGCCGTGATGGCGGAGTCTGGACAGAACTGGGAAAAAGCCGCGCTGTAAAAGATGAGGATGAAATAGGTATTTATCGTAAAATTTCAGACATAACAAACGACATAATTGATCTTCTGGAAGGCCAAATTCGTGCAGGAAAACTAAAAACCGAAGCGGAAACGGCCCTTTTTATAGAATTCGAAGGCCGGGGACAGAGCTGCGAGGGTACAGGTTTCGAGACTCTGGCTGCCGGACCTGACAGAAGCTTCGGCATTCACGCTTTTCCGGCCTATACTGGGGGAGCATTCGGCGGAACCGGGCTTTCGATTCTTGATTTCGGCCTAAAATATGCCGGTTATACCTCCGATGTGACCATGACATTTGCAAGGAGCCCTCTGTCAGTGGTTCAGGAAGAAATGCTGTCCCTAACGGAAAAAGCATACAACCTTGCCCTGGGAATGGTGAAACCAGGCATTCCCGCGAGGGACATAGCAATTGCTGTGGACAATTTTTTCGCAGAATCAGGCAAAACCATGCCCCACAGCCTGGGCCACGGTATCGGGCTTCAAGCCCATGAAGCCCCTTTACTGAGCAGCAGGGCGGACAATGAATGGATACTGGAAAAAAACATGATTATTACCATAGAGCCTGGCCTTTACGACCCTGTCCACGGCGGCTGTCGCCTGGAGAACGACATTCTCGTCACGGAAACCGGAGCCGAAGTACTCACCAATTCCAGAATAATTCGATTATAACGTCGCCTATCTCCAATCTGTTGACCAAGTTATCCTGCTCCGCGATAATATTAATATAGGCTTGGGGTTTGTTGGGGTCTGTCCCTTTCGACTAGGTGTAACCATTGGAAGGCTTGTAAGGTTGTTTATTTACTATGAGAACTGTCAACACCAGCAAAAAAAATGAAAAATCACATTCTCCAATTGCTTTGTGGGCTTGTTGTTTTCTCTGTACGTTCCTTTTAGTTGCCTGTTCATTTGATTACGGCGCCGGAACCGGGCTTGAAAATACCAGACCGGACATTGTTATGGAAAATATCGAGTATGTCCGGGTCCGGGGAGGAGATATGCTTGCGCGTTTTCAGGCGGAACATGCTGAACGATGGGAAGAACTCCAGCTTATGGAACTTAGAAACTTCACCTTTGAACAAATGGAAGACCGCGGGAAAACCGTTAACGTAGAAGGAGCGGCAAAAGCGGCGACGGTACAGATAAGCACCGGAGATATTTCCCTTTCAGGCGGGGTACATGTCAGCATAGAATCTGAAGATGTCATAATCAATACCGCGGAACTAGAATGGAAGGATAAGGAAAAAATCATCAAAGGCGGCGTAGAAGAGGAAGTGGATGTAAAGCGTTCCGACGGTACAAGTTTTGTTGGCAGGGGATTTTCCGCGGACATTCGAAGCAGAACATGGTCTTTTTTAGGAGAAGTAAAGGGCCGTTATGTGGAAAAGGATTAAAAGAAGTAAAAGATGAAAAATTTTTTCTCGGTTTTATTTTGCGTTATTCTCGCTTGCGCCGCCTGGGCTGACACGTTTACTTTCAGGGCCGATCGCATGTCAGGCAGTAAAGCCACGGGAAAAGAAGTAACCATACTCACAGGTAACGCGGAAGTGCGCTCCGACAAGCTTCTTATTCATGCTGACCGGATTGAAATATCCGGCAGCGATAACAGGTTCATTGACTGTAGCGGCAACGTTCAGGGATTTGAGGAAGAAAAAAATATATTGTTTATAACCGACCGTATGCGATACGATCGGACTTTAAAAATCGCGCGTCTGGAAGGGAATTCCACAATGGAGGACAGGGATAACGAAATAGTCGCCCGTGGCCGCTTCATTGAATACGATGACGAAAATGAAATCGCCATTTTGCAAATCTCCGTAAGGCTGTTTAAGGATAACTTGGTATGCCGTTCTGAATATGCCGTGTACCGCCGGGCGGAAAAAAATCTTGCCCTTTCAGGTTTTCCCCTGGTTTATAAAAAAGACGATGAATACCGCGCGGACAGGATCAGGGTGGATCTGGATACCGACGATGTAGTTATGGAAGGAGATGTAAAAGGTTCATTAAAGAACTAATGCCATGAAATTTAACATCCCCCTTCCTGCCGGACTAACGCATAAATTTAAATCGCGGATTTCTCCCCAGCCCGTACCCCAACCCACCACTAGAGCCAGCGGCTTATTGGCCAGAGCTTCAATCCAGCATTTCAATAACCTCTCAGTAATGAATCTGCACAAAAGATTCGGCCTAAAAGAAGTAGTCAAGGGAGTAAACTTTTCCATGCAAAATGGAGAGGTAGCCGGCCTTTTGGGACCAAACGGGGCCGGGAAGACAACCATTTTTTACATGATTGTCGGTTTCTACCGCCCAACCCAGGGGACAGTCACCCTGGACGGTTTGGACATCACATCCATGCCCATGTACCGCCGCGCAAGACATGGCATCGCGTATCTTCCACAAGAGGCTTCAATTTTCAGAAAGCTCACTGTGGAACAAAATATCTGGGCCATTTTGGAAAGCCGCACAGACATTACAAGGGATCAAATGAAGGAACGACTGGAATCCCTCCTTGAAGAATTCGGCATTGAGCGGATCAGAAAACAGCTCGGTTTTACCTTATCGGGGGGCGAAAGACGGCGGACTGAAATAGCCCGCTCTCTGGCGACGGAACCAAAGTTTCTGCTATTGGACGAGCCTTTCGCCGGGATTGATCCAATAGCGGTTTACGAAATAAAGCAGATCGTCCGCCGCCTGGCGGATAAAGGAATCGGCATTTTAATCACCGACCACAATGTAAGGGACACCCTGGAAATAACAACCGAAGCGTTTATAATCAACGAAGGGATAATCGTTACACGAGGCGCAAAAGACGAAATTCTTTCAAATGAAATGGTCAGGAAAATTTACCTGGGCAGCGAATTCAGAATGTAGCGGCTTTAATCGAGTAACAGGCCCTCCCAAGGGAGCATAACCCCGCCCAATTCCGTCCTTCCGCTATTGGAAATTACCGGCGTACCTCGCAAAGCGATTTTTTTTGGCAGTCTCTTTTTACGCGAAGAAAAATTAAGTCCAATGGTATAAACTACATCCCCCAGCCTGCGTTGATAAACCATAAGGCTGTTATCGGCGAAGAGAGGTATAAACTCGCCGTGTTTCAAACAGTCGCTTTTTTGCCGCAAAGCAATGAGGGCCCTGTAGAAGTTCAAAACCGAAGACGGATTGTTTTTTTGGGACTCGTAATTAATGTATTTGTAATTTCTGTTAATGCCCAGCCAGGGTTTGGCAGAAGTAAAGCCGGCGTTGTTTCCGCCGTTCCACTGCATGGGCGTGCGGGCATTGTCGCGAGAGCTGGCCTTAATCCACTTCCAGCGCAAGAAGCCGGGTATGCGCAGTTTTTTCATCAATCTGTTTAAGCCGTGGCTTTCCACGTCGTTGACTTCTTCCAGGCTTTTGAAATCGAAGTTGGTCATGCCAATTTCCTGTCCCTGATAAATAAATGGAGTGCCGCGCAGGGTAAGTTCCAAAATGGCCAGCATTTTCGCGCTGCGTTCCCAATACCTGCCCGGCTTTCCGTCCGGCGAACACTTCCCTGCGCCGAAGTGCGACACAATCCGGCTCTGGTCGTGGTTTTCCAGGTACAGGGCGTTCCAATCAAGCCCGCGCTGCCATTTCGCCAAAACCTCAAGCAGTTTACGCGCCTTGAATTTCTTGGGAATGAACCTCGCTACCCGGCGATCTATTTCCAGATGCTCAAAGTAAAAGAGCATATCCAGCTCTTTGCGGCTTTCGTCGCAAAGTAGCTTCGCCTCATCAAGATCCACCATGACTGTTTCGCCGACTGTAAAGCAGTCGTAATGATCCAGCGCGTCCCGGCGCAGTTCCCGCAGAATGGCGTGGTTTCCCTCCTGGCACTTGTAATGCTCAATGCCGCAAACCGTCATGCTCTTTTTGCCGTCCTCAAGGCTAGACTTGTAAAGAACATTGATCACGTCGCAACGGAAACCAGACGCGCCCTTGTCCAGCCAAAACCGGAGTATATTTTTTATTTCCTCAATTACTTTGGGATTTTTGTAATTCAGGTCGGGCTGTTTTTTGTCAAACAGGTGCAGATAGTACTCGCCGCTTTTTTCATCGTATTCCCAGACCTCGCCCATAAAAAAACCCGTCCAGTTATTGGGCGGCAGTCTTTTCCCGTTAGGCGCAACCTTTCCCGCACGCCAGATGTAATAGTCCCTGTAAGGACTGTACGGCTCGCGGCTTTTTTTAAACCATTCGTGCTCGTCGGAAGTGTGGTTGATCACCAAATCCATAATGATCCTGATGTCGCGCTTCGCGGCTTCGGCAAACAGCTTTTCCATATCCGCTATTGTCCCGAATTTGGGATCAATCGAATAATAATCGCTGATGTCGTAGCCGTTATCCGCGTCAGGGGATTTGTACACAGGCGAAAGCCAGATGATGCCAGCGCCCAGCTCCTTGATTTCGTCCAGATGAGAAATTATCCCCGGAATGTCGCCAAAGCCATCATTATTTACGTCCTGAAAACTCCTGGGATAAATCTGATACGCGACGCGATCCTTCCACCATGCTTTCATATTGCTTAACTCCCATTATTTTCAATAGCCGCATCGGCGGCTACAGGCTTATGCTGTATAACATTGTGTTTCCACTTCCCTGTAAAGAGATAAACGATTATCACCAACAGAGTCCCGGCACTTGCCGCGGGCGCTCCCAAACCAACGCCTTTAAGACCCCAGCCCAGCATTATGCCTAAAAAGTAGCACACAGGCACCCTAAGGAGTACCGAAGCCAGTATATTAGTCACAAGC
>Ga0268262_10007372_pt1 | contig 10286 bp, 9 predicted proteins | sample TergutNc150P3_FD_190354 | JGI IMG/M metagenome (GOLD analysis project Ga0268262, IMG submission 190354) | Nasutitermes corniger P3 segment gut microbial community from laboratory colony in Florida, USA - Nc150 P3 (SPAdes) (version 2) | ecosystem: Host-associated > Arthropoda: Insects > Digestive...
GGGGGGGGGGGGTGAATTTATAATTTTCGGCTAAACTATACATATATAGAAATATACCTAAAATCTTAATCCAATTCAAGGACAGCTGTCGCTGAAGGGGGGCCTACCGCTGACCTTCGGTTCTACTTCGTTCTTAGGTCGCCAACTCCGTTGGCGCGGCATCTCACCTGAAAATATATTTTTGCCTGCTTTAGCAGGGTGATATGCAGACCATTTTTACTAGAAAAAACAATAATTTGCTATGTTTTCATCACATAAACAGACAGAATAAAACTACTTATGGGCGGGCGCGGGCAGGGCTACCTGCGGTTCTGTAGGGGCATGACCTTTTGCGACAGGCGAGAGAATGGGGGTTGGACAAACCCCCGCCTTGTGTCTTCACGAAGGCGTCCAATAAAGAATTGGAGCAAAGAGAATGCCCGGCACTTGCCCACGCCCACCCGTTTTCAGTTCTGTTTAGGTTATTTGTTGCTATGAAATCAGCGTTAAATCAGGGTTTATCCTTTTACTGCTCCCGCTGTTAAACCCTTGATAAACTGCTTGCTCATCATCAGATAAAGTAAAATAACCGGAATCGCCGAAAGGGTAAGCACCGCCAGCACCTTTGACCAGTCGGTCTGGTACTGGCCGAAAAGGCGGGTAACGCCCAGAAGCAGGGTTTTTGCCCTGTCGTCGGTGATGAAAATCAGGGGGAACCAAAGGTCGTTCCAAAAGGGAACCAGGTTGTATATCGCTGTAGTTGCCAGGGCCGGGCGTAACAGCGGCGCAATTATCCGCGTGAAAACGCCGAAACGGCCCGCGCCGTCAATTATTCCCGCCTCGGTCAGCTCGTAGGGAATCTGCCGGATAAATTCGGTGAGTATGAACACGGCGATAGGTATGCCCATGGCGGTATAAACCGGAATCAACGACCATATTGTGTTAATCAGATCCAGAAAGCGGACAAGCTCCAGGATTCTTATTGAAGCGATTTTGATTGGAAGCATCATGCCGGCAATAAAAAAAAAGTACAGCAAGCGCGGCAATTTTCCCCGCCAGTTTGCCAGGGCGTAGGCGGCCAAAGCGCCCGCAGAAAGAAGCAGTGTCAGAGAAAGAACAACGACCAAAAAACTGTTCCTGAAATAAATAAGGAAATCACCGTCTCCCAGCACTGCGCCATAGTTGATGTAGTTCCATTTTTTGGGAAGGCCGAAAGGGTTCTGATAAATCGAAAGCCGGTCTTTAAATGAATTAATTACCATTACCCAGAGAGGAAAGAGTACGATTAAAGACCAGATTACCAAAATGACGTGGCTTGCTAAATTCCGGTTTTGTTTTTTTAACGAGGCCTTCAATTAGCTATCCCTCCCCATAACTTAGAGCTTATTATTAAATAACTCACACAAAGGCACAAAGACACAAAGTACAATAGTCGGTTAGCAAACCAAGCGTTTTTTCCTATTTCTTTCTTTGTGCCTTGGTGTTCTTTGTGAGATGCTTCTTTCTTGTTAATTTTTTTTAGGGACAAGATCTTAGTCCCTCCCCTGGGTGGCCCGCAGTGTGGGGATTACCCCCAAACAAAGCACGAAGAAAGTGATAGTGGCAATTGCTGCGCCAAGTCCTGGATCGGGAATGCCCACCGGGTGCTGGCCCGCGATGCCTATTCGGTAAAACAGGGTGCCTATAAGGTCAGTGGCGTAATTCGGCGCTCCGTTTACGTTTGTCATTGAAAAGACCACATCGAAAGCGTTGAAGTTGTTTACAAAAGTTAGAATGGCGATCATCCCCGCCACTGGTTTTATAATGGGCAGCTTAATCCGCCAGAAGATATGTGCGCTGGTTGCTCCCTCGATGCTGGCCGCTTCCAGGTAATCATCGCTAATGCCCCTGAGAGCCGCGACAAACATCATTACAGGAATGCCTATCCACTGCCAGCATGATACCAGCGACACGCAAAGCAGGGCGGTGTTTCTGTCGCCTAGCCAGGGGCGGACTAAAAAATCCAACCCTAACGATCTGAGGAAAGGGCCGCTCCACACGGGGTTTAAGAGCAGCTTCCATAGGTAGCCGGTAACCAGTACCGCCAGAGTTGTCGGCAGAAAAATCACGGTCTGGTAGAATTGCCTGCCCCTCATGGTTCTGTTGGTAAGGAGAACCGCAAAAAAAATTCCCAGGCAATTTTGAACAGTCATGTGGACGGCAAAGAAAATTACCGTGTGAAAAAAAGCACCTTGGTATCGTTCCGCGTAACGTGTCACGGTGAAGAGGTTTTTGAAATTGGCAAGAGCAACAAAACTACGGCCCAGCCCGGCGGAACCTGTGTATAAACTTAAACGCAGGGAATCCAGCAGGGGCCAGGCCATAAAAAGAACGTAGAACAGCAGGGCCGGAACCAGGTAAGGTATCCAGCCTGCGTTTTTTATTTTTGAATTTTGCGTTTTCAAAACTTCAACGGCTTTCTATCGCAGCTTCGCCGCCGCGGTTTCCATGGCTTCCGCCGCCTGTCGTGGGGTGATCTCGCCTTTAAGCACCTGGATTACCGCCTGGTTCATGGGCGCGTACAGGTCCATAAATTTGGGCCACACAAAGCGGGTGTCGGTTTCCTTGCCGTTGTTAAGGCTAAGGAATTCGTTGGCGTGTGGATCGGCAAGCTGAATCGGGAAGTTGATCATCGGGAAGAAACCCAAAGGCAGGGCAGCCGAGGCCGTTGTCGCGCCTTCACGGGAGGCAAGCCAGGCCAGGAAGTCCTTGCACTCTTGTGGATACCTGGTTTTGGCGTTCCAGGTAATAGCCATATCGGGGTGGAAGCAGATGGCGGTTTTTCCACCCCTTGGCGCCGGAATGGCGAACAGGCCCCAATCAAAGTTTGCTCCCGAGTAAACCCCGGCTGTCCATGAACCGTCTATGAACATGACAGCCTGCTGGTTGTTGAACATGGCCTGGGAATCGTTGTAGGTTACCGCCGAAAAACCTTTGGGCAGGTATTTGGCGGAATCCGCCATTGCCTGGAACGCCGCAACAAAGGCGGCGTCGTTAAGTTTTTTGGCCCCGCTTTCATACTTTACCCGTTCGGCAGCGCCGCCGATGTAGTTGGGCAATAATCCCAGGAAATAAACTTCCAGAATGTCCCATTCATCCGCAACGCCGTTTGCCAGCGGAGTATAACCTTTTGTCGCAAGGATTCCGCAGAGTGAAAGGAAATCCTCCCAGGTCTGAGGAACGGAAAGCCCTTCTTTCCGGAAGATGGTCTTGTTGTAATACACCGCATGGGATACTGCCGCAAAGGGAACGGCAAAATATCTGCCGTCAGGCATTTGCCAGGGTGCGCCGTTGGAAGCGGTAAAATTCTGCTTTACGCCGGGAATGTTGGTACAATCGCCGAAATAGCCGGATCGGAAAAGCTCCTGCCCTGTGGCGTAGGAACGGGCATACATCAAATCAGGCCCGGTTCCCCCTTCAAGTTGAAGCCTCAGTGTGGCGTTGTATTCCGGCGGATTGGTGGGCCGGAACTGAATTTCCACATTGGGTTTGACCTTCCTGTATTCCGCCAACAGCCTGTTCATTTGAGCCACATCGTCCGCTCTCCATGAACCCATAGTCAGAACTATCCTTCCCGATGAATCTGAGGTTCTGCCGCTTGCGAACAAAGGCATCCCCAGCACGACGGCAATTACCAAAAGAATTGCCAAAAAAGCTACTTTTTTCATGTTTCCTCCATGAAAAAAATATATGCTTTTTATTTTTTAACCTTTTCATATCCTTCATAAATGTAGTATTATATTTTACCTTCGCCAGGAATCATGCGAACGGCTCCCGCCCAACCCCGCCAGGTTCGGAAGGAAGCAACGGCAAGCGGTCAGCCGTGGCGCCGTGATACCCCTGGCGGAGGCTTTTTTCGCTATCAGACAGGTATAATAGAGAGGACTTATGAAACGAAAGGCGTTAATTCTTTGCGGCGGCTGGGACGGGCATGAACCTAAACTGGTTACGGAACGGTTTAAAAAGTTTCTGGAATCCGAGGACTTTGAAGTGGCGGTCGAGGAAAATCTGGAAATATTGCAGAACCTGGAACGACTCAAGGAGCTGGCTCTCTTTATCCCTGTGTGGACAATGTGCAATGAAAACCTTCCCAAGCCTTACTTTGAACCTCTCGCTGAAGCCATCGGTTCCGGGGTTGGGCTGGCCGGTTGCCACGGCGGGATGTGCGACGCGTTCCGAAACAACGTTTTGTGGCAGTTCATTACCGGAGCCAACTGGGTTGCCCATCCGGGATGCGACGGCGTTCTTCACCGGATTAATATCAAGAGCAAGTCAAACCCCATCACCGATGGAATAAAAGATTTCGACGTGTCGTCTGAACAGTATTACCTTCACACCGATGCCGCCAACGAGGTTCTCGCTACTACGCGCTTCCCAACGGTGAAGTGGTACCATTCGGCTAACGGCGAGGTGGATGTTCCTCAAGTGTGGACCAGAAAATGGGGACACGGCAGGGTTTTCTACAATGCCCTTGGCCACCATAACGATGTGTTCGATATTCCAGAAGCCTGGGAATTGATGAAGCGTGGCCTGCTCTGGGCAGCCGAAGGCAAGCGAGTCGCCGTGGAGAAAGGTCTTTCGGCAGACGACTGGAAAAACGACAAGGGAATGTATTAGGAGGGGACTATGGCTATTCAGCGTATTGGAATTGTCGGCTGCGGAAAGATAAGCGGCATATATCTCAAGAACCTGACCGGTATGTTCGGCAGGCGGGTCAAGGTAACGGCGGTTACGGATGCCGTCCACGAACGGTCTGCGAAGGCGTCAAGCGAATTTAATGTGCGGCACATAGAAAAAATGCCCGATCTGGTAAGCGATCCGGAAGTAGACATCATCCTCAATATTACCCAGCCCCTGGCCCACCATGAGGTGGCAATGCAGGCGGTAAAAAACGGCAAACACGTCTACAACGAAAAGCCGCTCTGCGTAAAACGGGAGGAAGCAGTTGAGCTTCTGTCGGCGGCGAGGGCGAAAAATCTAAGGGTAGGCGGTGCTCCTGACACTTTCCTGGGCCCCGGTATCCAAACCTGTCGCAAGATCATCGACGAGGGCTGGATTGGCCGCCCTGTGGCCGCCAGCGCTTTTATGCTCTGCCACGGCCACGAGCATTGGCACCCCGATCCTGAGTTTTACTATAAACCGGGAGCCGGCCCAATGTTTGATATGGGGCCTTATTACCTTACCGCGCTGATAAGCCTTCTTGGGCCTGTTGCCAGGGTGTCCGGTTCCGCCCAAAAGGGGCAGGCCGAGCGGCTCATTACAAGCGAGCCGCACAAGGGTGAAACAATCAAGGTTGAAGTCCCTACTCATGTGGCCGGGGTGCTGGATTTTGTCTCGGGCGCGGTCGGCGTTGTCGTTACCAGTTTCGATGTCTTTAACCATTCCATGCCCTGCATCGAAATTTACGGAACCGAGGGCACTTTGCAGGCTCCCGATCCCAATTATTTCCGAGGCGAGGTAAAACTCAGGCGTTTCAGGGACGAAAACTGGTCAACGGTTCCTTTGGTTTTAAACGCGCCCGATAATCCCAAAGACAAAGACGACTGGCACCTGCTCAATAATTTGCGGGGCATCGGCATAACCGACATGGCCGAGGCAATAAGCGAGGGTAGGCCACATCGGGCTTCGGGGGAACTAGCCTTCCATGTTCTGGACGTGATGCACGGCATTCACGACGCCTCGGCATCGGGAAGATACTGCGAGCTTAAAAGCGTTTGCCAGCGCCCGGAAGCTATGATTTAGAGCTTTTCCCTAAATAAAACAAACAAGAAAGACCTCTCACAAAGGACACAAAGGCACGGAGAACTATAGGTAGTTAGTAAGCCACAACTAATTTTATTTTCATTATAGCAATAACAAAAAGCATAGTAGAAGACGCAAAATTAGGTTATAACGCGTTGTTCGCGGACTTTAGTCCGATGTGCCTTGGTGTTCTTTGTGTGATATATTTTGGGACAAGCTCTTAGTCCGCGGTAGTTCCACCATCTACCGGCAGGGCGACGCCGTTGAGAAAAGTTGCCTCGTCGCTGGCAAGGAAAAGCGCAGCGTTGGCGACATCGGCCTCGGTGGCAAGACGGCCCAAAGGCACTTCGCCATAACGCTGCTGTTTTTTTTCAGGGTCCTTGAACAGCTCCTGTACCAGCGGAGTATTTACCGTGCTGGGATGGATACTGTTACAGCGTATATTGTCTTTCGCGTAACGGACGGCTATTGCCTTGGTCAGTAAAGTTAAGGCTCCCTTGGTAACCGTGTAGGCTTCGGTGGTAAAAGCATGGCCGATAAGTCCGCAGACCGATGATATATTGATGATCGAGCCGCCTCCGCCTTTTCGTAAAACGGGGATGGCGTGCTTGGTTCCAAGAAAAGGCCCCTTTACGTTGACCGCCAGCATGGTATCGAAATTTTCGGCTTTCATTACCTCAATAGGCTCACGGATATTTATACCAGCGTTATTTACAAGTATGTCCAAACGGCCTGCCTGTGTTTGTATCGCAGTCATCGCGTCTATCCAGTTTTGCTCATTGGTAACGTCCAGCGTTAGGAAAAATGCCTTGCCGCCTTTGCTGTGAATTTGCTCAACAACCTGGTTTCCCGCCTCGGCCTTCATGTCGCCGATAAATACAAGCGCCCCTTCTTCGGCAAAGCGATAAGCCATTGCAGCACCCAGGCCCTGCGCCGCACCGCTAATTAAAGCCGTCTTTCCCGCAAGCCGCATATCATCTCCTATTTCCTTACTTCAACGTGCGCCAGTTTTTCGTAAAAGCGGACAATGGCGCTGTGATCGTTTGCCGCCATGCCGTCCGTTTTGAGGGCCTGAAGCGTTTCCATTACATTGGCGGTAAGCGGAAGGGGAACGTTCAGGTTATGGCCTGTGTCCAGGGCGTTTTGCAGATCCTTGATGTGAAGTTCAATTCTGAAACCGGGCTTGAAGTTGCCGTCCAGGATCATCGGGACTTTGGCGTTCATCACCGTGGAACCGGCGAGACCGCCTTTAATCGCGTCAAATACTTTTGCCGGATCGACCCCGGCCTTTGTGGCGAGAACAAAGGCTTCGGAAACCGCGGCGATGTTGAGGGCCACCACTATTTGATTCGCCAGTTTGGCCACATTGCCTGCACCGACATCGCCTACCAAAATTACCGAGGCTCCCATTTTTTCCAAAATGGGCTTTACCGTGTCGAAGGTTTTCTGATCCCCGCCAACCATGATCGCCAGCGTGCCGTCAATAGCTTTTGGCTCTCCGCCTGAAACAGGGGCGTCAAGGAACTCCACGCCCTTGGCTTTGAGGGCCGCCCCAATTTCCTGGGAAACGGCCGGAGCTATGGAACTCATATCCACGACTATCTGCCCGCTTTTGCTGCCTTCAAGAACGCAGTCTTTTCCCAGAATCGCTTCCTTTACATGGGGCGAGTTGGGAAGCATGGTAATAACCACGTCGCTTTTGGACGCGACTTCTTTGCTTGAGGAAGCTCCCTCAGCGCCCAGGGCAACAAGATCGTCAGATTTGGCGACCTTGTCAAATACGACCAGTTTATAACCAGCTTTGATCAGGTTTTTGGCCATGGGGCGGCCCATAATTCCGAGTCCAATAAATCCAATGTTCATAATTAAACCCTCCTTTGTGTTATCGCATTTTAATGCGCCGCGTTTTAACGCGCTGCGTTTTTAACTGCGTTGTATATGTCGTCAGTGTTGATCTTGTATTCAGTCAAAAGTTCCTCATAGGAATGTGCCGATGTTCCAAAGATATCGTCAATGGCGACTTGCCTGAATGGGACATTGATTTCGCCAAGGAGCAGGGCAGAAATGGCAGCACCAAGGCCGCCTGATTTTACCGCTTCCTCGGCGGTGACAATCGCCTTTTTCCCCGAGGCGTATTTTAATGCTTCTTCTTTTAACAGGGGTTTGAGCGTACTGACATTAACCACCTGAACCGCGAGGCCTTCGCCTTTCAGTTTTTCTGCTGCTTCAACGGCTTTGCTCACCATAACGCCTGAGGCGAAAATGACCGCGTCGCCCCCTTCGGTTGCAGGATACATCTTTCCGATCTGGTATTCGCCTTCCGGGGAAGTGTAGACCGGCAGATCGCCCCGGTTAATTCTGATATATGCCGGCCCCTGATATGAAACCAAAGCCCTCATCATTTTTTGCGTTTCAACGGCATCCACCGGATTGAGGACGGTCATGTTCGGCATGGCGCTCAGGATGTTGGCGTCTTCTACGGACTGGTGGGTTTTCCCGTCGCCGAAATCGGAGAGGCCGCAGCTTGAACCGCAGATTCTCACATTCAATCTCGGTATTGCGATTGAACAGCGTATCTGATCGTAGGCGCGCCCCGACGCGAAAACCGCGAAACTGCTGTAGAAGGGGATTTTTCCGGCCAGGGCCAGGCCTGCCGAAACCGAGGCCATGTTTTGTTCGGCGATGCCCATTTCAAAATAGCGCTCGGGAAAAGCTTCCTTGAACAGGCAGGACATGGTTGATTTTCCCAAATCCGCTTCCAGAACCACGATGTTTGGATTTGATTTGCCCAGCTCTACCAAAGATTCACCGTAGGCTTTTCTTAAACTCAATTTTTCCATAATTACAGCCCCGCCTTTATTGCATCCAATTCCCGAATCGCCTGTTGGTAAACTTCCTCGGTGAATATCCCGTTATGGTACGCGGCATTTCCTTCGGCAAAGGAAAAACACTTCCCCTTTATCGTATCAAGGATAATAACCGAGGGCCTGTCTTTAACCGATTCGGCTTTTTCTATTGCTTCAAGAATCTTTTCAAAGTCATGGCCGTCGGCGTTGATGACATTCCAGCCAAAGGCCGACCATTTCTTGTCCAAATCGGGAATATTGAAAATATCCTTTGTCGCGCCTGTGGCCTGAACTTTGTTCCAGTCTAAAAAGGCGGTAAGGTTGCCAACCTTGAAATTAGCCGCCGCCATTGCCGCTTCCCAAATCTGCCCCTCGGACTGTTCGCCGTCGCCCATAACCGCGTAAACGTGAGCCGGGCTTTTGTCCAGCCTGAGGGCCAGGGCCATTCCAACCGCAACGGACAGGCCCTGCCCCAAAGAACCGGTAACCGCTTCGATGCCGGGAACCGAGCAGTCGGGGTGGCCCTGCAAAAGGCCCCGCAAGGTTTTTACCCGCTTGAGCTCTTCCCTGGGAAAGCACCCTTTTTCGCACAGCGCCGCGTACTGGATAAGCGCCGCATGTCCCTTGGAAATGACCAGCCGGTCTCGGTCGGGATCATTCAGCCGATCCGCGCTGAAATTCATTTTATGAAAATACAAAACCGCAATTAGCTCCGCCAAAGAACTTGAGCCGCCAAGGTGCCCGGCTATCCCGACGCCGATCATCTCAAGCAGGTCATAGCGAAGCTGCAAAGCTTTACGCGCAAGTTCTTTTTTCTGCTCCGATTTCAGCATGTTTGTCTCCTTGGCATCAAATCCGGTGTATGTGTGGATATTATAAGTATTATAGAAAGTTTATATGGAAAAGGTAATACCAGCAAAACCATTGCTCATCAAAACGTCGGGTATTACTTTAGAATTTTTGCCACCTTTTCAAGCAATTCAGTTTTTTTGATTGGTTTGTGTATGTAATCAACCGCTCCCATATCCCGCGCTTTGACCTTGTCCTTCGGGTCGTCTGAAGATGTGAAAATCGCTATCGGGATTTTGTGCAATTTGCTGATGTCACGAATTCTATTAAAGGTATCCCATCCGTCCATTTCAGGCATACTCAAATCCAGTAATACCACGTTGGGAACAAAGCCATCGAAGAATAAAACCAGTGCCTCTTTGCCTGATTTAACAGTGGTAAGATCGTAATTATTACCCAGCATTCCTTTTGTCATGACACGAATAGGTTCCTCATCGTCAATAATGATGATTTTTTTCTTCTCGTTGCCAGTTTCTATTTTGAATTTTATTGATTCCTTTTTTAGGTCTTCAAAGTTCCTGTTGTTCTCGGCACTCATTTCGTCTACGACAGTTACCGCTGATTTTATTTCCTGCATCGCCCCGTTTACTATGTCGTTCATGCCGCCCATCGACTCATTGCTTATTTTTATAAAATCATTGGTCTGCCTGTTCAGGTTATCGCCTGATTCAAGCATTTCAACAGCGCCTTTTTTTACCGTTACGCTAATTTCTTTCATGCGGCTCATGGAATCCAGTATTTGCTTCCCGCCCGCTTCCTGTTCTTCCATCGTGTTGCGGATATTTTTCTCATGTGTTGAAACTGTTTTTACTTTCTTATCAATAACCTCGA
>Ga0268262_10007374_pt1 | contig 10279 bp, 10 predicted proteins | sample TergutNc150P3_FD_190354 | JGI IMG/M metagenome (GOLD analysis project Ga0268262, IMG submission 190354) | Nasutitermes corniger P3 segment gut microbial community from laboratory colony in Florida, USA - Nc150 P3 (SPAdes) (version 2) | ecosystem: Host-associated > Arthropoda: Insects >...
TATTTGTGCAAGAGAGAACTTTTTACCAAAATTGTAACTACAGCAAAGGAACACGGAATTGCGCATATCGCCGAAGGCTCAAACACGGACGATGACGGCGATTACCGCCCGGGATTGACAGCGGTAGCAGAACTGGGGATTAAGAGCCCTTTGCGTTACGCGAAACTCAGTAAGGAGGAAATCCGTCGGCTTTCACGGGAAATAGGTTTACCCACGTGGAATAAACAGTCATTTGCCTGTCTTTCCTCCCGTTTCCCCTACGGCGAAGAAATAAACCCACAACGGCTTGGCATGATAGATAAAGCGGAGCAGTATTTGCTGGATATGGGCTTGCGTCAGGTGCGTGTGCGTTACCACGGGAATCTTGCCCGCATTGAAACAGACGCTGACGGCTTTGCGCTTATGCTCTCGCCTGAGAAACGGGAAAAAATCCACACTGCTTTAAAAGAAACAGGCTTTACATACGTTGCGCTGGATTTACTTGGGTATCGTACCGGAAGCATGAACGAAACGTTACAGAATAAAATATAAATTCATACAACCGGTCTGTAACATAATCTGTGCTGCAGGCTCAATAATAAATTAAGACTTAGAGAGAATCCATGAAATGCAAATACGCAAAATTCTCAGGTATATGCGAATCATAGCAGCCGTGTTCGTTCAAGGCCCAGGCTGTACTTTCGTTTACAGTCTTGCCGTGATAACGAAGCGCCTCAAAACGGAAAAGCTGACAGCGAAGACTGTCTCCTTCCTTAGGCGGCCAGACTTTACCGGGGCTTAAGATCTTAAACCCTTCCCAGGGGAAGGCGAGTTCTACGGTCCAGCCTTTGTCTACGGAGGAGGGATCGTTTATCTTCCCGTCGATTTTTACCGCGCTTTTAAGACCGGGGAAATCCCAGTCCATGAAAGCCCATCGGCGGCCGCGGGAATGTTTTTTAAACCTGGGAGCGTCCTGAAATCCGCACAAAACATCTACTTCCCGCTCGTAAAGATCAAACTTAAGGGGTTCAAAACGGCTGCCTTTTTTCAAAGCGTCCTGATATATAAAGAAAACTTCGTACACTGTTCCATAAGCGTTGATTTCAAACTCGTAGTAGCAGTCTTCACCGTCAAAAAAAACTTCAACATCGTTATCCAGCCAGATAAGGGAATCCCTTTCAGTAAGAGAAGCCCTGACTAAAGGTTCCTCAATCCAAAAGCCAATGTAGAGCGCTTCATTATCCCAGAGCGCCGCCGCCTGGGTGTTGAGGAAAGCCTGTTCCCCATTTACCAGGTCCACAAAACGGCGGGATTTTTCCGCGTCCTTCCAGACCGGCTTTTCCAGATTGCCGTCCACAAACACTTTTTCTTTCGCCCTGCGGCAGTTGAGATGGGCGATACGATCTTCGTTTATAAGATAGTTCACTTCCATAATTTTCCGTTCTTAAAACACTTTCCTTTTTTATCATAGCAGAATTCGTAAATGTGTCATAATACCAGATTGAGTACTAATTTCAAGTGTAATAGAGCTTTCAAAAAAGCTCTTCATAAAACCGCTTATAAAATACCGTTCTTCAACTACGGTATCGCCGTTTTTAATAATCAAATTTTTAATATCATCTTGCCCTCATTATCCTCATTGCGTTAATTACCGCCAGAAGCGATACTCCCACATCAGCAAAAACCGCCTCCCACATTGTGGCAATGCCAAAAGCGCCGAGGCTGAGAAAAACAACTTTTACACCTAACGCAAAAACAATGTTTTGCCATACGATTTTTTTTGTAAACCGGGCAATATCAACAGCGTCGCACAATTTTGAAGGTTCATCGGTCATTAACACAACATCGGCGGCTTCAATAGCGGCATCGGAACCGAGTCCGCCCATCGCTACGCCTATATCCGCCATTGCGAGAACAGGCGCGTCATTTATACCGTCTCCCACAAAAGCAAGTTTGCCTTTTGCGTTTTTTCTGCCGTTAAGAATTTCCACTTTTTCAACTTTTTCATGCGGCAACAAACCCCCGTATACTTCGTCCAGTTTCAATTCGGCGGCGACAGCTTCGGCAATATGCGGATTATCCCCGGTAAGCATTACAGTTTTTCGCACACCCTTTGCTTTCAGCGAGGATATGGCGTTAAGGCTGTCCGGTTTAATTTCATCGGAAATAACAACACAGCCTGCGAATACTCCGTCAGATGCAACATAAACTTTAGTCCCAACACTTTGCGATTCCTGAAAACTAATGCCCTCCTTTACCATAAGTTTCTGATTTCCCGCCAGAATAACCCTGCCGTTCAGAGTAACGCTTACGCCGTGTCCCGCTATTTCCGTATAATCGGAAAGTTTATCCCGCTCTACTTCATTACCGATCCTCTGGTTCGAGTATTCTTTCATTACAGATAACGCTATAGGATGATTAGAACAGCTTTCAGCGTTTGCCGCCAATTCAAGTAAAGAATCCCTGTTAAAACCAACGGCAGGTTCTACCGCCGTAACCTTAAACACGCCTTTTGTCAATGTTCCGGTTTTATCAAATACCACTGTTTCAAGATTGTTAAAGGCCTCAAGGTAATTACCGCCCTTTACCAAAATGCCTTTTCTTGCCGCCCTGCCTATACCGGCGAAAAAACCCATCGGGATTGATAAGACAAGTGCGCAAGGACAGGAGATAACAAGAAAAACAAGCGAGCGGTTTATCCATTCCCGCCATGCGCCGCTTGCAGGTGTTCCAAAAATAAGAGGCGGCAGAACGGCAATCAACACCGCAAGGATAACAACAACGGGCGTATAGTACCGTGCAAACGCGGTGATAAAGTTTTCAGTTTTTGCTTTTTTACTTGAAGCGTTTTCAACAAGGTTTATTATTTTTGAAACGGTTGACTCTCCGAAAATTTTGGTAACTTCTATTGTCAGCATACCGCTTTGGTTGACGCTGCCTGACAATACCGCATTCCCCGTTTCCGTTTTACGGGGAACGGATTCCCCTGTCAGCGCCGAAGTGTCAAGCATGGAAATACCCTCAGTTACAATGCCGTCCAGAGGGATTTTTTCTCCCGGTTTTACAATAATAATATCGCCGACGCTTACTTTATCAGGCGCAACTTTTTCAATGCCGCTGTCTTTCTTGAGGTTGGCGTAATCGGGGCGAATGTCCATCAAACTTGTAATGGATTTTTTCGATCGTTTAACCGCCAAATCCTGAAACATCTCCCCAATCTGATAAAAGAGCATGACTCCTGCCGCTTCAGGATATTCGCCGATTGCGAACGCTCCGATAGTGGCAACGCTCATCAGAAAGTTTTCATCAAAAACCTGTCCCCTTGCGATGTTCTTTAACGCCCTGAAGACGACATTGCCGCCAAGTATCAGGTATGCAGCAATGAAAACCGCCAATTTGATATAGTTATACGCTTCCGGCATGAAAAATTTATCAAGAGCCATCCCGACAGCGAATATAACCGCCCCGACAATGAGTTTGATAATTTCCCATTTCTCTACGGTATCATTTGAAGTTTCGTCTTCCCCGCTTGTATCTTCCTTATTTTCACTGTCCATGACTACAATTCCCGGTTCGTGTTTGTGGACTGCCTGTTCAATAAGACGGGTTATCCGCCCTACCAGATGAGAGGCGAATTCCACGTTCAGTATCGTAGTTACCGCGTTTACCGTTACCGCCTGAACGCCTTCCATGATACTGACAGTATGTTCAATCCTTGCGGCGCAATTAGGGCAACAAAGTCCTTTTAAGGTATAAACTTTAGTCATAATAATACTCCTTCAGTATAATTGTTCAATTATTCAACTATGTGAATAAAAAAAATATAAATCACTCGTGAATATGCTCAAACCCCTTTTCAAATATGTCTTTCACATGACTGTCAGCTAAAGAATAGTAAACCGCCTTTCCTCGCTTGTCATATTTCACCAGATTGGAAAGGCGGAGCGATTTAAGTTGGTGAGAAATAGCTGATTTCGTCATACCAAGCAATACAGCAATGTCGCAAACACACATTTCCTCGCGAAAAAGCGCCCAAAGAATGCGAACTCTGGTACTGTCGGCAAACATCTTGTACAAATCCGCAAGATCGTAAAAATCCTCCTCTTTCGGCATAACCTTGCGAACCCGTTCGACCACTTCCCCGTGGATAACCTCGCAATCGCACACAGGCGTATTCTTTTTCATTTCCCATTCTCCAATAATTGAGCAACTATTCAATTATAAATATATACCCTGCTACCCGGATTTGTCAAGCGGTAATATCATTTATTTTGTCCATGCTACTGGTTACTCTTCAAGCCAAACATATAATCGGTAATTATCTTTTTGATTTCTGAATATTATCCGTGATGAACCGCCGGTTTTGACAAGATATATTTTTCGATGACTTCGGCAACGCCGTCATCATCATTGGTTTTTTCGGTAATCAGATCGGCGATTTTTTTTATCCGTTCATCGCCGTTCACCATCGCGACGCCTATACCTGCCCAGCGAATCATCGCCTCATCGTTCATTGAATCGCCTACAGCAAGCACCTCCTCCCGCTGTATCCCCAAAAACCCGGCAACTTTTGCCAGAGCGGTTCCTTTGTCGGTACGGGCCGGCAGTATCTCCAGAAAATATGGTTTGCTGGTAAACAGTGTAACGTCATCGCCGAGGAGGTTACGGAGCAGGTTTTGCAACGACTGCAGAAGCGCAGGATCGCCGGGAATCAACATTTTATGGCAGCCGCCGCTTATCATGTTTCGAAAATCTTTCACCACCGTCTGTTTCAGCCCGGTAAGCTGTTTATCATATTCGGTATATTTATTTTGCCGGGATACATACATAATATCCTTTTCGTAAATCTGCGACGCAAAACCCTCGGTATCGGCGAAATTAAAAGCGGTAAGCGCAGTACTTGCGTCAATGCCGGTTTCATAAATTATTTTGTCTGCATGACTTTCCCGGATAAGGACGCCGTTTAAGCAGATTAGGTAACCGGGCTTCTTGTGCAAACCCAGAAACTTGATATAACGGTCCATTGCGGCTGGAACTCTCCCTGAAGCCAGCACTACCGTCACTCCGGCAGCCTCCGCCTTTTTAATTGCTTTCCTGTTCCGGTAAGAAATAGTTAAATCCGAGCGGAGAAGGGTATCGTCCAAATCAAGAGCTAAAAGTCGCACGGCGCTCATTTTTACAGCATATCCTTTAACAATATCTATCTCAAGGCATTATGGCAAACTTTGCTCTGCGCCTGAAAGAGATATTTGATTTTTACGTGATAATTCTTTTCAATTACATATAGACAAAAAATATGAATCGAAAAATAATACTATTAGGTGTATGTATGGACGGTTTATTTGAATTATTATCAGATGAATCTCATCTTAATGAATAGCATGAATATTTTTTCTTTACGAAATTAATTCATGAATTAGGTGAAAATAAAATACGGCAATTGCAGGAATATGAGCATTTTGACATACGGCTTTTACCATTTGAAGGAAGCGAACAAATAAAAAAAGACGCTGAGAAAGAAAAGTATTGTATAAAATACCCGAACTGTCTGTATTTTACCGGAGATTTTCATAAATCAAAATTGGAACGTACAGATTATCCCATTGTGGACAATTATCAATTATTGGTTGTAAGCAAAAAACTTCTGTCAATTATTGATTTGGTAAAACCTTTCAAGCGCGATATTGTACCAACTGTTATTTTCGATTTTTTGGAAAATAATCCATTTATTGAAAATAGAGAAATACGAAATGATGTTAAACAGACATCAGATTATGTATATCTTAAACTTTTTCAGTTTGTAATGATTGATAGAGAAAATACATCTCAATACGATAAGAATACAAAATATAAATGGGATTTTAATATTCAAATGCCGGAAGAAGGTCTTGATCCGATATTTCGTATCAGGCAATTGCCGGGACGGGTATTTATTACTGAAGATGTATACAGGGCAATTGAGGAAAACAATATAAAAAAAGAAAGCAAAATAGAAGGGATAAAATTATATAACGGTTCTGAATATTTTAAGTTAATTAATAATAAGTTTGTGAGTATATGTTAATTATATAAATCAGGGCAAACTGCCCCAAACGTCAGTTACAGCCAAACGTTATGTGCCATTATTACCGGCGTGTAAAAGATATCGAAAATTTATAATAATAAGGCAAAAAATTAGTTGACATAATAAATAAATGATATATATTTGTTATAGAGGGTAAAGGAATGAAAAACATAATAATAGTCTGTGTGGTTTCAACCTTTTTTTCTTGCGTTAATCTGTCCGAAATTAAAGTTCAGGTAAAATTTGATAAAAAAACATTTGTCGAGCAAAAACAATTATGGCAACAAGCAAACATAAAAAATTATCAATATCAATTATCAGCTTTTGGTGGGATTAGTTATTATTCCGGAACAATATTTGTTGAAAATGGTCAAATTAAAAAAGATTTGCCATCCGTAGAAGGTACTAATATTGAAGATTTTATTGATTATTCAAATATTGATGAAATATATAAAACAATTGAGGAAAGATTTAATTCTTATAATAATACAAAACGATCGAAAAATGATGTCTATTATACCGAAATCATTGTAGAATATGATAAAGCAAAACATATTCCAATAGATATAATTTATCGCTTTTATATCCCATCTGATGTAGTGTTTGATGGGACATCTCGCTATAGAATTGCAGAATTTAGCAAAAGATAGTAATGAAAAACGTAATTGTTTCTAAACAACTTCTGCTATTAAAAATATTTTTGTAGGGCTAAAACTGACTTTAGCCCGAGAAAATGCAAGTCTGATAAAAAATTTTTATAAATAATTAAAAATGTTCATTTTTTAATTATAATTTGATATATCATTTCTAAATATAAAGAGAAAAAATAAGTTTTTGAGTGAGGTATTAAATGAAAGAAGTTGAAGCAAATAAAGCGGCTTGGGGATTATTATCCAAAGACCATTATGAATATTTCAAAAAATCATTACAGGAGGGAAATCCTCAGCTAAGCAGCATTATTGAAGAAGAAATAGGTAATATTTCAGGCAAATCAATAATTCATCTTCAATGCAATACAGGAGCGGACTCTATCGCATTGGCTCAAAAAGGGGCTGTTGTTACCGGAGTGGATTTAGTACCCGATAATATTTTTTATGCGAAAAAAATGGCGCAAGAATTGGGTATCAAAAATATTGATTTTATTGAATCAGATATTATGGAATTAAAGGAAAAACATAATAAAAAATATGATATGGTATTTACAACAGAAGGCGTATTATGCTGGCTTCCCGACTTAAATAAATGGGCTGAAACCATAAAACATTTACTTAAGGAAAATGGTGTTTTATATGTGCTGGATTCACACCCATTTTATATGGTTTTCGATGAAGAAAAATTAAGTCAAAATGAACTGAAAATAAAATATCCGTATTTTGTCAGGGAACCTGAACATGAAACTACAATCGGCGGATATGCTTCCGAAGTTAAGGAAGGAGAGTGTTATGGTTGGATGTATAAAGTAAGCGATATAATTAATTCATTGGCAAATGCAGGATTAACAATAGAATGTTTTAATGAATATGACACTTTGTATTTTAATATAGGCGGAATGGAGAACAGCGGTAATGGTCAATGCCATTTCCCGTTTTTTGACAAGAAAATTCCATTTACATTCAGCCTTAAAGCAAGATTAATTACAAGATAAAATAAAAATGTGTGGATATAGATATTGGTATATTAGTTTGTGTATGTATAAAATAAAGCGGTTATTATGAGAACAAAACAAGAGTTACTGGATATTATTAAAAAACAACTGGCAATAGAATATAATTGTTCTGTTAATGATTTCTCGTCATCAAATAATATAATAACTTCCCTAAAAAACAGTGAGGAAAAAAGGCATTATATTAACAGAACATTCTTTTTCCAGATGGTAACATTCGGAGACAATGCAGTAATAACCGCAAATGAAAATATGCATGATTGGCTTAAAGAATTTACAAAAGATAAAAAGGGACATTGGTTGTTTGAGCATAATAACTTAATCGAAATTGATAAAAAATTAAATGATTATAATAAAAAATTACGGCAAACACACCATATGTTTTTATCATATAGAGAAATACTTCCGAAAGACTTAAATCTTAAATTGAAATGGTTTGAAAATGAAGAAATACATCAATTTTATGATACAAAAATGTTTCCGAACGCATTTTGCGCTAAGTATAATCCCAAAAGACCCGATGTATTGGCTGTTGCTGCATATGATGAAGATAAAATAATAGCGATGGCCGGCTGTTCTGCCGATACGCCTTTGTTATGGCAAATAGGGATTGATGTAAATGAAAATTATTGCGGAAAAGGAATCGGGACATATCTTGTTACATTAATAAAAAATGAAATAGAAAAAAGAGGTAAAATTCCGTTTTACGGAACAAGTTTATCAAATTTGTATTCATGGGGTATTGCGTTAAACAGCGGATTTACTCCAGTTTGGATAGAAATTGAAACAATAGAAGAGGAAAATATTGTCAGCGGCAATCTTAAAAGTTGAAAAAGAAACATAGCGTAGCGTAGTTGAAAGAGATGGACTAATTTAGTAAAATCAAGATATGGAACTAAATATTCCTTCTAAATATCAAAAAGATATTGATATTGCGGCAAATTTTCTCAAAAATGAAGGCTGTCAATCAGTTTATTTATTTGGTTCACTGGTTACAGGAAAAATCCATCAAAACTCCGATATTGATATAGGAATTAAAGGGCTTCCACCGGAAAGATTTATTCGTGTATATGCAAAATTAGGTAATAATGTATCAAATACTGTCGATTTAGTTGATTTTGATGAAAATGATAAATTTTATAATCTTTTAAATTCTCTTGGAGAGATTGTAAAAATTGGATAACACTAATGTTCAAAAAATCCAATTTGAGATTGAACAAATAAATGAGCTTGTAAGCTCAGCAAGTCCATTATTTGACTTATGCAAAATTAGAGAGCTTGATTTTGTTGAAAGATGCGGAACAGCATTGATTCTTCAATCTTTTTATAACGGTATTGAGAAAATAATGTTATTAATAACTAAAAATAAGGATATGGAATTACCTAATGGAATTAGGTGGCATAAAGAATTATTTGATAATGCATTTAAAGCAACTAAAAATAGAACATACATATTCAGAGAAGAATTATATGAGAAACTAAATGATTATTTACAATTTAGGCATTTTGTAAGACATGCATATGGTTTTAAATTAAAATGGGAAAAAATGAAGAATTTATTATTCGATATGAATACTTTATGGGAAGAAATAAAGGAAGATATAGACATATTCATAAAAAATAATTAATTATTTTTTATAGCTAAGGCTTTATCTGATATATAATTCGCAATTATATCTTACGGCGGCAGGGCAAGCCCCCTGCGGCGGTCGGTGTCGCAGCCTTTATTTACTGTGGTAGGTTAGATCGCTATTAAGGTTATTATTCAACATTAATAGTTTCATTTTCTCTTGTGCGCCAATACCGCCGCAGAGGGCTTGCCCCATCGCCTATAAGGTATATTTGCTTAGTACGGGGTAATGTTTGCAACGTATAAGTTTTACCGCGTGACAAAAGAATAAATTCAAAGTATAATTTAATAAGTTTTGGTTTTTTAAAAAGAATCATTAGATTTGTCTTATGTTGTTGCATTTTATTCAAAGTCTTTGAATAAAAAGAGAACCGTATATGGTTCCAGTTTAAGAGGTCGATGATGAGATTTTTATTATCATTTTTTCATTGGATATATTCTAAATAATTATTTCAAATTTTATTTTTTGTAGTCTATTTTAAGGAGAAATTAATATATTAATGATTCATATTCATGGGCTCAAGGTGAATTTATTAAATATACAATATTAATATTATCAAAAAGTTTGATAAATTAAAAAACACGTTATTGCTCTGCTTAATGAGGTTGCAAGCGTTTTTCTGCTTTATGGCAGTAAGGTAGCAGTTAATGGAAAAGAAACAATTGAATTATCAGGAAACCGAACGAAAAAGAGTTGCAGCCTTATTTGAAGGAATGTGCGGCGGTTATATTATGGGCAAAGAACGCTATTTTGCCTTAAAAGATTGGGAACAAAATCTATGGGATAAAACAAAAGAAGCTGCCATTGCTTATTTTAAAAAAAATGGAGTCGGTTGGCACATATTAGCCAGACAAGGACACATCTTATCGTCTCAAGTTTGTTGCATAAATCATTTGTTTCCAATAAGGAATGACAAAGAGAGTGTCTTAAAAATTATACAAA
>Ga0268262_10007375_pt1 | contig 10278 bp, 10 predicted proteins | sample TergutNc150P3_FD_190354 | JGI IMG/M metagenome (GOLD analysis project Ga0268262, IMG submission 190354) | Nasutitermes corniger P3 segment gut microbial community from laboratory colony in Florida, USA - Nc150 P3 (SPAdes) (version 2) | ecosystem: Host-associated > Arthropoda: Insects >...
CACGGTGATATTCAGGCTGCCGTAGCACGGGAGACCGGAGCGAGTTGTGGGGTTAACGCCTGGCCCCACCTGCACACTTTCTGCCCCCTTGACAAGCCCAGGGGGATTGCCGATGATGATTGTGGGCGTGTGGTGACACGGTGAATCTACCAGCCGTAGCACGGGCGACCGGAGCGCAATGTGGGGGACACGGTAGTCCCCACCCACACGCCCCCCTTTAGTGGACGCGCTCGGCTTTCCTGAACGTAGCCAGCGCGTCTTTGTTCAGCCTGTACAGACTGACCATGTAGGATTCCATACGATTGACCGTCGTTTTTAGGATGACAGCCCACGTCTTCTGGTCGTTGACCACCAATCCAACGTGAAAGTCCCGGGTTTTGTATATCTCGTTGCAGTGCGGGATTCCGTTCAGCACGCCTACGTAGTCGTTCACGGTGATCTCTGGATGGCGGCGTTTCTGCTTGGCGAGCGTCTCTGCGCTGAACACCAGCGAAGTGGCCTCAGTCCCAAGTGCCTCCCTGATGCGCTGCGGCAGGTTTGGCATTGCGAAGTCGCCGTCAGGGTCAGGGGCTTCGAACCACTCTTTGAACCGCTCGGGGTCAATCTGGAACGCCTGGGAATTTTGCACTGGCTCCGCCTGCATGTCCCTTTGTAGCACATCAAACTTGATAAACAGAGAAAAAAAGGCGGGGCAAATGCCCCGCCTTTGTTGCCGTGCCGCAGTGCGGCGTCAGACTGCGGCGAGGCGCCTGGCCTGGACCCTGGCCTTTTTGTACTCCCTGATTTCATCGAGGCTCATGCCGTTTTCGTGCATCTCCATGAGGTGGTCCATTTCCCTGTGTGCGTCCGCCAAGGACGGGTAGTCGCTCACTCTCACGGAGCAGGCCAGTTCCACATCGGTTGCCTCGTAGTCGTCGGGGTCGGAGCAGTCAATTTCATTGTCGGTCAGGTTGGCGAGTGCGTTTAGACGCGCCACCGCCTCAGGCGTGAGCGGCATCTCGTCACCAAGTTTGCATCTTGTTATTGTCATACTCACTCCTCTCTTTTCTTTTTGCCGGCCGTGCGCTGATGATCCTCGTTGTCCTGCCGTCGTTCCTCATCGTGTAGATTACGGTGATGGTGGGCCCTGCGCCTTTGATTCTTCCTGTTCGCCGACGTCGTATTTCCCCGCCTTTCCCTAGTTTTACCGGTGCGTCTGTTGGGTGGGGGTCTCCGAAGACTTCCTTCGCCTCGTGGAATGCAATTCCATGCTTATTCAGGTTCTCGGCGGCTTTGCCGTCGTCCCACTCGAATTCCGGTTCTTCCGCGCCCATATGAGCCACTTCATGCCCCATTTAGATTCTAGCGCCTTTCCAGAGGAAAAGGCAACGATTCGCAATAAAAAAGGCGGGGCAAATGCCCCGCCTTTGTTGCCGTGCCACGTTTTGGCGGCGTGTTGTTGGTTGTCGTCGGTCGCGCGGGTTACTGCGCGGGGACGGTGAAGACGTAGTAGTGGCCGCCCGTGCCGCCTGTGGCGGCGGACATGTCGCCATAGACGAACTTGTCGTTGACGTTGATGGGCTGCGCGGTCGCCCTGTCGAGGGCGTGCAGGCTCTTGATGCCGTCGGCGCCCGGGGTGTCCGGCTCGCCGGCGTTGGCGTAGGTGCCCGGCGCCGTGGTCAGGGCGCTCTTCTGGTTGCCCAGCCACAGGGCGTATTCGCCGTAGTAGCTGCCGGAGTACGGGCCTATCGCCAGCCAGTACTGGCCGGGAGTCTGCGGCATCACTATCTCGTAGGAGTCGTAGCTGCCGGAGTCGTACTTGTTGATGAGCGGGGCGCCGGTGAGGGAGTTCCAGAAGGAGATCACGGTGTCGCCGCGCCTAGCCGTGTTGGCCGTGCCCATGGTCTGTATCCACAGCGAGGTGGGCAGGTCAATGGTCAGCGACTGCGGGGCCACTGTGCCGCCCTGCCGCACCTCGAACACCGGGGTGCTGTCGGAGCCGGCCAGCATCTTGGCGTCGGCGATGGAATAGACGGAGTACGACGTCGCCATCTTGTAGTAGCCGGGGCGCAGCATGTCGAACCTGGCCACGCCGTCTTCGGGGGGCGTGGTCTTGCTGTCCCTGACGCTGAAGAAAGACTTGCCGGTCACAGAGACATTGACGTAGTTTTGGATGGTGCCGGACGCGTTGCATTTGTAGAGATAGACGGTGGCGCCGTTCTGCGGCACGCCGGCCTTGTTTTTGACCGTGACCTTGACCGGGGACATGACGTAGTCATCGGGACCAGGCGCCGGCTTGCCCTGGTCGGCGATCACCGCGCCGATGGTCTTGTACGCGTTGATGCGGCCGTAGCCGTAGCGGGGGTCGAAGCCCGTCTGGCCCTCTATCGGGTCGGCGTTCTTCTCCAGGTAGGTCTTGATCTGGGCGGGCGTGAGGTCGGGCGCGAAGGTCAGCATGTAGCCCACCAGGCCCGTGACGTGCGGCGCGGACATGGAGGTGCCGCCCATGTAGGCGTAGTTCGTGTTGTTGGAGCGACCGGTCGAAAGGACGTTGATGCCCGGCGCCATGACGGACATGTTGGGGCCCCAGTTGGAGTAGTAGTAGCGCCTGTCGTTGAAGTTGACCGCGCCGACGCGGATGGTGCCCTGCAGACCGCCTGGCCAGGTCTGGAAGCCGGAGCAGTCGTTGCCAGACGAGCAGATCATGACGATGCCGTGCTGAAGGGCCATCTCCGCCATGTCGGCGCCGAACTGGTTGATCATGCCGCCGCCCAGCGAGAAGTTGACTGGGATGGTGTGGGGGTACCTTGGGGTGCCGGTGTCATCGCCCGTGGGTTTGCCCTCCGCGTCGACATTTTCGTTTTTCCACCTGGCCAAGTGCCACAGCGAGCCGTACACGGCCCAGGAACCGCCGCTGCCGCCGTCGGACAGCACCTTGTAGCTGACCAGTTTGACGTTCCAGCACATGCCGGCCACGCCCTTGCCGTTGTTGCCGGTGGCCGCAATGGTGCCGGCCGTGTGCGTGCCGTGGCCGCTGCTCAGGTCCGTGCCGCTGGCGTTGGGGCTGGTGTCTGTCATGCGGTCAGGCGGGTTGGGGTCGTTTAGCGGCCCGCCGGCTTCAGTTAAGTCGCCGAGGGTGGTCAGCAGCGCGGCACCCGATGCGGTGCCGTACCACGAGAAGGCGTTGGTCACAACGCCCGTCAGATCCTCGTGCTGCCACCGTACGCCAGTGTCAAAGTCGGCCACCACCGGCTTGTTGGTACCGAAGCCGTAGGTCTCCCAGGCCTTCTTGGCCATTGTGGTCAGGACGCCGTACTGGTGGGGGTCGCTGGAGGAAGTGCTGTTGTTGACGTACGGGTCGCCAGGCTTGTACTCGAAGCCGGCCGTGGTGTAGTGCATGATGTCAGGCTCGATGTACAACATGCCGTCCGCCCTGTTGAGCCTCTTCATGGTCTCGACCAGGTCGGACTCTTTGTGCAGGTAGAAGTACCTGCTGCCGTTGGCGGCAAAGCTGCCGACTATCTCCAGACCGTGCTTGGCAAAGGCGGCGTGGTCAAAGTCGAGCGTGGTCCTGGCGATCAGGTAGCCGTAGTTGACCATCGGCTTGCCCTTGAACTCGCCTTCACCAAATTTGATCAAGAGGTCTTCCTCTTTTTCGGGCCTAAAGATGTTGTACTGCACCAGTGGCTCGGGAAGCGGGTCGTTGGGTGTCACCACAGGGGGTGTGTCCGGCCCAGTCTGGCTGCCCATGCCTGACGGACTGCCGCAGGCCAACATGCCCAGCGCCAGCGCGGACAGCAGACCCAGGGAGAGGTTTTTCATCGGTGTGTTCATGTTTTGTCTCCTTTGTCCTTGTTCCACGTTATTTCGCGTCGGGGTCGATTATGAGGGTGAACCAGCCTTCCGGAGAGCCGTAGTCGTAGTTCGCGTGGCTTCCGTACGACACGCCCTGGAAGGACGCTGCCGTGCCGGTGGTGGTGCCGGGGTTGGTGCCCACGGCGAAGTAGGCCGCGTCGGTGTCGGGGTTGTCCTCCCAATAGACGGGGTATCCGGGGTTGTTCCAGCCGATGCCCGCCCTGTCCCCGTAGAGGTTCCAGAGGTAGGTGGTGCCGGGCACAAAGGTTTCGCCCTCGTTGGCCCAGTAGAAGCGGAGCCGGTTTTCCATGGCTTTCTTGAAGGTCGGGCTGCTTGTGTCTATCACCACGCTGCCGTCGGCTGACACGGTGACGAAGGGGACCATCTTGGTCTTGGGGTTGCCCTCCCCGTCGACGCCGTCGGGCACGTCATCCTTGGCGTCGTACCAGGAGCCGCCCATGGTGTAGGTGCCGGTGTACTGACTTTCAGTGTAGGAGGTGATCTGATAGTACCGTGTCAGCGGCTGTCCGGCGGGCCAGCCCGCAGGGGGCTTGTCGGCGGCGACCGTGTCGGCGAACACCACCCTGAAGGGGATCATCAGGAAGGGGTACGGATCGTCGGCATGCTTCATGAACAGCGTGAAGTGGAAGCGGTCGCTGGTCTCCTTCTTCATCATCGTGGGGTTGGTGGCGGCAATCCTGAACTCGGGCCACACTTTGTTTGAGACCGTCTGGTGGGAGGCCGCAGGCCGCACGTAGGTGATGGGCAGGACCCTGGCCTTGACGCTGGGCGAAAACTGGCTGTAGCCGCCGTTGGCGGGGTTGCCGTTGAAGACCCTGAACTTGTAGTAAACATCGCCCACCACGATTTCCGGACCGCAGTCGTAGTGCGACCTTTGAGCCGTCGTAGTGAAGAGGGTGGCGAAGTGGAACGTGGCCACCTTGACGAAGTTGCTTTCGTCGCCGATGGAGCGCCACATCTCGTAGCCCCGGATGCCTATGCCGGCGCCGGCGGAAGTGCGGGGGTAGAACCCGGCTATCACTTCGTAGTAGCCCTGCGGGCCGAGGGGCGAGGGGTCGACGAAGTTCACTTCGGCGCCGCCGGGGTTGACCCTGTTCCAGTCGCCGCCGCCGGCGACGGAGTGGGCCTGCGCCGTGCCAATCTGGGGCACAAAGCCGGTGAGGTCAGGGTCGGAGATATGGGTGGCGGCGGAATCGGTGATGGTCAAATACACCTGCTGCCTGGTCCTGTTGCCTATTGCGTCGAACGCCGCGATCTCCATGAAGTGGTTCTTGTTGGAGAGGAAGTTCAGTTCCTTGCACGGGTTGGCGAAGCTGTGCGTGGTCTTGTAGTAGTCCTTGCCGTTGTACTTGACGGCGACGTTGCGCTCCACCATCGTGCCGTCCAGGCCGCTTCCCTCGTTGGCGCTGCCGACGTTGAATGCCGCCTCTTCGTCTATGTTGATGCGGATCGGGTGGGTGAACGAGTTGAGTGGGCCAGCGCCTGGATAGACGATGTTCCTGGTGAGGATCGTCACCTTGATGCCCATGACATCAGACAGCGGACCGACGTAGCTCTCGCTGTTGGGCATGTTCTTCCACTGTGACGTGGCGGAGGCAAAGGAGACATCGGTGATTATCGGGGCCTCCATCTCGTAGTAGGTGCTGGAGGTGCGGTAGCAGTAGATCAGCGCGGTGTCCAGCTTCGAGGGGTCGAAGTTGGCGAAGCAGCCGGCCGCGGAGCCGGGGGCCTTGGCGTAGAGGTTGTACTTCTTGCCGGGCTCCAGGCCGAACATCTTTTTGCCCTGGTCCTCCTTGGGCAGCGGCACGTCCTTGACCAGGACCTTGCCGTCGGCGTCGGTGATTGTAAGCAGTGTGCCATCGTAGGGCACGCCGCCGACGCCGTTCAGCACATACACGGCCGTGTTGGCCAGTTTGTTGACCGTCAGCGTGACTGTGTTGGAGGCCACGCCGTCCTCGGCCGTGACCACCGCAGTGATCGTGTTGGTCCCGGAGACCAGCGCGAAGTTTGTCCTGACGCCGCTGGTGGCCTCAAGGCCGTTGACCCGAAGTTTGGCCTTGGCGTCGTTCAGCGTCACCGTGACGCCGACGGACTCCTCGCCCAGGATGGCCGAAGCGGAATACCTGGAGATAGAGGGGCTGAAGACGGCGGGCGACATCTCGATCGGGGAGATGGAGAAGCCAGTGATGCCGGCGTCGCTGCTAAGCGGGGGCGGCGGTGAGGGCGGTTCAACTTCGTTGGTGCCCCCGCACCCCACGCCGACCATCACGGCCAGCGACAGGGGCAAAAGAAGCGCAAGCGCCATTCGTTTGCACAGCATGTATGTACTCCTTGTCAGAAAAAAACTTGTTGGTTGGACTGGTTTCTGGTGTCTTTCACTTGTTGCAGCGCTTGTTCAACCGGTATGGCTGCCTAGGGCACCATCCAGCCACCGCCCAGGAGCCTGGGGGTCAGGATATTGCTGCTGCCGTTGCCGTTCTGGGGGCTTTGGCCCCAGGTCCACAGGTCGCCGTTGGGCCTCAGCGCGATGGTCTGGTAGTAGCCCATCGAGATGCCGACAAAGTCGGTCACGTCGGTGGTGGCCTTGGTGGGGTAGTCCTTGTCGGCGGTGCCGCCGTTGCCCAGTTTGCCGTACAGGCCGTCGCCCCAGCCCCAGACAGTGCCGTCCGACTTGATGCCCGACGAGGCGTTGCCGCCGGCCACAGCGTCCCTCCAGGTCTTGGGGTTATCCGCCACTACAACGGCGGTGGGGGATAGGACATTGCTGCTGCCGGGACCTGTGCCGCACCTGCCCCAACTGTTGCTGCCCCAAGCCCAAATCGAGCCGTCGTCTTTGATGGCAATGTTGTGGCTCTGGTTTGTCGTCACCTTGACCCAGTTGCTATCGTTGCCCACCTTTGTCGGGACGGACCGATCAACATCTGTATCTCCTTGGCCCAACTGGCCGACGCCGTTGTAGCCCCAGGCCCAGATTGTGCCGTCCTTGCGGAGCGCGACTGTGTAGCTGATGCCGCAGGCCACAGTGGCCCAGTCGTTGTCCTGGCCCACCTGCTGGGGAGTGTTGTAGGACGATGTGGTGGTGCCGAGGCCCAACCTGCCATTGCCGTTGTAGCCCCAGGCCCAGAGTGAGCCGTCGGTCTTGATGGCCATCGTGTGGTTGTCGCCGCAGGCCACCCAAGACCAGTCGTCGTCACTGCCAACCTGCACGGGACCGTGATCCGTGGCGATGCCGCCGTCAACGCCGATGCCGCACTTGCCGTATGTGTTGCTGCCCCAGCACCAGAGTGTGCCGTCGGTCTGGATGCCGGCCGAGTGGCCGTCGCCGCCGGTCACAAAGCGCCATTCGTCGGCGCCCGCCGCAACCACGGGCACAGGAGCGGTCTGGGCATTTGTGTTGCCGTTGCCCAGCCGGCCGCCGCCGTTGCTGCCCCATGCATAGAGCTTGCCGTTTTCCTTGATGGCGAACGAGCTAGAGTAGGCCGCAAAGTATGTCTGCACCGCGGCCGCACTGGCCGCCCCGCCCTCACCCACGGTGATGACGCAACTGGCCGTCTTGCCGGCGGTGGTGGCCGTTATGACCGTTGCGCCGTAGTCCAGGAGTGTGACTGTGGCCTTGTCGGCGGCGCCGAGAACCGTGGCCACCTTAGTGGCGCTGGATGTATATGAGACGGTGCCCAGGTTGGCGTTGGGCGGCAGGACGCTGAGCTGCAGCGCGACGGTCCCGCGCTTCAGCAGGACGTCCATGCTCGGCTTCCCAAACGCTATCGCCGCGACGGGCACAACGTACGGCTCAACGGTGACGACGCATGAGGCTTTGTAGCCGCCGTCCTTTGTGGTGGCGGTGATAGTGGCGGTGCCGTTGTCCTTGGCCGTCAGCATGGCGCTGAGGCCGTTGCCCATGACCTCGACTTTTTTGTCGTCGCTGGTGCCCCACTCGATTTCCTGGTTGGTGGCGCTGTTGGGCGACACCGTGGCCGTGAGCAGGCTGGAGCCGCCGGGCACCATGCTCATGGCGGTCCTGTTCAGCGTCACGCCCCAGACGGCGGTGGTGCCGTCGCTGATGAGCATGCGGAACGTGTCGGTGAAGCCGCCGTCGGCGGTGCGGACCGTGATGGTGGCCTCGCCGACCTTCTTGGCAAGGACCAAGGCCTTGACGCCGGTGGCTTCGACGGTGGCTACGCTTGGGGCGTCGGAGGACCAGGTGACGTTCTGGTTGGTCGCGCGGGCGGGCAAAAGCATGGCGCCCAGCGTCGCCTTGTCGCCGACCATCATGCGCGGCAGCTTGCCCTCGATGGCGACGCCCGCGACGGGGACGTCGTACAGCACCGGCTCGGTGCTTTCGCCGCCGCAGGCAAAGGCAAGCGCGAGCGCTACGGACGCCGCAAGCCCGGTCAAGAAGTTCTTCATGGCTTCCTCCTGTGGAAGATAGTTGACAAAAATTGGTGAAACTACACGTATGCGCGGTCTTTCCACGGGCCCCGTGGAAAAACACCTTGTGTAAATGATACGCCGGAATGAAATTTTGCACAAAGCAAAAATATGGCAAGTCCAGAATAATTTTTGGGGCCGGGCGTCGGTATGTGTATTCATGGTATGAATGTTTCATATAAATCAGCACCACAATATCCCGGCGGTGGTAAAATCATTGCGGAGCATCGGCGCGTGGCACTGGAAACAATGGAAGAATTGGAATTCGAGTGGGACGATTGAGGCAGTTTCAAAACCCATGCAGCGCGTCTGCTCCCGGCCATCCGCTGTCTCTGGCTGGGTATCGTATCTTGTTTGTTTACGGTGACTTACGCCAGAGCCTGCTACGGCCGGCCGCAGCCTATGCCTCCGGCAAGTTGCAAAACCTGCCGGTTTTGCAACTGGCTCAATTACAAAGCGGCCCTGAACGCAAAGAAACACGGGGTGACGTTTGAAGAGGCAGTTGAAGTGTTCCAAGACCCACACCGCGTCATCGAAAAAAACGAGAGCGGGGACCACGGGGAGGCCAGATGGACAGCAACGGGCGCCACAAGGAACGGCAACAAAACCCTCGTCGTGGCGTTCACACGCAGGACAAGGAGCGGCAAAGAGACTATCAGGATCATCAGCGCATGGTCCATAGGCAACAGGGGAAGGAGGCGTTATGGGTATCGTGACACTAAAGCTGAGTGACCTGCCGCCGCTCACACCAGAGCAGGCGGCCTGGCTGGAGGCACACGCAAATGACCCAAACGGCGGCCTCGACTATCCCGAACTAGCGGGAATGACGGACGAGCAAAGGGCGCGGTCCGTCAGGGCGAGCGACTACCCTAGCCACAGAGAAGCCATGGAGGAAGCGGAACACCTGGCCGACATGCAGGCGGCGGGCATGGGCGCAAAGGAGCTGGAGGCCTACAAGGAATCCAGAACAAAACGCCTGGCCGCGGTGTGAAGGTGGCCAAGGCATTCGCCGTGCCAGCGCCGGTGTAACGGCCGGCTCCGCCAGCCGCCTTCCAAGGCGCATCGGCTCAGGCTTGGGTAAAATTGAGAGGGGCGCGAGCGGCATGAACAAAACAGTGTGCGCCCGGCCAAAGCGGAGGTAGAAGTGACAGGCGACAAAAAAAGGTTGCTCATCGACACGTCGGTAATGCTGGGAATCTTCGACGATGACACGCCAGAGAGAAAAGCCTGCACGGAAAGGTTCTGGGACAAATGCAGGACGGGGGCCTATGACCTGTTTGTGTGCCCAGTCTTCGACAAAGAAATGAGAAACACACCGACAGAGCAAAAAGAACAAATCAAAACCATTGTGAGTGAAATGGGCATAGAGAGCCTGCCCGAAAACATGGACGCAGAACAACTGGCGGCAGACTACAAAGGGGAACCGCTGAAAACAGCGACAGGGGACCGCAGACATCTGGCATACGCAACGGAGTACGAATGCGACACAGTGGTCTCGTGGAACATGCACGACATAGTGAACGCCGCGACCTACAAAGGAATAAACGGGGTGAACATGAAAAAAGGGAAAAAGACCATAACGGTCGAAAGCCCTGCTATGCTGTTGGGGGAGGAGAGACCAGAATGGCTACCATAGACTACTCCAAAGAATCGCTGAACACCATCAACATCCGCAAATTCAGGCACGAATGGGCGGAACAAAATGCGAACCTGACCATCGAGGAAGTCTGGGAAAAAGAAAGGGAAGCAAGGCGCGAGCTTCAGGCTATGGGTTTGGTGATACCGACCAGGGACCCACGCACGGAACCCCGAAGAGGGCAATAGACCGCAACAGTCCAGCTCCAAACATGGGCGGGACAAGCTGGGTCTCCATCTCGGGGAAAATGGACGCTTCGTTTTCAAGCAGGGAAAGCAACTCTACCGGCTGCTGGCCGGCGGCGACAAGGACGCGCAGAGCGAAGACGGGCGGTGGCCGTCAAGCGCAGAATCAAAAGG
>Ga0268262_10007376_pt1 | contig 10277 bp, 9 predicted proteins | sample TergutNc150P3_FD_190354 | JGI IMG/M metagenome (GOLD analysis project Ga0268262, IMG submission 190354) | Nasutitermes corniger P3 segment gut microbial community from laboratory colony in Florida, USA - Nc150 P3 (SPAdes) (version 2) | ecosystem: Host-associated > Arthropoda: Insects > Digestive...
TCCCTTCTATAGTACGGGTAACCTTCTGGGATCTTGATGATAGTGATAGTTGGCTTTCTGAATCAAACCCTACTCTTTTTGACAGAAACTTAAACGCAAAACAGGCGTTTTTTGCCGTAAGTGATCCCGATGGTTTTTTAAGACAGCATGGGGGAAGCACGGCTCCGGCTAAAGTACCAACTTCCGGCGCAGAAACCGTGAAAGGTTCACTCGACGCTTATGCCGCTAATTCGTATACGTCTCTTTCCAGTTCGGTTAAATACCAAATTGTTGATCTTCCGGGCGAAAATAGGACTGATGTTTTAAAAGTTACCAAGCCGGGTGAATGGGCTGTGGCGCTTTATGATCTTAAAGATTACAAGGGAAAAAATATAACTATTACTTTTTCCGCAGAGGTTAAACGTATAGGAGCTAATGGAACATTAAACTGGCAGGTAAACAACAGTGATTATCCGTCAGTAGGAAATCCAATTAATAACGCCGAGGCTGGAACGTGGCATAAAATGAGCGGAACATGGACCGGAATTCCAAGCGACAATAATCCATGGTTTTACCTGAGTACATACAATAACAACAGCGCAAAAACAGCTTACTATATTTCCAATTTTTCGGTTTCGGTAACGCAATAACATTTCATAAATAGGAGCGGCATTGTCAATTTTATTGGCGCGTGTTTTCAAGAGATTCCGCGTCGGCTAAATCTTTGGTTCTTCCTGTGGATCGTTTGTTTTTAATTAAATCGCCTATTGATAAAACTTGAATCGGAATACCTTCAATTTCAATTGTTTTTGAATTGGCAAAAGCATTTTCAAAAGTCAATCCATCAACCGAGGTAATAATATCTATTCGCCGCGGAGCTACGCCAATTTGAAATATAAGACCTTCTTTTTGCAAATCATCTTGAGTTAAGTTATTAGACGGCGCTCCAAAATCTTCAAGAGCTTGTAATACAAGATTTGCGTTTTCAGAATCGGGTTTTATCCACAGGTCTATATCCATGGTAGAACGGGGATATCCGTGGACAGCCATTGCATAGGCTCCTACCAGAATGAATTTAGTTTTTCTGTTTGATAAGGCGAGTAATATGTCTTTGTAATCGTTGTTCAACATCGTATTTCTTACTTAAGGATACCGCTTCGCAGGTCAACGGCCAGACTAACGCCACCCGATCGTTTGCGGAACCTGAAACATAGCCGGAATTACGGCAATCGGATTGATGAATAATGGAAATATTTTTATCCATAATTATTAAGAGTATAACAATTAACTATTAAAATTACAAGGGGTGTAAACTATTTCAAAATATGCGGTAAAAGCAGATTCACGGCGGAAATAAATTCCGCCGCGAACTTTTTGCGTTTTATGCCATGAATCCAAAGCGTCTTGTAGACGACAGCAACGCGCCCAAGACCAAAAGATGAGCGGACAGTGTAGTTAAATACACAAGGAATCCCGGAGAGGTGCCTTTTAACGGACTGATAATATCCACTAAAATAATGTAGATAACCCACAGGATAATAAAGACGAGCAGGATTAATTCTGTTAACGCAAGATTGTTTCTAAAGAGCGTTAACAGCAGGAATACTCCCGCTACAATAGCGCATACCGACAGAATAATAGTTAACACATTAGTAAAATTTCCTGAGCCGAAAATTGTTCTTAACATTGCGTAGAAAGTGTCTTTTCCTGTCGCTTTTTCAATCCATTTGCTGTTAAGTCCCAATACCCCGTTTGCAAAGAGATAAAGGGCTACCGCGATGTTTAAGAGAAAGTAACCAAGTCTATTCATATAAGCCTCCTGAATATATTATATATAATAATATGTTTTTTGTAACCCTATGCATATAAGATTTATTCGTTTTTATGTGTTATTTTATACTATTTTAAGTTCAGAAGCGATACGAATCGCGTCCGCAAGATTTTCCGCGCCTAGTTTTATATAAATATTATTTATTACAGTTTTTATCGTATTAATCGAAAAGCCCCTGCTTGCCGCGATTTCCGAACGTGAAAGACCGTGAGAAAGGTCGGCAAGTATTTCATTCTCTCTTGTGGAAAGGACTATATTGTCGGGGATATGATTTGCCTGTTTGTATTTTGCGGTAAGATGAACCTGGCGTTTTGCGTAAGAAGCGGATTTTCGGTTAATGTTTTCCAGCCATTTTTTTGGAATATTCCGGCTTGATTCTTTAAGCATTGCGGAAGTCAGGGTGCGCATATCTTTTCCAAGTTCAATAAAAGGTATCACAATGTCATTGGGCGACGCGTTTCTGTACGCTTCCTGTAAAGCGGTAAAGGCAAGTTTTTTGTCTTTCATTTTATAGTGAACGCAGGCTTCCATCGCAAGCATTTCTATCCTTCCCAATAAAAAAGACTCCCTCGTTTTCATTTCGTGAATATACGACAAAAGCGGAGGATAATTTCTTGTCATAAGATAATACCAAGCTTTCATCTGGTTCCCGAAATTTTCCGTAAAAGCGGCATGGCCGTAGGAAGAAAAATTTTCTTTAAGCCAATCTGGTATATTTTCAGGCTGTCCCAGTACGCAGTAATACCGGGCGAGCGTTATATCGTAATTGGTATAACGGTTAAGATATAAATCTTCGGTTAAATAAGATTTTGTCTCATGCAGCGCCTGTTCCGCCTTTATGAAATTTCCCTGCGTAAAACTTATCCTAAGCATATACAATAACGCGCGATGTATTATCTCAAATTGATTGTATTTCCGCGCCTGTTCAAGCGCGCGTATTACATAAGTTTCCGCCGAGTAAAGATCGCCCTGATAAAATTTAAGTTCCCCGCGCGCCAGTTCGTCTTCTCCTGTTTTAATACCGTCAAAATATTCAGTTACAAGGGAAGTTGTGCGGGAAAGCGTTTCAATATATTTTTCCGGTTCTCCTTTTTTACCCGAACCTACGGCGATAATCCACGGTCCGGGAGAATGGTTGTATATTTTGCTTAAGTCTGCAGGCGGTAAAAAATAATCGCAGTATTTTTCAAAATAAGCGTCAAAATCGTAGCGGTTGTCCGTTATGCACATTAACACCCGGAGGTAACTGCAGTAATGGTACAGGGCGCCCAACGCCCGGTTTTTAAAAGGGCTGTCCGGCAGTTTAAGAAATTTTGCCTCGTAAGACCCGGCAAGGGAAAAAGATTTTTCCAGCAGTCCCTGATACATATATGTTGACAAATGCATTGTCGCAAGATTATTAACCTTATAAAACGCCTGTTCGGGAGCCCTGTCCAGAATTATAGAAGCGTAGTTTGCGATATCGCGCGGTATTTGCTGAGGCAGGGAAAGTAAAGACGCTACAATCGAATCATAATCGCCTATCTTTTCATAATATGAAAGTGCGTCAATCATAAAGCCGTGTTTGCCGCACCATTCTCCGGCTATTGCGTATGTTTTTTGCCTTTGTTCTTCGGAAATGATCTCCTGCTTTCCCGCCAGAAATTCCAGAAACAGCGGGTGAATATGATACGCGTTAATATAATTATCGCGCCGCACGTATGCGTTTTGTTTTTCAAGTTCGGCGATTAGTTCTTCGTCATTTTTCGCCAACAGCGCGATAAAATCAACTGAAAGATGATCGATTAACGAAAGACGCACCAAAAAACGCTGAAGGCGTTTTGATATGTTTTCCCAAATTTCCCTTTCCATAAGCTGAAATATATTTGTTTTCATCGCTTTGCATACATAGCCCTTGTAATACGGCGTTTTTTGATACGACCTCGCTATCAGGTTAATGGCAAAAGCCCATCCTCCGGTATCGCCCATGATCTCGTGCAGATGTTCGGGATATGGGGTAATGTTCAAACTGCGGAAATAAAGCGCAAGCTCATTTTCCGTAAAACGAAGATTGTTTTCGTTTATATTGTAAATTAAGCCTTTGGAAACAAGACCTGCGGTTTTTATTTTCGGACTGGACCTTGAGAGCAGTATCATAGTGGTTCCCGGCGGCATTTTAAAAAAAAGACATTCTTCCAAAAAATAAATTATAGACTCGTTTTCCAGACAGTGAAAATCGTCCAGGATAATAAGCCGCTGTTTCATTGATATAAATTCATGCATAAAAGACATATATTGATTTCTTTTTTCTTCTGTATCGGGAAAGCCGAGTTTTGCGGCGGCTTCGGCAAACGGCGCGTTGATCTGGGCGATTGTATGAATATAATTTTCCCAAAAACGCGCGCATACATTATCGCGCTCGGATACATGAGCCCAAATTGCTGTTGTCTGATATTCTTCGGTAAAGTCATGGACGGCGCTTGTCTTGCCGTATCCCGCTCCCGCGTAAACGACTACCAAAGGATGTTTTATCGCTTCAAGAAATAATTGATTTATCCGTGAACGTTTAAAATGGAAAACATCGTTTATATATTGCCGCATAATTTCCATAATATATTACTATAGTTAAAATTTCGCTTAATTCTATATTTGTAAAAAAATAATGTTTATTGTATAATTCTTTATAAATATTTATGACTAATAAACGAAAAAAAATGCAAAAAAGGTTGTCCCAAGCGTTATGGATATAAAAACTGTAATTTATTTTTGGATTCCTCAGCTATTAAAAGGCGCAAGGGTAACCGTCGGATTAACCGTTACGGCGGCGGGCGCGGGGCTTGTGTTGGGATTTTTTCTTGCTCTTGGAAAGATGTCGCAAAAAATTATTTTGAACAAAATTTGCTCGGCTTATATTTTTTTCTTCCGCGGCACTCCGTTATTAATGCAGCTTTTTTTTATCTATTACGCGCTTCCGCAGATTTTTCCGCCGTTTACAATTAACAGCCGCTTTCTTGCGGCTTTTACCGCTTTCTCGCTTAACTCCGCCGCTTACTGCGCGGAAATAATAAGGGCGGCAATTCAAAGCATAGACAAGGGGCAGTTTGAGGCGTCCCGCGTTCTCGGCCTTTCCCGCGCTCAAGCCTTGCGTTTTGTGATAATCCCCCAGTCCGTAAGGCGGCTTATCCCGCCCGTGGGAAATGAGTTTATCATGATGTTAAAGGACGCTTCCCTTGTGTCCATTATTGCGTTAGTTGATATTACAAAGGCGATGAGCAATATTTTTAACTCGACTTCTTCCGCTCTTATATATATTCCCGCGCTGGCTCTTTATTTGATAATTACCGCGGTATTTACTTTTATTTTCCAAAAACTGGAAAAGAAATATACGCCTTCGCCGTGAACGCCCGCCGCGCCGTGTGATATTTATGTGTCTGAAAAAGGCACTATGTTGAACACATCGGTATGTTCCATCACAAGCTGTTTGCTGAAGGCAAAGAATACCGTTCCGTTCGCGGGAGACTCTATCCTGCCTATCGTGTTCCCTTCCAAAGGGTGGATTATCTCGCAGAGTAAGTCGCCTTCGTTAACCTCGTCGCCGACTGCGACATATTTTTTCAGTATTCCGGCAAGGCTTGTCTGAACATTCCTTATTGAGACTTCATTTACTATGCGCGTGTGCATGCCGCCGTGAAGCGCCCATTTGAGTATCCCTTTGGCGATAAGGAAACGAAGGACAGCGTTTACCGCGGTTTGCGTGGACTGCTTTCCTATGTGCTCGGTGTAGGTAGAAAATAATGAATAGGCGTGGCAGCCCCAAATTTGCCAGTTGTAGTTGAGCGTCGCTGTGTCGTAGGGCTGCGGTATTCTGATAAGTCCGTAGGGCAGTCCGAAGTCCGCAAGCGCCCCGTAAGTTTCAGGTTTTCTGCAGTCGGTGTCCATTACTTTAACGTGCGGAAGGAATTCGCCTTCGCGGTAGAAGCTCGCCATCTGTATGCCGTAAATGTAATCCTTTACCGCTTTGAAAAGCCCGTCCGCTATGCGCTGAGTCGTCTCCCCCTGATCGTATCCGGGGAACATGCGGTTAATGTCCGTGTTGTCCATTGTCCAAAAGCGCTTGCCTATGTTCATGGAATAATGGTTCGCGCAGGGTATGATCATTATGCTCCTGCCGGGGACTACGCACCCGTTTTCTTCAAGGCGTTTTAGAGTGTCGACAAGTTGGGCGCAGATTGCCATCTGCTGAATCTCGTTGCCGCGAAGCGCGCCTACCACACAGCAAGAGCGCTCGCCCTCGCCGAAGGTGTACCCTATAACGTCCATGCTCTGGCGGTAAGGCGATTTGATCGAGTATATAATGTCCTTAACCATTTTTTTTGTCCTCCATGATCCGCGCAAGAAGCGATCCGCCGAATACCACCGGGTATTCCCTCAGCGTAAACAGCAAACCGTCGCATGGCGCAATCGTTTCCTCGACAACGGCTCCTGTCAGCGGGTCTATAACGATGCCGATACAGTCGCCTTTGTTTATGCGGTTGCCGTGCGAGGCGCGCGGAAGGAATATACCGCCGGCGTCCGAGTTAAGAAAGCCTACGCCGTGGTCTTTTGAAACAAGAGGCGGGCGCGTCCGCCCGGCAGTCCCGTTCCACATTCCGAGTTCGGACAGCAGATTTAATATTCCGTCCACCAACTGCGCGCAAAATTTTTCCGTTATGCGCATTCCTACGCCCATCTCGACTACCAGCGTCTTTACGCCGCGCATATTAAGCGAGTGCGCCAGCGTCGATTCCAGAACGGTTGCCGAGGCGTGTATCCACACAAGATCGACGTTGAGCATTACGGCGAAAGGCAGAAGCGCGGCTTCGTTCTGCTCGCTGATTCGCACCTGCGGTATCTCGCGCAGGAAGATGTTGCTTGAGTGTATGTCTATGCACATGTCCGCGCCGTCTATGTCGCGGATAACGTCGTATGCCGCGACTTCCGCCAGCGATCCTGACGGAGAGCCGGGAAATATGCGGTTCATGTCCAAATCGAACATAGGGAACCCCCGCGTAACGGAGTCGATTCCAAGCGGGTTTACGGCGGGGTATATGTCCACAATGCCGGACAGGTTCTGTTTCCCGTCGTTCAGGATTTTTGCCAGCCTAGCGCAGACATATTGCCCTTCCAATTCATCGCCGTGAGTTCCCGTAACTACGCAGACGCGCTTACAAGCGTCTCCGGAACTGTTTTCGATACGGTTTTTCTGTATAATAAAGTTCTCGGCGACGGGCAGCGCCGCCACGGACACATGTTTTATCATCAAAGCCTCCGTTTTTACGGTATTTGGAACGTTAATTAACCAAATTTACTTCATTATGCCGAAAAATAAAAGCCTCTTATTTGTTGATTTTTTAAGATAGATATGGTATTATAACAGTTGAGCAATGGCGCTCGAATCTTAAAATGGCGCCGTTGCTTTTTTTTTACTGATAGGAGTAATTTGGATGGAGATGTCGGTGACAACCGCGTTTGAGATTAACAAGCTCATGGCGCGGTACGGCGTAAAGTTCGGTATCTACAAGAACGGACAGTTTATTGAACAACTCTTTCCATACGACGCTATACCGCGCGTCATTTCACATAACGAATTCGCGCTTTTGGACAAGGGGCTTGTCCAGCGGGTAAACGCCCTTAACTGCTTTTTAAAGGATATCTACTCCGGCGCGAAAATTATCGCCGACAAGGTTGTGCCGGAAGAATTTGTTTATATTTCCAAAGGATTTTTGCCCGAATGTTCGGGCATTGTCCCGCCTGAAGGCGTATACAGCCACATTTCCGGTATCGATCTTGTGCAGGCGAAGGACGGCGCGTGGTACATACTGGAGGATAACCTTCGTATACCCTCGGGCGCGTCCTATCCGCTGATTGCAAGGGAGCTTAACCGTATAGCCGATCCCGACGCTTTTTCCAACAACGATGTTACGGACAACAGGGGCTACTCGGATATGCTTCGCGAGACAATGGACTATGTAAACCGCGGCGGGCTGAATGTCATACTTACGCCGGGCAGGTACAACGCCGCTTATTTTGAACATTCATATCTTGCCGAACGCACAGGAGCGATACTTGTCAAGGCTTCGGAACTGGTCGTTGACGGCGCTGTTCTTTACATGAAAGATTACCTCGGCGTAAAGGCGAAGGTAGGAGCGGTATATCGACGCATCTCCGACGAATACCTTGATCCAATGACATTTCTGCCTGAATCCTTAATCGGCGTGCCGCATATCATGGACGCTTACCGAACCGGGAATGTCGCGATAATAAACGCGCCCGGCAACGGCGTAGCGGACGACAAGGGCATTTATTACTTTGTGCCCAAAATGATAAAATACTATCTTAACGAAGAGCCAATTCTGCAAAATGCGCCGACATATCTGCCCTACTATGAAGACGATCTCAAGTTCACGCTTGAAAACATCAAGCGCCTTGTAATAAAAGACGTGTCGGAAGCGGGCGGCTACGGCGTGGTATTCGGCAGAGAGTTACCTGAAGAAAAATTAGCCGAATTAAAAGCTCTTATCATAAAGGAGCCCAGGCGGTTTATATCACAGGAGGTCATCGACTTTATCGATCTTGATATTATGGACGATGACGGCGGCGTTATCCCCCGGAAGGCGGACCTTAGGGCGTTCGTGCTTACAGGCAAAACAACGCGCGTTTGGGCAAGCGGGCTTACGCGTTTCTCGCGCGTCGAGGGATCGTTCATTGTAAATTCTTCGCAAGGAGGAGGGTTTAAAGACACATGGGTACTATCTCGGTAGAATACAGTTCAAACCTGTACTGGCTTGGAAGGTACGCAGAACGCACCTATACCACGCTTAACACATTCTTCAATTATCACGATATATCGCTGGACAGGGATAAGGACGCCTACAAGGAATTCCTTGACAATCTGGATATAAAAGACAAATACGGCGATCACCGCCGCTTTGTACAGGGGTATCTGTACGACGACGCGGACTGCTTCACCGTAAGTTCGATGCTTCGCCTGGCGCACGACAACGCGCTTGTCTGCCGTAACGTGATTGGCAGCGAGGCGCTTGCCTATATCCAGCTTGCGGTTGACGCTTTCCGCGCAAGCCGCGACTCAAAAAAACTTCGTCTGTCGCTTATGCCAGTAATTGATTACCTGCTCGCGTTCTGGGGCAGCGTAGACGACAAAGTCGCGAGCGGCGAGGCGCGCACTATTATCAAGTGCGGCAAACTTGTCGAGCGGCTTGATCTGTATTTCAGGTTCTCTTACGAGTATAAACATATAAACAGCGAATATGAAAAACTGTGCCATGTTCTTGCGCGCGTACGCAAGGGCTTTTGCAACGCGCAGCATCTGGCGGTGCTGGTCGAAGCCCTTGCCACAGAAGAAAGCTACAAGGCGCGCATGGAAGAAGTGCTTGAAAGCCTGAACAGGCTGTTTGAGGAGCAAGCCGCTTGAAAACAGTACGCTTTAAATATCAGACAGAACTGGCGTTCTCTTCGCCCGCATCCGAACACTGGTTCCTTCTGCGGATACTTCCGCAGAGCGATAACAGGCAAAAAGTAAAAAGCCTTTTGTGGCGCATTGAACCGTCTCCGCTTGATACGCTATGGCAGACTTCCGACAGTTTCGGCAACAGCGCGCTCGCGGGGCAAATCAGCGCGCCGCACAGTTATTTCCATTTTGAGATAGAGGGCGCCGCAGATGTGTCCGGCGAACCGTACACGGCGTCCGGAGAGCCGCCGCGCATATTGCTGTATCCGACAGAATTGACCCGAGCGCACTCCGGTCTTACTGACTTCTACAATGACAACAGCCGTTCCGCCCCTTCGGGTTCGATTGACCGTATTCAGCATTTTTCTCACGCCGTCCACAAACGCCTTCGCTATGAGCGCGGCGCGACAGAGAATTCAACCTCCGCGGCGCAGGCGTTTGACGCGGGCGCGGGAGTCTGCCAGGATTACGCGCAAATATTACTCGCCGTCCTCCGCCTTGATAAAATCCCCTGCCGCTACGTCGCGGGTCTTGCCTCCGATTACGGCGAAACCCACGCCTGGGTCGAAGCGTGGACAGGGGACAGATACTGCGCCGTAGATCCCACCCGCGATAAACTTGTAGATGAAGGCTATATCGCGCTTTCAAGGGGACGCGATTTCGCCGGCAGTTCAATAGAACGCGGCGTATTCAAAAGCGCGTGCCGGGGGACGCAGACTATAAGTTTAAGCATGGAGATTTCGTGACGGATACCTTATGTTGCCGTTTGCGGTTTTTTCAATTACACTGAACAAATTATGAGTGACGGCGCGGATTCATTTACATCTCTCGGCATAGAAGCGTTATTAACTGAAAAATTAAAAGAACGCGCTATTGAAAAACCTACGGCGGTTCAAAGCCTTGTTATCCCGCGCCTGCTTGCCGGAAAAGACACTGTATTCCGCTCGGCAACAGGAACAGGCAAAACATTCGCCTACCTGC
>Ga0268262_10007377_pt1 | contig 10275 bp, 10 predicted proteins | sample TergutNc150P3_FD_190354 | JGI IMG/M metagenome (GOLD analysis project Ga0268262, IMG submission 190354) | Nasutitermes corniger P3 segment gut microbial community from laboratory colony in Florida, USA - Nc150 P3 (SPAdes) (version 2) | ecosystem: Host-associated > Arthropoda: Insects >...
GGAATTGGTGCATGTTGTCCGTCCCCACATGGGACAGTTGCAGACTGCCAACAATATCATGACGTTTTTAGAGGGTTCGGAAATTGTAAATCAGGAGAAAAAACATGTGCAAGACCCCTACTCTTTCCGCTGTATGCCGCAAGTTCACGGGGCAACCAAAGATGCGGTTGAGTATGTGGAAAGCGTTTTCACTACGGAAATCAACGCGGTAACGGACAATCCGACCGTGTTTCCCAAAGAGGATTTGGTTGTTTCTGCGGGTAATTTCCACGGGCAACCGCTGGCTATCTCGCTGGATTTCTTATGTATCGCATTGGCGGAATTGGGCAATATCTCCGAACGCCGTGTGTATCAACTCATTGACGGGAAACGTGATTTGCCTGCGTATCTGGTGGCGAAATCGGGTCTGAATTCGGGATTTATGATACCGCAATACACGGCAGCGTCTATTGTCAGCCTCAACAAATCGCTGACGATGCCCTGTTCTTCGGACAGCATTATTTCTTCGCAAGGACAGGAAGACCATGTAAGCATGGGGGCGAATGCGGCGACGAAATGTTTTCGCGTAATGGAAAATGTTGAAAAACTGCTGGCAATCGAACTGTTTAACGCGGCACAGGCATTGGAATTTCGCAGACCGCTGAAATCTTCGCCCATGATTGAACAGATTATGGAACAGTACCGCCAATATATCCCGTTCATCGACAATGATACGGTGATGTATGATAAAATGCAGTATAGTGTTGATTTTGTGCAGGAATTGGAGAACTGGTTTGAGTTTGAATAAAAATAATAAACTTATGCGAAAAACAATAAGGTTACTTGCATTATTTTCTGCTTTCATTTTTTGTTACGCCTGCCAAAACACAGGCAACGCAAATGATGATGAGACGATAGAAAAGGTAAAACAACAACTTTGTAATAAATCATCTTCTTATATAGATGATACTGCTATGCTATGTCCTGACAGTATTAATGTTATAGCATTAAAGCAGAAAGGTTTGTACTTATTTCAATCTTTTTATGGAGCAGGATATGATGGTGGTGTATTCTTTAATTTGGTAGAAATAAAGAAAAAGGAATTTACTATCTTGGACACTTTTTTTTGTGATTGGCACGACTATTTGTTTATTCCTCAAAAAATTGAATATGATACGAATAATGATTGGTTTATTTGTATAAGTGAAGGTTGGGGGACAGGTCATTATTCGGAACATGTATCTATTGTTCGAGCCTCTAACAATAAACTGATAGAACTTTTTGGATTTCCTAAATATAGCAGTGATATTGATTTTGAATCTGAAACTGAGCCATACACTTGCTCAATTGCAACAAAGATAAAGAAAGCCGATAAAAAACAGATTATTCTTCATTCTGTTTTTGAAGAGGGAATAATCAATAAAAATGACAGCATCGAAATAAAAAAACGAATTGAAGATGAGGCGGTTTTTATTTTTTCCGATACCTGCAACTGTTTTGTATGGCAAAAATCCACCAATCCGAGATTTGAAAAAGTTTGGAACGAAAAAGCAATATATATATATCCATGAAACATTATAAAACGCGGAAATGGAATTTGATACTGGCAACAATTGCCATGGTTATATTTCCCGTGAATACAGGTCATTTTTCACACCCCAGCGCTCCTTACGTAACTGTCGCCGATAACAACCCACATTGCTGTCAGTACGTCCAAATAATTTTTCAACGTCCAATATTCGACTGAATTGTATGGGGCATAAATTAAAAAGTACATAATACAACAATATATTTTGCCCTATTTTTGACTAATTTTTAGATAATTACACCTATTTTACCCGAATAGCAATATAAATTACAATGTACAAATGAGTACAAAATGAGTAAGGAATGAGTAAGGAATGCGGCTTAATAGCCAAAAGTGTGGCTTAATAGTCAAAAAAATTGAAAAAAAATCACTCAAAAATACAACTATCTGATTATTGGATATTTATCGCAATTATATTTTCTGTTATGGGTGAAAATATTTTACATACAAATAATCAAATCAACAATTTAATCACTTCTTCGGGTAAAAACGCCGAAACATCACCCTTATTATTTAAAATATCCCGCACCACCGAAGAGGAAATGCCCGTATATTGCTGTTCTGTAAGCAGAAAAACCGTTTCCACAGCGGGATACAACATTTTGTTGGCAAGGGCAATCGAAGATTCAACGCCCCAGTCCATATCGGAACGGAGACCGCGGACAATATAATCTATCTGGTTTTGCCTGCAAAAATCCACCGTCAAACCCTCGTAGGCAACAATGCTGATATTGGGCTCGTTTTCAAAGGTTTTCCGTATAAATTCAAGCCGTTGCTCAACCGAAAACATCGTGCGTTTATCGGCATTTTTCCCAACCGCAACAATCAAATGCGTGAACAAAGATGCCGCCCGCAATGCAATGGACTGATGCCCTTTTGTTATTGGGTCGAAACTTCCGGGATAAATAGCTGTACTCATTTTTAGTTTATAAAGTTATTAAAGTTTGTAAAGTTCGTAAAGTTATTTAGTTATAAAGTTTTTAAAGTTTGTAAAGTTCGTAAAGTTATTTAGTTATAAAGTTTTGATGAAGGCGGATAGCATTTTGGATATTTCTTCGGATAAAAGGTACAGTTCTTCAAATTTATCGTGGGGGAGTTTCTCTAATTCTTTTGCTAATATCAGCATAGACCGCACCTCGCCGCATGAGCCTTTGGCGACAAAAAGAAAATATTTGAGTTCGTTGTTCGTTTTGCGTTCAAAACCTTCAGCAATATTATTCATTATAGAAACAGATGCCCGCTGTATCTGGTCTTTAAACCCAAAATCTTTACTTTCAAAAAACATCTGATATATCTCAACCGTCAGTTCTTTTGCCTTTTGCCACGCTATTATATCTTCAAACCTGTCTATCTTCATTTCAAAAAACTTTATGAACGTTAAAACTTTACGAACTTTATGAACTTTAAAATTTTATAAACTTTAATCCCCCCGTCAAAGTATCTAATTTAAAATGCTTTACCTTTTTAGACAGCGGCAAAACTTCCCCCAACTGTGCAATCGGATATTGCCCGAACTCCTGACTTGGATTTCCGTTCACCAGCAAGGTAACGGTATATACTTGAGGTTGAGCGTAATAGATGGTTTTTCCGCTGTTGTCCATTTTTTGTTTTTTTGTGTCTGCCTTGGTTTTTGCAACCAATTCATTTTGAACGTCCAAAGACTTGAAATTCAAGGTATAACTTAGCGTTCCGACTTCTTTTGATGTGATGCCGTCTGCTGTGGAAAAACGAAAGAGGGGGAGGGAAAAAACTGCCTCTTTTTGAATGGGATAGACAATAAAAATATGTTCTTCTTCCTCATTTTCAACCGTTCCGCCAAACAGGGCAAGATAATCGTTTTCCATTTTTTGCAATTCCGCCAGCATCAAACCGAGTTGGGAAAAATCAACGTCATGGTCGCCAGAAACAAGTTGCCAGCGTGTATCTCTAATTTTTTCCAGTTTTTCCAAGGCATCTTCGGCTTGCTGTTTGCTGGGTTTAACTATCAGATTTCGTGTTACATGCGGTATCTGTACCAACACACTGTCCATTTCTTCGTAAGTGTAAGTTGTATCGTATTTTTCCATTACGGCATTGGCGGAATAGATGGGAAAACGGTTTATATCTTCATTTTTGTCCGTTTTTGCGGTATTTTCCCATGAGGAAGATGTTTTGCAACTTTCTGAAATAGTGGGAGTTGCCAAATTTAGCAATCCGCTGTTTAAGAAGTCAATAAGAGTTTCTTTGCCTGTTATTTTCAATTTGTACAACCGATTTTTATCTGCCCGCGCCTGTTCTTTTACCGTGATGCTCACAATGCGGTACTGTACTTTATTTTCCTTAACGGTGGCAGCAAGTCCCGTAACTTCCTTTGCGTAATCGGATAGAGGCGCTTTGTAAAAAGTCTCTTTTTGCACTTTTACCGTTACCTCAAAATAGTTTTCGGGCAGGGCATAATAAAACGTCTCTGTCTGTGCCGAAACCATATTGGAAATCAGCATGTTGCCCATTAAAAAGAACAAAAACGATAATCGTTTCATATAATTTGTTTGTAAATACATGATAAAAATTTCAAATTTTTTAGATGAAATGCAAAGATACAATTTTTAATTGAAAATTGACAGTTGAAAATTATTGTCTTGAACCTTGATTTGCTTGATTAAAGGATTATCAAGATTATAAAATGAAATCCTGATAATCCTTTAATCTTATAAATCATGGTTCAGAAAAAAATAAAATCCCCATTTCCACGTTTAAAATAAAGTTTTAATATTTTGTAAAATACGAAAATGCAGGAATTATTATTCACCCCCTGTCAGATAGGGAATATCACGTTTCGGAATAGAACAATCCGTTCTGCCGCTTTTGAAAATATGTGTTATGACAACAAACCGTCTCAAGATTTGTTCGATTACCATACAAGCGTAGCCAAAGGCGGTATCGGTATGACTACGATTGCGTATGCTTCGGTCAATCGCAGCGGCGTTTCGTTCAACGGGCAATTGTGGATGCGGGAAGAGATTATCCCCGAACTGAAAAAATTAACCGATGCCATTCACGCCGAAGGGGCAAAAGCGGCTATCCAACTTGGACATTGCGGAAATATGACCCACAAAAATACCGCTGGACAAATGCCCGTAGGTGCGTCGGGCGGTTTCAACCTCTACTCCCCTACTTTCTACCGAAAATTGAAAGAAACGGAAATTTATGAACTTGTAAAAGATTTTGGAAAAGCGGTGCATCTCGCCAAAAAAGCAGGTTTCGATGCCGTAGAAATTCACGCGGGACACGGGTATCTGATTAGTCAGTTTCTTTCGCCTTATACCAATCGCCGAAAAGATAAATTTGGAGGAAGTCTGGAAAACAGAATGCGGTTTATGCAATTGGTTATCAAGGAAGTACTTCAAGCGGCGGACAAGGAAATGGCGGTTGTGGTGAAAACAAATATGTTTGACGGATTTAAGTCGGGTATGCAGTTGGACGATTGTATAAAAGTAGCACAAGAACTTGAAAATCTGGGAGTTGATGCCTTGGTATTGAGTGCGGGTTTTGTCAGCCGTGCACCGATGGACGTGATGCGGGGGGCGATGCCGCTGAAAACGCTGGCGTATTATATGAATATGGCAAAATATTGGTGGTTGAAAATCGGTATCCGTCTGGCTGGACGGGTGATAATGCCGACTGTCCCGTATAGCGAGGCGTATTTTCTCGAAGATGCAAAAAAGTTTCGGCAGGCGGTCAAATTGCCGTTAATTTATGTGGGCGGAATGGTTTCGCGGGAGAAAATGGAGGAAGTGCTTAATGCGGGATTTGTTGCGGTACAAATGGCGCGTGCGTTGGTTCACGATACCGATTTTGTAAACAAACTGCAAAACGGACTGCAAAAAAGCGATTGCAAACATTCCAACTATTGCATCGGAAGAATGTACACGCTGGAAATGAAATGTCATCATTGTGTGGATAATTTGCCGAAGAAAATTCAAAAAGAAATAGAAAGGGCAGAAAAAATGTAATTTTAGCCAAGTCCCGCAGGGACGGAAAGTGCATAACCGTATGCAAGCGACAGCGCCACTTACGGTAAGAAATACATAATCTACATAAGCCCCGCAGGGGCGGCATTATTTTCGCTACCGCAGGTTACACTGCCGTTTCACCTACGGTTATGCACTTTCCGTCCTTGCAGGACTTGATGCACTACAAAAAGACGATACAAAACTAACAATACTCTTTTTTTTGATTTTTTTTGAATGTTTTGATTTTTATATTAGGTTCAATCCTATTCCATAACAGGTGCTTTGCTGTTTTCGGAAGATAATTTTAAGGAAAAAATATCTGTTTCTGCATTTTCGCAGGGTGTTTATTTGCTGAAAATTTATACAAGCGAGGGGATAGTAACAAGGAAGATTGTGAAAGAATAAACCAAGACTTAAACTGTACAAAAAAATCTTTTTGTATCTTGTATATTCGATAAAAAAAGTGTATCTTTGCAGATTATATTCGATAAGATATGGTTGATAACCAAATCAGCGAAAAAATGTAATTTTGTAAAAATATTTATAATGGATAAAATAATATCATACCAGCAGGATAACAAAGACGAAATTATTCTCTATCAGCCAGATAATTCTTTGAAATTAGAGGTTAGGATAGAAGAAGAAACGGTTTGGCTAAACCGTCAGCAAATATCTGTTTTGTTTGACAGAGATGTAAAAACGATTGGTAAACATATCAATAATGCGTTGAATGAAGAATTGCAGTTATCGCAAATTTTGCGACAGTTCAAAGATTTGGGAAAGAAACTGTTTGCTTTCTCAAAAATGGAAATAACGGCAACAGATATTTTGAAATATAATTAATGAAAAAATGAGAAAAAAAAATATTTTTATTATTGCTTTTCTTTTGTTGAGCATCGGTTGTAAGAGAGAATATGAATATCGTATGGCGTGTATTCAAAGAACAGCGTTTGTGCATTGGGGGTGCGGAAATTTTAAATTAAGAATTTTTTATGAATTTGAATACAATGACAGTACTTGCAAGGGAGATGATTTTACAAACGGATTATATAGAATTTATGCAAGAAAACATTATAAAGAGGGGGATAGTCTATTGGTAAAATTTCCAAAAGGGAAATCAAATGAAAGTGAACGAGCAAACAATATTGTAAAAACAAAAAAACGTAAATTATGATAATCATCGGAATAACAGGCACAATTGGTGCGGGAAAAGGGACATTGGTCGAATATTTAGTTAAGGAAAAGAATTTTGTACATTATTCGGTACGCAGTTTTTTGATAGCGGAAATCACCAAACGAAATCTGCCCGTAAACAGAGATACAATGACAGAAGTCGCAAACGAACTGCGGGAAAAAAATACCCCCTCCTATATTATTGACTGTCTGTTTGAAGAGGCAAAACAATGCGGGAAAAATGCTGTTATAGAAAGTATCCGCAGCGTTGGGGAAGTCGAAGCGTTGCGGAAAAAAGATAATTTTTATCTTTTGGCAATCGATGCCGACCCTAAAATCCGCTACGAACGCATTGTCAAACGCAATTCGGAGACGGACAGCGTCAGTTACAGCGAATTTCTTGCCAACGAACAGCGGGAAATGAACGCCGCAGACCCGAATAAACAAAATCTGAACCGCTGTATCGAAATGGCAGATTACCGTCTGTACAACAATTTGTCTGTAAATGAGTTATATGAGGGGGTTAAAGAGTTTATAAAGTTTGAAAGTTTATAAAGTTCTCTTTTCGTTCAAGTTTAGATTTTGCGGTATTCTACTGCTTTTTTATACCCTAAAATAACACCATTTAAACAGCATTTTTTCCCATTTCAAATTTCCCTAAAAAATTATGAAAATAAAAATTAAACGCAAAAAGCATGTACAATTTAATTTCCAAATTATACTATATTAATGAATTTTTAGCATGCAAAAATACAAGAATACCATTTTTTTTCAACAAAAACCAACAATTTCCCCTTTTATTCTTCCAATTTTCAATTAAAAATTGTATCTTTGCATTCTTGCTTCAAAAGAGGCTCTTTGGGCAGGCATTGGACAGTAAACCTCGATTTTTAAATTAATTAAAACCGTGCAACTTGCACAAAAACAAAAGAATGACAGAAGAATTAAACATTTCTGACGAATTAACTCAGGAAAAAAACGAAGTGGAAAACACTGAAGAAACACAAACAGAAACGGCAACAACAGTCGAAACTGTTGAAGAAACAAAAGAAGAAATTACCGCAGAACAACCTCAAAATGAGGAAGTTCCTGCTGAACCGCAACCCGCAAAGGCAAAACGGTATCATGTAACCAATCTTTCCGTTGCAACGCCCAATACGGACGATTTCAATTGGGATGAATTGGGAAAACAAAAAAGCATTTACACCGCAGAACAACAAAAAGAATTGGAAGACCTTTACTGCCAAACACTTAACGCTATCGTTGAACGCGAAGTGGTAATGGGTACCGTGGTAGCGAAAAACGTCCGCGAAGTGGTTGTAAACATTGGCTTTAAGTCAGACGGCGTGTTGCCTGCCAATGAATTGCGTTATTTACCCGATTTGAAAATCGGCGATAAAGTAGAGGTTTACGTTGAAAGTCAAGAAGATGCTTCGGGACAACTCTTGCTTTCCCACAAAAAAGCACGTTTGCTCAAATCATGGGATAAAATGCTTGAAGCGTTTGAAGCAGGCGAAATCATTACAGGTCATGTTAAGTCCAAAACAAAAGGCGGACTTATTGTGGACGTGTTCGGTATCGAGGCATTTTTGCCGGGCTCGCAGATAGATGTGAAACCTATCCGCGATTACGATATTTTTGTGGATAAAACCATGGAATTCAAGATTGTAAAAGTCAATCACGAATTTAAAAACATTGTGGTTTCTCACAAGGCACTTATCGAGTCTGAACTTGAGGCTCAACGTCTTGAAATCATGTCTGAACTTGAAAAAGGACAGGTTTTGGAAGGTGTGGTTAAGAATATCACCAATTACGGAGCGTTCATTGATTTGGGCGGCGTAGATGGTTTGGTACACATCACCGACCTTTCTTGGGGCAGAATTAACGACCCGAAAGAGATTTTGGAATTAGACCAGAAAATCAACGTGGTTATCCTTGATTTTGACGAAAGCAAAAAACGTATTGCATTAGGTATTAAACAATTGACCCCGCACCCGTGGGACGCTTTAGATGCAAATCTGCAAGTGAACGACAAAGTGAAAGGTAAAGTGGTTGTGGTTGCCGATTACGGTGCATTTATCGAAGTACTTCCGGGCGTTGAAGGCTTGGTACACGTTTCTGAAATGTCGTGGTCGCAGCATTTGCGTACGGCTCAAGACTTTATGAAAGTGGGAGACGAAATCGAAGCCGTTATCCTGACTTTGGACAGAGACGACCGCAAAATGTCCTTGGGCGTGAAACAGTTAGTTCCAGACCCATGGCTCACCATTGCAGCGAAATATCCTGTTGGTTCGCGCCACACGGCGATTGTCCGCAATTTCACCATTTTCGGCATCTTTGTTGAACTGGAAGAGGGTGTTGACGGTTTAATCCACATTTCAGACATCTCTTGGCACAAGAAAATCAAACATCCTGCCGAATTTACAAAAATCGGAGAACAGATGGACGTTGTTGTGCTGGAAATGGACGCTGAAAACCGCCGTTTAAGTCTCGGACACAAACAGTTGGAAGAAAATCCATGGGACGTATTTGAAACGATTTATACCATCGGCAGCATTCACAAAGGAACGGTGTCATCACTCAACGATAAGGGTGCAATCATCGCTTTGCAGGGAACAATGGAAGGTTTTGCCTTCTCAAAACAGTTGCTGCGTGCGGACGGTTCGTACATCAAAGTTGGCGAAACGGAAGATATGAAAGTAATGGAATTTTCAAAAGAGAATAAACGCATCGTCATGTCGCACACCAGAATATGGCAGGAAGCAAGAGATGAAGAACGTCATGCTGAGGATGAGTTGGTTGAAAAGAAAAAGGCAGAGAACAGCGAAAAATCAACTTTCGGCGATTTGGACGCGCTGATTAATCTCAAAGCCGATTACGAAATGGCTGAAGGCAAATCCAAAAAGAAAAAAGAGGATAAACCCGTTGTAACGGAAGAAGTTCCCGCAGTTGAAACAGAAACGCCAACCGTTGAAGTGGAAACACCAGCAATTGAAGCAGAAGAGCCAAAAGCAATCGAAACGGAAACGCAAACACTTTTTGGCGAAGAACAGGTTGAAGAGGTTGAAAAACCAAAGAAAACCCGTGCCAAAAAAGCCGAAACAGCAACCGTTGCCGAAACCGAAGAATCTGAAAAACCGAAAAAAACACGTGCGAAAAAGGTAGCAGCCGAAACAACTTCTGAAACAGAAGAGGTTGAAAAACCAAAGAAAACACGTGCCAAAAAATCGGAAGAAGAGGCGTAAAAGGATATATCGGAACTTTTAAATTTTAATTATTATATTTGTTAACAGGTGGGCTGTTTGAAAAAGCAGTCCACCATTTTTTAAAGAAATTACGTCATGCACATTGATATTTTGACCCTGTTTCCCTCCCTCTTTGACGGCATTTTCAGCAATTCCATACTGAAACGCGCCGTGCAAAAAGGGCTTTTCAGCTTTGAATTGCACGATTTCCGCAATTACACCGAGGACAAACACCGCCGCGTGGACGATTACCCCTACGGCGGCGACGCCGGTATGTTGATGAAGCCGGAGCCGTTAG
>Ga0268262_10007378_pt1 | contig 10273 bp, 8 predicted proteins | sample TergutNc150P3_FD_190354 | JGI IMG/M metagenome (GOLD analysis project Ga0268262, IMG submission 190354) | Nasutitermes corniger P3 segment gut microbial community from laboratory colony in Florida, USA - Nc150 P3 (SPAdes) (version 2) | ecosystem: Host-associated > Arthropoda: Insects > Digestive...
AATCTGTTACTATTGCTTGAAAGGGGACAATTATGGAATACGGTCATTTCGACGATCAGGCCCGTGAGTACCTCATCACCCGGCCGGACACGCCCGCGCCCTGGGCAAACTATTTAGGTTCTCCCGCCTATGGCGCGATCATTTCAAATAACGCCGGCGGGTACAGCTTTGTGAAAAGCGGCGCCGCCGGGCGCCTCATCCGTTACAGGTTTAACGAGCAGGACAGGCCCGGCCGCTACATCTATCTGCGCGACGACAAAACGGGCGATTACTGGTCAGCCTCCTGGCAGCCCGTGGGCAAACCAATCGACAAATACCGTTCCGTGTGCCGCCACGGCACCGGCTACACAATACTGGAAGCCGAGTACAGCGACATACGCTCAGAGGCCTCCTACTATGTGCCGCATAACGCCGATTACGAAGTATGGCGCGTTAAAGTTATTAACAAAGGGAAAAAAGCCCGCAAAATTTCAGTGTTCGGCTTCGTCGAATTAACCTGCGAAAGTTTCTACGAGCAGGATCAGGTGAATCTCCAGTACACGCAATTTATCACCCGCACCTACTTCATGGACAAATTCATCCTGCAGACCATTAACGAGAACTGCCTTAACGCCGTCAACCAAAGCCGCGTCGAAACACGCTTCTTCGGACTGGCCGGTGCCGAGGTAACCAGCTTCTGCGGCGACCGCGCCGCGTTCCTCGGCAATTACCGCGATTACGGAAACCCCGTCTCGATAGAAAACGGCCGCCTGGACGGAACCCTCAATTATAACCTTAACCCCTGCGGCGCCCTGCATACAGCTCTCACTCTGGAACCCGGCAAGAGCGCCGAGTTCGCCTTCCTCCTCGGGCAAAAACGCGAGCCGCAGGCGAAAGAGCTTGTTTCGCGTTACGCCGATACAAGCCTTCCCGACCGCGAGATCAACGAGCTTAAAAATTACTGGCACGGAAAACTCTCCAACCTGAAAATAAAAACCCCCGATGAGAATTTCAACCACATGGTAAACACCTGGAACGCCTACCAGTGCTTCATTACCTTTATCTGGTCGCGCGCCGCCTCCCTCATCTACTGCGGACAGCGCAACGGTTACGGCTACCGTGACACGGTGCAGGACATACAGGGCATCATCCATCTTGATCCCGAAATGGCCGCCGAAAAAATAAAGTTCATGATTTCCGCTCAGGTAAACCACGGCGGCGCCCTGCCTCTGGTGAAATACACCCACAACCCCGGCCACGAGGACAAACCCGAAGATCCCTCCTACCAAAAGGAAACCGGCCATCCCTCCTACCGCGCCGACGACGCGCTCTGGCTTTTCCCCACGGTCTGGAAATATGTCGCCGAAACCGGCAACTCCGCCATGTTAGACGAAATTATCCCCTACGCCGACAGCGGCGAGGATACCCTTTATAATCACCTGAAAAAAGCCATCGACTTTTCGCTTAACCACCTGGGCATACACGGCCTTCCTGCGGGCCTTCACGCCGACTGGAACGACTGCCTCAGGCTCGGCGCGAACGGCGTATCCGTGTTCGTGGCGTTCCAGCTTTATTACGCCTTCGAGATCATGATCCGTTTCGCCAAGCATAAAAACGACAAAGCCACAGAAGATCAGATGAACGAATTGAAAAACCGCTTCGGCAAAATTATTGAGGAACAATGCTGGAAGACCGACCGCTTCACGCGCGGCGTAACCGAAAGCGGCGAGGTGATAGGCAAGCCCGGCGACCCCGAAGCCAACGTCTGGCTGAACCCTCAAACATGGGCGGTTATCTCCGGCTTCGCGGGAGACGAGCGGGGCAGGGGAGTGCTGGATTTGGTTCACAAGGAACTCAACACAAAATACGGCGCGCGCCTAATGTCGCCCCCGTACCAGAAACACGCATTCGACGGCGCGCTTGCCCTGCTGTTCAACCCCGGCACCAAAGAAAACTCAGGCATCTTTTTACAGAGCCAGGGCTGGCTCATTCTCGCTGAAGCTTTGATTGGAAGGGGAGGGCGGGCCTTTGAGTATTATCTGGAAAGCTGTCCCGCCGCCCAGAACAAGATCGCGCAAACCCGCCTCATGGAACCCTACGTTTATTCGCAATTCACCGAAAGTTCCGACAGCCCATTCGAGGGACGCAGCCACGTGCACTGGCTCACGGGAACCGCCAGCACCGTAATGGTCGGCTGCGTCGAGGGTATTCTCGGCATACGTCCCGATATTGACGGCCTGCGTCTTTCTCCCTCAGTCCCGGCCTCCTGGAAATCCTTTACCGTCGAGAAAATTTTCCGTTGGAAAAAACTCAACATTACCGTGAAAAACCCGGAAGGCCGCGAGGGCGGCTGCAAAAAAGTTACAGTTAACGGCAAGGCAACAGAGGGCGGATACATTCCCGCTTCAATCTTGTCAGCGGAGAATGAAATTGTCGTTGAAATGTAAATTTTTATTAATACCGTTTTTAGTTTTAATAACCGCCTGCGCCGGTTCAGGCGGCGGGAAAAAGAACCTTACTGAAAACACGGCGAAGGAAAGCAAGGAAAGGCTCCTTGAGTACTTTAATGAAATCAACGGTTCGCACATACTCTCCGGCCAGATGGACACGGCCTGGAGTGATTACATTGACCCTGTCGAGCGCGTGTTCGCCGACACCGGCCGCTACCCCGCGATAAAAGGCTTTGACTTTATCAACATACGCCGCCCCAATGACGGAGGCGGCGGCTCCAAACAAACCGAGGCGGCGATTAAGTGGTGGAGAAACAGCCCGGTAAAAGGCAAGAACGGCATTGTCACTTTTTGCTGGCACTGGCGCATGCCCTCAAGCGGAACCGAACGCGGCCAGCGCGAAGAATACCGCCCCGGTTTCACGATCCCGATGAAAGACGGCAAGCTCGATTTCCAGGACCCGAAATTCGCCATGATACAGGAAGACCTCGACCTTGTCGCCGCCGAGCTTGAAAAACTCCGCGCCGCCGGAGTGCCCGTTCTATGGCGCCCCCTTCACGAAGCCGGCAACATGGGCAACTGGCCCGCCTGGTTCTGGTGGGGCACAAACAGGGACGCGTACAAGGCCCTATGGGCTTATATGTACGATTATTTCACGAATGTTAAAAACCTTGACAATCTTATCTGGGTCTGGAACGGCCAGAACGGAACTTACTACCCCGACCCCGACACAGTAGACATCGCCGGTTACGATTGTTACGAAAACAGCCGCGAGCAATTCGGCTACAAACCGAATTACCTTAACCCCTGGCTCAATTACTACACGATTTTAAAAACCTGGGCCCCCGGCAAACTCTACGCCTTAACGGAGAACGGCGCCATCCCCGACCCCGACGCCCTCATCACCAGCGTCGCCAACTGGCTTTATTTCATGACCTGGGACGACCACAGCAACATGCCCGGCACCACCCACAAAGACAACTACTGGACCGGCGAATGGCACAACACCAGCGCCCACAAAAAACACGTCTACCGCCACAAATACGTCCTCACCCTCGACGAACTCCCCCCATTAGCCTGGCACTAATTCGGGGACTCTGGGGCTGGGAATTAACAAAAAAAAACTAAATTTTTCTCTCTTCCCCACTCATGCTTTTGATCAGTTTGCGCCCTAATACAGGTATGAAAGATTTCTTCAAACGCCGCCGGTTCTCAAGGGAACTCAAAAAGCTGGCGAAAGAAAAAGCCGAGCGGGGTAAACCTCTCAGTGTAATGGACAACATAGTCTTTAAAATTATGCTCGCTTCGGATACCGAGGAATCCCGCGAGGCCCTCCGCCACCTGATTTCCGCCTGCACTCACCGTGAAGTGACAGGCGTCCAGGTAAGAAACCCCGAACTGTATGCGGTACACCTCGAAGGCAAATCACCGCGGTTGGATATCAATGTTACTTTCAACGACGGAGAAATAGTGAATCTGGAAATGCAGATAAACTTAACTGATGACGATCTTAGAGACAGGTCTGTTGTCTACACAAGCATGCTCATTGCCGGCCAAACAAAAAAAGGCGATGATTACCGCCAGACCAAACGCGTGTACCAGATATTTTTCCTGAACTGCATACTGTTTCCCGACAGCCCCAAAATGCCCCAGCGGTATTATTACATGGAGGAAGAAGAACACAACCGGTTATCCGAGATAAGCGAGATCATTTTTTACGAGATGCCGAAACTGAGACGGAAAGCGCGTGGCATATTGACAGAAAAAATTGATATAGACACCTTGTCAAATGAAGAAAAATGGTGTATCTATTTTAGATATAGGCACGATGAAAAAGCGGCGGAGTTGATTAAAAAACTATGCGCCAAGGAGGAAGGTATCATGTGGGCAGAAAGAGCGGCGGCAAAAATTGACCGTGATTATGATAAATACTTGCGAAAGATGTCTGATATTAAGTACAACATGGAAGTTGCCGCTAGAAGAAACTACGCTCGCAAGGAAGGCCGCGCCGAAGGCCTTGCGCAAGGCATGGAAAAATCCACCCTCGAAATCGCCAGAAAAATGAAAACAATGGGCGAGCCCGTTGAAAAGATACAAACAATAACCGGCCTCCCGGTAACAACCATCGAGAAATTGTAAACCAAGGCGTTCACTCCCAGAAGCCTTCTTCCAACGCGCCTATTTGTAAGAACCCCCAGCTTCCTGACAATCCCCTCTTCCCTCATCCTCTTTTCCCTCCGTGAAACTCCGTGTAACTCCGTGGTAAAATTCTTCCTCTTTCACTCGAAACCACAAATCCAAAAAAAACCCAAAACTCAAAAAAATGATTGTCTTTTTCCCGTAGGCATGGAAGAAGATTAGGGACTCAGGGTATAGGGTATGGGGTTTGGGGAGGGAATTAGCAAAAAAAATTAATTTTTTTCCCATTCCCACTCATGCTTTTGATCAGTTTGCGCCCTAATACAAGTATGAACAAATCTACCAAGAAGAGGCGTCAGATACGTGGACGTTTCAACCCGCTTAACGATTTATTTTTCTACAAAATAATGGGCGAAAAAGGCGACGAAGTCCAATTACTCGGTTTCCTGAATGCTGTACTCGGACGTTCAGGAAAAAAACAACTAACCTCAATCACCATTCTGGAAGACAAAACACTTACTCCGGAAGTAATCGGTGACAAAACCAGCGTCCTGGACGTCAGGGCGGTATTGCGTGACAAGACAAAAGTGAACATTGAGGTGCAAGTCCGCAACCAGCATAACATGGATAGGCGAAGCCTGTTTTACTGCGGCAGGGAATACATCAAAGGCATTAAAGAGGGACAAAACTACCATGAATTACCGAATGTAATCGCCATAAACATTGTCGATTTCGAGTTTCTGCCTGCCGGAAAATACCATACCTGTTTTCACTTGCGTGAAGACGAGGAAAAGGATATAACCCTTACAGAGGCTCTGGAAATTCATTTTCTGGATATGGTAAAATACAGAAGGCAGGCCAGGAAAGAACGCCTGGATGACCCCTTAAGCCGGTGGATGGTGTGGCTTAATCAAAAAAGCCCGCCTGAATTGTTAGCGGAGGTGAAGAAAATGGACAGCGCTATACAAACAGCGGACGAGCGACTGGTATACTTAAGTGGAGACGATAAAGCGATCGACGAATACGAGAGACGCCAAATGGCGTTGTTTGATTACAACAGCGAAATAAACTACGCTCGCACCGAGGGCCGCGCCGAGGGCCGCGCCGAGGGCCGCGCCGAAGGCCTTGCGCAAGGCATGGAAAAATCCACCCTCGAAATCGCCAGAAAAATGAAAACAATGGGCGAGCCCGCTGATAAGATACAAACAATAACCGGCCTCCCGGTAGCAACCATCGAGAAATTGTAAACCAAGGCGTTCACTCCCAGAAGCCTTCTTCCAACGCGCCTATTTGTAAGAACCCCCAGCTTCCTGACAATCCCCTCTTCCCCTCTTCCCTCCGTGTAACTCCGTGTAACTCCGTGGTAAAATTCTTCCCCTTTCACTCGAAACCACAAATTCAAAAAAAACCCAAAATGATAAAAAATGATTGTCTTTCTAAGAAGGGTAGGAAGGTTAGAATGGGTAGGAGGGATCGTTGTTAGTAAACTGGAGCCTATATATTTTTTCGTTTTTTAAATAGATCTTTTATCTATTATTTTAAACTCATAAATATCATAATTCTCTATTTTTGGTGGATTAGTATTTTCATGATATATTTTTTCGAAAAAAACAACGATATTTTTTTGTGGATTTATTGAAAGTGATATATACCAGCCATTTACATTTGCAGAGTCATTTTTTGCAAGTTTTCCATTATCTCCTTTGATTTCATCGTCTTTTATTATTTGTAAAAGTAGTTTGAAAAATTTTATTGAATCCGGCTGGCATTTATCAACCCACTTACAAATGTTACTAAACGCGTTTCCTTTATAACGGAATATATCATTTTTGTATGTACTACGAAGAAAAGAACTAACTTCGTCCTGCAACATCGGTGCTATAGCCCTCCAAAATGCAATCCATCTCATCATGTGTCAAAAGGGCTGTTTTTTCAATTTCTATACCAGAAGATAAATTTTCTGGTGTCATGAAATAAAGCTCATTGTTTATCTCTTCCCTGCGTTTCTTAATACAATCTGTAGTTACTTCAAACGCTTTGGCAATTTCTTCATCTTGTTTATCTTTCCATAATATAAACCGTTCAGTTGGAACAATTAAATTTGCCGCAAAATAGTCCGCAACTTCTTCATCAACGGTTTCTATTATTACTTCACTAATAGTTTTAACTATTTCTTGTATGATAGAAAAATTTGTTTCATTGGAAATAGTTTCTCTTACTTTAGCAGCATTTTTAGCCATTATTTCAAAAACTTTTTTCCCTATTTTTTCAAAAACAATTTTTTCTGTTTTTTCGGAAATTGATTTTCCAATTAATCCAGATATAAATTTGCCAAACTCTTTTGAAGTAGCTTTAGCTAATCTTTTTTCCAAGCCTTCATCAGTGTTTCCTTCATGAACCTTCCAAATTTCTAATTCAGGATTAGCTACAGACCGTGCCGCTTCTTTTTCAGTGCATATAAAATGAAAAATCTCATGTGCTATTGAAAAACGCTGTTCTTCAATAGGATCTTCTCTGTTGACAAGAATAATTTTATCCCTGAGCTGGGCATGTTCATAATCAATATCTTCAGGGGGGACCCTTTGAATATCTAGAATCCCTACGCTTTTGGCTGTGGTTTCAATATCTACAAACGGGTTTTCTGAAAAACAAGCGATAGTATATTTTTCAAGAATTTTATCAGTATTATTCTTTACGAATGAAAAAACCTTAAATAGATTTTCGCTGCGTGACTGGAAATTTCTAATACCCAAACCGGTCATAATGTTCATCGTTCAATACCTCAATAATAGAGTAAATCACCCTTCTATTTAAGTGTATGCAAATTTGCCGGATTTTTCAAGTGCAGAAATTCTTCTCTTGCGAGTTTTGTAAACTCACAAAACAAGAGGCGAAAAAGACGACAGCAAATTTCAAATCTGTTAATATTTTGGATATAAAAAATCATATTTGTCAAGTGCCCCAGCCTTCTGTCGTCGTCGGTCGCTGAGCCTTCATCTAACGCGCCTATTTGTAAGTACCCCCAGCTTCCCTGACAAGCCTCTTCCCCTCTTCCCTCCGTGAAACTCCGTGTAACTCCGTGGTAAAATTCTTCCCCTTTCACTCGAAACCACAAATTCAAAAAAAACCCAAAATGATAAAAAATGATTGTCTTTTTCCTGCAATCATGGTATATTATTCAATAGAAAGTAGAAAAAATTATAACAAAAAGGGGAGGGGAGCGTGTTAGGCATTGGTTCTTGTGGAAAAGCTATGAAAACAATAGAAAACACTGACATTTGTCGCAAAACCCTCTCCCAAGGACGCGGAGAAAGAGAGAATCACCCGCTATTTATCTCGCAAAGGCGCAAAGGCGCAAAGAACGCAAAGGAAGATAAAGAGGAAAGTTCAAGAATCACATTTCTTCCTCCAACATACATCCCGCAGCCTTCTCCCCAACACCCGCAGCCCCGCTGCAACGACCCCTATACCCTTATACCCTCATACCCTCATACCCTTTCTCCACAACTCTCAGCCTTCATACAACACTCGCAGAGTACCTACATCCCGCAGCCTCTTCCCTCTGCGTCCTCCGCGTACCTCCGCGCCTTTGCGTGGAAAAACTCGAGCAAAGGCCTCTTCTCTCTCGTACAACTCTCAGCCTTCATACAACACTCGCAGAGTACCTACATCCCGCAGCCTCTTCCCTCCGCGCCCTCCGCGCCTTTGCGCCTTTGCGTGGAAAAACTCGAGCAAAGGCCCCAGGGCCTTTATTCCCGGCAAAAACCCCGCTCTAACTAGCCACACCGCGTGAGCGGACCGGACGTTGTCCGGTTGGCTGTAGAACAGGTTTTTAGATAACGTTTAGGAAAAACAGTCCAATGGACTTTTTTCCGTAGCCTTTCGGAAGCGGCATTCGCCCGAAGGGAGATGTCCTGGGTTATGAATTAACCGCAGGGTGCACAAACACAGAGCGCTGATACGCCCTTAGCTTTCTTCAACAAGCCTTTCTTCTTAGCTTTACTTCTACGTTCTTCTTCATCCGCGTTCTCTGCGAGGGAAAACTCGAAAAGAGTCTTTCCTCCGTGTAACTCCGTGTACCTCCGTGGTAAAAATTCTTCCCAAGGTCCACCTTTCGGAGGCTGTAGCGGCGAGGCGGCAGCAGCGAGACGGCAAGGCGGTGACGGCGGCAAAGCGGCGAGACGGTAACGGTTAGCGGACGGAAATCCCTAACCCCTTCTACGCTTCCTACCCCTTCTCCCCTTCCTACCCCTTCTTCCAAGGATGAGGAGGAAATTATGAAAAAGTTTCTGTGGATGACCGCGCTTATTGCGGCGCTGGCTTTGGCCTTCACAGCTTGTCCAAGCCCGACCGGCAAGAACGATAGTGGTCCTATTGACTATACTGTTACAGCGGCCCCGGGCGAACCCACACCTAAACTTATTTTTAATTTTAAGTCCGATGTAAGCGGCTTAAAAGATACCGATATAACCGTTGCCCCGATAGATCCCACCCAGTTAACGACCGGGGCATTGACAGGCAGTGGAAAAGTATGGGAACTGGCAATTAACGTTGCCCTTGGTGGAAAAATAACTGTCAAAATTAACAAGCCGGGCATTGTAAGCACCCTCAAGTCCGGGATTGCGGTAAAATCGGCCGCGACTGATCCCACTAAAATGGCCGATTACACCAAAAAGAAAGAAATTACATTCGGCGCGAAATACGACTTTGGGGCGGCCGCTGATCCGGCATGGGATTTTACCGATTTAACAGAGTTGGATGGTATCAAAACAGGAAGCAAATTACGCCTGTTCTTCAGCGCTAGCACGGCCAAGCCTAACACGGGTATTGGATCAATCGGTTTTCTTACTGAGGCTGATGGCGCAACCGATAACAGGTATGATTTAGACGTACCCGCGGCGCAGGATCAAAAAGATTTCTTTATTGATATATGGGCATTCTACGCGACATCTACACTTCAAGGAGAAAACAAATTGTCGATAATAACCTGGAAAGACCAGGGGGTTACGCTTACAAAAATAGAACTGTGGGAGCCTGATGGAACCGTTGAAAATCCCGCCCTTCCGACAGCGCCCGCAAAACCGCAGAGCGTAAATATGCCGAACTATGATAAGGTGCAAGAAATTTCGGTTGTATGCGGCGTGTTTAACATCGCTTTGGGCAAGGGGAATATTACCGGCACCAACTTTACCGCCATTAAAGACGCAAGTACCAATGCGAGACTGCGCGTCTACGTAAACAACAATTCCGGATCGGATCGAAACACCTGGGGAATTGGGAAAATTGGCGATGCTGATATTAAGGGCAAAACAGGAGCCAGTTTCTTCTGGGATCTTGATGTAAGTGATATTAACGTTGCCAATGATGCGACGTTTATTTCTACTAACGTCTGGGGCCAATGCGCCATTACCATGATTGAACTGTGGGAACCGAAAGCTGGATTTAACCCTTATCAACACCACATTATTGATGGTAAAGTGGAGATTCCTTTTACAAGCCCTCAAGTTCAGAAAGACTATAAATATAGGGCAACGCTTACAGTTACCCGTATGGAAGATGGACTGGCAGGCAAATCGCTGTATGCGCAATGTGGATTAGACCCTTGGGTAGAAGCTGGTGGTTGGGGGAACTTCAACAATGGCAGTAGTAATACAATTGTTGCGGTACCGGCTGGAGGTTCGGTTGTATATATCTATAATTTTACA
>Ga0268262_10007379_pt1 | contig 10273 bp, 6 predicted proteins | sample TergutNc150P3_FD_190354 | JGI IMG/M metagenome (GOLD analysis project Ga0268262, IMG submission 190354) | Nasutitermes corniger P3 segment gut microbial community from laboratory colony in Florida, USA - Nc150 P3 (SPAdes) (version 2) | ecosystem: Host-associated > Arthropoda: Insects > Digestive...
TCAGTCGCGGCGGATTCTTCGGGTAAGCCGATGTCGCCTAAGTCGTCCAGCGCGCCGGTCAAATCGCCCAAGTCGGGTATATCAGTATCACCGTCCGGCGCGGCTTCGTCAGTAAGGCCAATATCGCCGAGGTCGCCAAGGTCGCTGGAAGAGGCCAGATCGCCTAAATCCGGCGTTTCGCTGTCACCAGTGGCTACGGGTTCATCAGGTAAGCCAAGATCGCCGAGGTCTGGCGTTTCGCTGTCACCAGTGGCGGTGGATTCTTCGGGTAAGCCGATGTCACCTAAGTTGTCCATCGCGCCGGTCAAATCGCCCAAGTCCGGTATATCAGTATCACCGTCCGTCGCGGCTTCATCAGGTAAGCCAAGGTCGCCGAGGTCGCTGGAAGAAGCCAGATCGCCTAAGTCCGGTGTTTCGCTATCACCGGTGGCTGCGGGTTCATCAGGTAAGCCAAGATCGCCAAGGTCGCTGGAAGAGGCCAGATCACCTAAATCCGGTGTTTCGCTATCACCTGTTACTGCGGGTTCGTCAGAAAGGTCAATATCACCAAGGTCGCCTAAGTCGCCAAGGTCTGGCGTTTCGCTGTCACCGGTGGCGACGGATTCTTCGGGTAAGCCGATGTCGCCTAAGTCGTCCAGCGCTCCGGTCAAATCGCCTAAGTCCGGTGTTTCACTATCACCGGTGGCTACGGGTTCATCAGGTAAGCCAAGATCGCCAAGGTCGCTGGAAGAGGCCAGATCACCTAAGTCCGGTGTTTCGCTGTCACCGGATGGCGCGGGTTCGTCAGAAAAGTCAAGGTCGCCGAAATCGTCCAGACTCGGCATTTCGCTCAAGTCCGGTATTTCGCTGTCATCAGTCGCTGCCGGTTCCTCCGCTTGGCCAAAGTCGCCAAGGCCGCCGGAAGCGTCCGGGCTGCCGGCCAGATCGCCCAAATCCGGCGTTTTGCTATCACTTGCCGGAGCGTGTTCTTCGGTAATGCCAATATCGCCGAGATCATCAAAAGCGCTTAAATCCAACGCTCCGTCTTCCTGGGAAGGCGCGTCTTCCGAGGGCGCGTCTGCCAGAGCGGACAGGTCAGACTGGTCAAGGGTTTCCTGTTCTTGCTCGTCGCCGGATGCCTGGAAACTGAAGTTCTGAAGATTGTCAAGATTTTCCAGACCTGAAACGGTATCGCTATCCGAAGAGTCGGGCGGGGGAACCGGTTCAAGTTCATTGGAAAGATCGGATAAAAGCTCATCGGGGAAATATAAATCATCGGCTCCCGGAGCCGCATTATTGTCAGCCTCGGGGCTTGTCGCGGGTTCTGCGCTATCCGCGTCTTCAGGAGCATCCGCGTTCTGGGCAGGCTGCTCATCGCCCGCTTCAGGATTAGCGTCAATATCCGGCACTGAAAGATCGCCCGGCTGGGAGTTTATAAGATCGGAAAAGCTAAAATTATCAATGCCTCCTGCGTCGCCTCCGCCTCCTCCGTCGATACCTCCGGCGGTATCGTCCGGGGCCGTTTCAGTCACCGGCCGCGCTTCGGTTTCGGGAAGTTTCAAATCGTTAATGGGAATTTTCTTTGCCGCAAGATTGGCTTTTTGTCCGCCAATGTTGACAAAAGAGGCTTTAAATTCCCTCAGCTCACTTAATAAAGGCATATTAAGATATTCTATTATCGACCGATAATTTATTAGTATATAGTATATATGAAAACAATTTATATTAGAATACCTTTTTTTATTCTCATTTTTACAGCCGGCTTTGCTTTTGCCGTTGATATAGAATCTGTCGAAAATTTCAAAGTGACAGATTATCTTTTAAGCCTAAAAGAACCGGCCTCTCCCGCGTTTATTGAGGATATGGTGGTTTTTACAGCCTCCAGCAGCCTGCGCCGGGTGGGAGTCGCGTTTGCCGACGAAGGTTTTCATAGAGTCCACTGGTTCAGGCAGATGTTGATCAACCGGGATCCCGTGGAAGTAGCCGCAGACCCGAAAAAAATAAGCCCTTATAAGGATTCCGGTCTTTTATTCTATATACATAAGGCTCCAGAAGGGGCTTCCGAAGTAGAATACCGTCTGATAATTAACGGTCTTTGGACGACCGATCCCGCCAACCCCAATATGCGGCGTGACAGCAATTCAGGGCTTACATGGTCATTACTCGCGCTTCCGCCCCGGCAGCCGGATCTGCACCCCCTTAACGGGCCGCCCGGCAGTCTGAGCTTTGTCTTCAGGGGTCCTCCCGGAGAGACAGTCTCGGTAGGGGGCACTTTCAACGGCTGGGATCCTTTTATGTATGAGCTAAGGGAAGGGCCCCCGGGAAATTATTCGATTAATATTCCTCTCCCGCCCGGGAGATACCAGTACGTTTTCTTTCATCGCGGCCAGCGCTACCTTGACCCCAACAACGCAAGCCGCGTCTACTCCAAAGACGGAAGGGCCGCCTCAGAGATAGTGATACAGTAAAGGGCTTCTTTCTAGCCGCTCGCGTATCGGGCGACAAGTTCTGACATGAGGGGAGTAAGCTGCTTTTTTCGAGAGACAACACCTTTTAATTCGTAAATACCTTCGGCAGTGACGGGAAAGTTGATGTGATTGATGAAAGCTTCTTCCCCGCTCATAAAGAAGATTGAATCAAGCGCGGTTACATCGGTTACCAGAAGCGCTGTAAAAAGATGGTTTTTGCCGGCTCTTGTTTTTTCCAAAGCGGATATAATATCACCTCGGCGCTCAACCAGAAGCCCGGGATTATCGGTTTCGATCTGGCTTATCGTAAAGGTTAGTTTTTGCTCGGCGTATTCCTTCATGTCCATGTCAATCAATTCCTGCGCGGGCAAAGAGTTGATCCTGCTCACCGCGGCCTGTAATTCATGGTATAGATTTTTAATGTCCAGACCGGTGATTGAAGAAAGATATTCGGCGGCCTCAATGTCGGTCTCGGTGGTTGTGGCGGATTGCAATGACAATGTATCTGACAGGATACCGCAGAGCAGGATCGAGGCTATGTTTTTTTCCAGGGGGGTTTTTTGCTCCCGGTACAAATTGGTGACAATGGTGCACGTCGCCCCCACTACCCGGTTGATAAAGGTAATAGGATAATGCGTGGAAAGATTGCCCAGCCGGTGATGATCCAGGATTTCAAGTATCTTGTAATTTTCTATTCCCTCGACGGCCTGGGACGGCTCGTTGTGATCAACCAAAATCACTTCCACATTGGGTTCTTTTGCCAGGTCGCCCTCGGAAATGACCCCCACAACTTTGGATTCTTTGTCGCCTACCGCAAGGCATCGCGAAGGGGCTTTTGAGAGGGCGTCCTTGAACGTCCGAATCGGATCATTCAGCCTGACAAGCGGCACGGAGGCGTCTCCCAGGGTTCCCGCGTTCACCGAATAGATTATCAGCATTGCCGTAGAGGAAGTGTCAAAGGGGCTGATCAATACGGTCACCTGTTTTTCCTGCGCCATCTCTATCATCTTTTTTGAGGGGACGTTCCCGCTGGAGAGTATCAGAGCCCTCACTCCGTTTTGTATGCAGCATTCGTGTATGTCCCAGCGATCCCCCACTATGACAAGGATATTTTCCGCTCCCTCGGTATGGATGTACTGCTTGAAATGCTCGCTGTACGAAGCCGCCACGACTATTGATGACTTCCTGATTTCGCCGCCGTTGAAGAGGGTCAAGGGCTGGGCGTGAAGGGTGGCCGCCAGGTGATCCAGTGAAAGGGGGAAAGAGGATTTTCTCCGGGGGTTAATGTTGGCGATGATGTAATGGGCAAAGCCCTGGTAGTGAAGCATACTGGAGTACACGCCGTTCCTGTCCACAATGGGCAATGCTTTTGAAGAGTCTTTCTGCAGCAGTTCCAGAGCGTTCCAGACGCTGTCATTCTCAAAGACTACCGTAGGCGTTCCTGAGATATAGTGTTCCGCTTTGGGTATCAAGTCCGGCAAGAACTCAGGCACAGGTACGCCGAACCGGGAGAAAATATATTCGGTTTGCGGATTAATCTTTCCCGCCCTTGCCGGGCAGTAGTGATTCTGTCCCTGCAAATGCTTGAGCCGGGCATAGGCGGCCGCAGATACAACCGAATCCGCGTCAGGGTTACGATGTCCGATAATGTAAACTTTCTTTTCCATTGTATCCCGCTATTATAAAATCAATTTCAATAAATAAGGGAAGCTCTTATGTGGACATCCCTACTTTATCTTCTCGTCAAGTATACTCCCCACACTGCTCGCCTGCAAGCCTTTCACCAGCGATTTTAACCACAGTTTTTCCCGCCGCGCGGCATATCCAAACCCCACAAGTACTTTATTCAGCATACATTTCCGCCTTTGCTCGCGGGGATCGTTGTTCGCGCAATACAACTGATCGCTTGCTTTTTACTCCGTTTCATACTACATTTTTCTTATTACGATAACAAATAACCAGCTTGGCAAAGGGAAAAAGACAGGCGTTAACCGGGGGAAAGACTGTTACCTTACGCCTGTTTAGCTGTTTATATTACAGGCAGGTTTATAATGCCTTTGGTCTTTATAAACATGGATATTTTAATATGACATTTACTGTTTTATAAAATATGCCGCAGGGCTTGAATCCTCCGCTTTTAGTTGTATAATTATAAAGAGAAGGGACATAGCTGTATGGATTTTGAAAATTTTAAAAGTAATGTCTGCCATTCTGTAAAAAGTATGGGGATATACCGTTTTTATTGTCAATTTTACAATCAAATGAAATACAAAATTATTATAAAAACGATCAATTACTTGAATGTTTTTACCTTTTAGGAATGGTTGATTATTTATGCAAGATTAACGGGCTTCCTTATGACAACGAATATAATTATATTCGCGTATATAAATTGGAAAATCCTGTATTTCCAGCAGGCGTACACTTACTATGCAGGCTTAACGGGAATGACGAACCCAAAGAAGAAGCGTTAAAAGAAGCTATACCCGAATTCTTGCGTTATAACATTGTGGAATGGGGTATACGGAATGTCTTTTGAAAATTTTAATAAAAATAATATTGAAAATTATTTAAATGATTTTGCGGAAGAATATAAAAAAACAAACAACAAAGATTATCCATTAAAAATAATATTAGTTGGAGGGGCTTCCATTTTATTAAATTATAATTTTAGAGAATCTACTAAAGATATAGATTATTTAAGTCCACCATCTCCATTTATTGAAGAAGCTATAAAAAATACAGCTAAAAAACATAATATTGGAAAAGATTGGTTAAATAATGATTTTAGAAAATCATTATCTTATTCAGAAAAATTAAATGATGTTTCTGATTTTTACAAAAATATATCAGATGTATTGGAAATAAGGACGGTAAATTCAGAATATCTTATAGCCATGAAATTAATGGCATATCGTTCTTATAAAAACGATTTATCTGATATTGCCGGTATTCTTATGGAAAATAATGAAAATAATAAACCATTAAAAAAGCAAAATATTGAAAATGCAGTAGTTACTCTTTAAGGAGACAATATAAAAAACTCGAAAAAAACATTATTCGTGATATGGTTATTACTGATCATGACATAATAATTAAATAACTTAATGGATAAAAAATTTGCAAAAAATGATGATTTATTATTTAATAACATGAACAATGGTATTAATGATAAACCTGAAATAAAATATTAAAAAGAGTAAAACTAAGTAAAATCCGGCATAATTGTACAAATTAAAGAAATCAAGTATGATTTACAGTATACGTAACGGGATAATTGCCTTTTTTTATTACACGCCGCTCGCGCTTAAACCTTGAACCGCGACAGCTCGCTGAACAGGGTTTCAATACTGTCCTTGTTCGTCTTGCTTATCTCCGCAACCTGATTAACCGCGAGGTTTATCTGCCCGGCCCCGTTCGCCATCTCATTCATGCCGTTTGAAATTTCCACAGTCGCCTTTTCAAGATTCCTGCTTTCCATAATGACTTCCTTGCTGCCTTCCAGCATCTCTACGGAGCCGTGTTCAACCATTCTTGTAAGCTCGTTCAGTTTGCTTACCGATTCAAGAATTTGCCGGCTGCCCTGGCCCTGCTCTTCCATCGCGCTGTGGATATTGGTTTCCTGTTCCGAGACGGCGCGCACCCTCTCGTCAACAGCCTGAAATTTCTCAAGCGCCGTGTTTGTTGATCCTGTTATTATGTCAATGGAATTTTTAATTTTTTTGAGCACTTCTGAAATTGTTTTTGACTGTTGGGACGAGCTTTCCGCCAGCTTGCGGATTTCACCCGCGACTACGGCGAATCCCCTCCCGGCTTCCCCCGCGTGGGCGGCCTCAATCGCGGCGTTCATTGAAAGCAGGTTTGTCTGGCTGGCGATATTTTCCATTACCGCGTTTATTTCAAGAAGCCCCTCGGATTCCCGCGCGATTTCCTGAATATCCTGCGTAACTTTTTGCAGGCTGGCGCGCCCGACATCGGAAACCTTGATCAATTCCTGCACGCTTTCCGCGTTGCGCCCCAATGTCTGCGTAACCGCGTCAATGTTGGCGAGCATTTCCTCTATCGCGGCGGAAGACCGGGCGACGCTGTCGGTCTGGGATTCCACGTTTTTACCGAGCTTGTCTATGTTAGACGTAACCTGTTCCATTGTGGCGCTTGTCTGTGAAACAGAAGCGGACTGGCTGGTTACCTTTTCATTGACAGACGCGATGTTGGAGGTAATGTGATGCACCGCGCTTGCGGTATTCTCCATTTGCGAGGCGAGATTTCCGCCGATACTGTGCAGATTCGCCGCTTCCGCCTTAATCGCGACAACGAGGTTCCGTATCTTGTCCAGCGTCAAATTGAAGTAACCGGCCAATTCCCCAATCTCGTCATCCTTGTCCGTTTTGATCCTTCCGGTCAGATCGCCCTCGCCCATCGAGATTTCTTTCAGCATGACGCTCATCCTGCCGATGGGCGTAAAAATCTGCCTCAGCAAAAACAGGATCAGCGCAAGGCCGAGCAGCACGGAAACCCCTCCGATAATCACCTGCCTTTCCTCATTTACAATAATAGTGTCATGAAGATATTGCCCGTCAAAATCGCAGGCCGCTACTCCCACTGTTTTTCCGGCGGAATTTTTGATCGGGGTATACACAGAAATCAGCCAGCCCCATCCTTCCTGTTTTACCAGATTGCCGCTCTCGGTCTTCCCCGAAACCAGCATCCGCCTGAAAGAGGCGTCGTAAGCGCCGGTATCTTCCTCATCTCCGAGATTGGAAAAATTTTCAGTATCGTCAGGTTCCACGCTGCCGTCAATGACAAATTTCCAGGTATTGCCTTCTACAGGGGCCATGGTGTACAGGTATACGCAGTTTGAAAATTGTTTTAATTGAAGCAGTTTGATCCTGGTTTCCTCATAAAAAGGATCGTCAGCGTCCCTCGATATTGCCAGCGCCTCAAAAGAGTCCCCGTCAATAAGGGAGGCGGCTTTTTCCACTATGAAAACGCCCTGCGCGGCAAAAGTATCCGATACCGTTTTTGACAATTGGCGTATCCCAAGCATGGCTGTTATTAAGCTCAACGCTATAATAAAAACAGAGAAGAAAACAATAAACCTGAATTTAAGTGAATGAAATATATTCATCAAATTTTTCCTTTTATTGGCTTTTTCATCATATATAATCTCATGGAATACATATTATAAAAAAATATTATAATATGTCAAGAAAAAATGACAGAAAAAATGATGAGGATTGATATTGAATTATTGTTTCCGGCTTATTACTTCAGGATTTTCCCCACCCTGTTTAACAGATCTTGTCCGTCATAGGGTTTTTTGATGTAATCAACCGCGCCCATTTCACGCGCCTGTTGTTTGTCTTTCGGATCGTCCGAAGCGGTGAAAAACGCGATCTGGGTATCGTGCAAAGCGCTTATCGCTTTTATTCTTCTATAAGTATCCCACCCGTCCATATCCGGCATTACCAGGTCCAATAAAATCAATTGGGGAACAAGACCCTGATAGAACAGTCCAAGCGCCTCGCCGCCCGATTTGGCCGTAGATATGTCATACTCTTTTGACAGCACCTCGCTCACCATTTCAAGATGAATAGCGTCGTCGTCAACCATGAGGATCTTTTGCTTCTCGTCGCCTACAGTGTCATTAAATTTTTCCGTTTCATTTTTTAACGCGTCGAAGTTCCGGTTGTTTTCCAGACTCATGTCGTTTACATGGTTCACCGAAGTATTTATCTGCCCAATACCTTTCAATATCTCGTTCATACCCTCCACGGCTTCCTGACTGGTTCGTATGAATCCCTCTGTTTCCTTGACCAGAGCCTCGCCCAGTTCCGCCATGTTATCAGAACCTTTCTTGACCGAATGGGTTATGTCCCTAAGACGGCCTATGGAATCCAGTATTTGCCTTCCCCCGATTTCCTGCTCTTCCATCGCGTGCAGGATGTTCAGTTCGTGCGCCGCGACCGTTTTCACGCTGGTGTCTATCGCCCCAAAACGCGCCAGCACCAAGTCGGAAGATTTGGTAATGTTGTCAATGGACGTTTTAATTTTTTGAAGCATCGCCGCGGTGGTTTTTGACTGAAGTTCCGACGACACGGCGAGTTTGCGGATTTCCCCCGCGACTACGGCAAAGCCCCTGCCGGTATCTCCGGCGTGGGCGGCCTCAATCGCGGCGTTCATTGAAAGCAGGTTTGTCTGGCTGGCGATATTTTCCATTACGGAATTTATTTCCAGGAGTCCTTCCGATTCGCGGACTATTTCCTCTATCTCCTGCGCTACCAACTGAAGGCCCGCCTTGCCGTTCTCCGACGCTTCGGCCAAAACTTCCACGTTTTTGCTGTTTTCCGACAGCGTTTGCGTTACCGAATGAATGTTAGCCGTCATTTCCTCAATGGCGGAGGACGACATATTTACGCTTTCGGTCTGCTGTTCTATCATTTCCTTAAGGCTGTCAATATTTGCCTTGATATCGCCTACCGCCCTGCCCGCTTCGCCCGCTCCGTTTTCCTGCTTGACCATGAGATTTTCCATGTTGTCAAGACTGGAAGAAATCTGCTTCACCGCCGTCGAGGTTACGCCCATATTGACGGAAAGCTCAAAATTGGTATGGTTAAGCCCGTTGATTTTGTATTTTATTGTTCCTACAAGGTTTCTGATTTTACCCATTGTAAGGTTAAAATAATGGGCCAGGCTGCCTATCTCGTCTTTTGAATTGATGATAATGATTTTTGTAAGATCCCCTTCGCCCTCGGAAATATCCTTGAGGGTATTTACTACTTTGGTGATTGGCTTGATGATGGTAAGTGACAGAATCAGCGCGGCGGCCAGGGAAAGGGCGATGGAAATGCCCAGTATAAGCCGCGCCACGAACTGGGATCTCTGCACGCTTGAAAATTCATAATCCGCGGCCAATAAACCGACGACCTTGTTACCGTTGGAAATCGGCCTGATGGCGGTTATAAACGTACCCCACTCATCTGTATAGGGTTTTGGGGTAATACGAAATTTGCCGGTATTATATACTTCCCTGAAAATCGGCATCTTATCAACTTCATAAAGGGAAAAACGTTCCTCCCAGGGGCGATCCCACAATTCTTCATCCGTATCAAACAGAAACCGGAAATTCCTGCCGTCAGGAATCAGATAATAAATATAGGCCAGGCCGAAACTCTCCTGGGTTTCGTACATTTCATGGACAATTGCCCAATATTCGTCCGATCCCGCTTCTCCTTCCCGCATTAGATATTCGGTGTTTTTGAGTTCTGGATAGCATCTTTCTTCCATTTCCAGTATATGGCTCAGATTATCATAGTAGGTAGATTTAATGTGATGCGCGTAAGGCGTATACATCAGCAAAGAAATCAGCAGCCCGACTGTGGCAAAAAAGGTGATAAATTTCCATTTTAAGCTGTTCATTTTCTTACCCCCTTATCAATAACTACGTTCTGTCACTTATAATATAAGCGCGAAGTAATAAAAAACAAAGAATTTTAATTCTGACATATACTTTTCTTGCCCCGCGCGTACTATTCCCTGCCCCCCATTCTATGGTATACTTTGACATTGGAGTACACTATGGATCGCGAAGTAAAAATAAAAGAACTAATTTCCAAAATGACACTTGAAGAGAAGGTGTCTCAATTGAGCCATCAGAGCGCGGCGATTGAAAGGCTGGGAATACCCGAATATAACTGGTGGAACGAGTGCCTGCACGGGGTCGCGAGGGCCGGTGTCGCCACGGTTTTTCCGCAGGCAATAGCGCTTGCGGCGACTTTTGACGACGGTTTCGTCGAACAGGTTATGGATGCCGTTTCCGATGAAGC
>Ga0268262_10007380_pt1 | contig 10271 bp, 4 predicted proteins | sample TergutNc150P3_FD_190354 | JGI IMG/M metagenome (GOLD analysis project Ga0268262, IMG submission 190354) | Nasutitermes corniger P3 segment gut microbial community from laboratory colony in Florida, USA - Nc150 P3 (SPAdes) (version 2) | ecosystem: Host-associated > Arthropoda: Insects > Digestive...
TTGTTAAAGCAATGAATGGATCAAACAAAAACATATAAATAAATCTGTTTCTATTTTTAAGGTAAACTCGTATTGCCTGTTATCTAAATTCCACAATGTTCCAAACATGCAAAAGTTCATTATATGCCCAACGAGTTGCCAATCTCTCCATAATCTTTGAGGTGTATTATTTCCACTATAATGCCTATGAGCGTTCATAGATGTATGCCGAATAAAATACTTGAGGGGTGGCGGTGAAAAAAATGATGCCTCCGTGCGTCATTTTTTTCAGCCGACAGGACCCCAAGTAATATCATCAGGCATACATCGTTCACACATATTGTCTATATGTATCTACAAGTCCATCTATCCTAAATCAACAATATCATATATAATACCCCTAAGGAGTAATCATGAACGCTTTAAAGAAAAATCCCGCATGGAAGGGCCGGCGCGGACCGGTGGTATTGGTCATTATGGACGGCGTAGGATACGGAAAATACAAGGAAGGCGACGCTGTTGCGGATTCCAAAATGTATCATCTTAACGATATAAAGAGTAAAAGCCCCAACACAAAGCTGAAAGCGCACGGAAAAGCCGTAGGACTGCCCTCAGACGACGACATGGGTAACAGCGAAGTAGGCCACAACGCGATGGGCTGCGGACGTGTTTTCAATCAGGGGGCGGCGCTCGTTTCCAACTCTATCCATACAGGCGCAATGTTTGAAGGCTCCGCGTGGAAAGAAGTTGTCGCCAATGTAAAAAACGGAAAGCCCGCAGCGGGGCGCGAGCCTACCCTTCACTTCCTCGGGCTTTTCTCGGATGGCAATGTTCACAGCCACATGGATCACCTAAAGGCGATGATTGTTCAAGCCAAGAAAGAAGGCGTTAAGCGCGTGCGCGTTCACGTTCTTTTTGACGGACGCGACGTAGGCGAGACAAGCGCCCTTGAATATGTCGATCCTTTTGAGGCGTTCTTGAAAGATTTAAACAAAGACGGCTTTGACGCGAAAATCGGCTCCGGCGGCGGGCGTATGTGGATCACAATGGACCGCTACGGCGCAGACTGGGAAATGGTACACCGCGGCTGGCAGACCCATGTATTCGGAAACGCCCGCCAGTTTGCCACGACGCGGGAAGCGGTCGAAACCTACCGCAAGGAAATTCCCGACGTTATCGACCAAGACTTAAAAGAATTTGTTATAGCCGAAAACGGTAAGCCCATAGGCACTATCGAGGACGGGGACTCTCTTATTTACTTTAATTTCCGCGGAGACCGCGCGCTGGAAATCACAGCCGCTTTTGAAGATGACAACTTTACCCATTTCGACCGCGGACGCCGTCCCAAGGTTTGCTATTCGGGAATGATGGAATACGACGGCGACCTGCACGTCCCAAAACGGTATCTTGTAAGCCCTCCTTCGATTGATCGCACAATGGGCGAGTACCTTGCCGCAAGCGGAGTGAGAACGCTCGCAATTTCCGAGACGCAAAAGTACGGGCATGTCACCTACTTTTTCAACGGAAACCGCACGGGCAAGTTCGATGAAAAACTTGAAGACTATGTTGAAATAAAAAGCGACGTCCTTCCATTTGAACAGCGCCCGTGGATGAAGTGCGCTGAAATTACCGATCAGGTTATGGCCGCCGTAGGTTCGGGTAAATATGATTTTATCAGGCTGAACTATCCCAACGGCGACATGGTGGGACACACCGGCGTATATCAGGCGGTTGTATGTTCAATGGAAGCGATGGACATTCAGCTTGGCAGGCTCTTAAAAGCCGCCGACGAAGCCGGCGCGGTAATGGTAATCACAGCCGACCACGGCAACAGCGACGACATGTTCGAGCATGACAAGAAGACAGGCGCTGTTTCCCTGAAAGCGGACGGCACACCAAAAGCCAAGACAAGCCACAGCTTGAACCCGGTTCCATGCATTATTCACGATCCCGAGTACAAGGGCGAATATCCCAACGGGCAAAGCGATTTGAACGAGGGATTGGGGATAAGTTCCATCGCGGCAACCTGCATGCAGTTGTTAGGCTACATTCCGCCTGAGGATTACGACAAGTCAGTGTTGAAAATGTAACGGCTGTTAATCAGGTAAGGCCAACGACAAAACTTCTTGATAAGAAGTCACAGGATGGAACTCAATTCCTTTTTTTACATGGTCGGGAATTTCATCAAGATCGCGCTCATTTTGTTTAGGGAAGATAATGTGGCGCGCTTTGTTTCTGCGGGCGGCAACCGTCTTTTCCTTAAGCCCTCCTATCGGAAGAACCTGCCCCGTAAGCGAAAGCTCCCCCGTCATTACCAGTTTGTCGGTAATAATCTTTTCGCGTAACAGCGAAATCAGCGCCGTCGCCATTGTTATGCCCGCAGAGGGACCGTCTTTCGGTGTCGCACCTTCCGGTATGTGCAAATGGATATGGTTCTTGTCGAACCACTCGCGGTCAATACCGTAGCGTTCCACAGCCAGTTTGCGGGCGACAGTCATGGCGATTGCCGCGCTTTCTTTCATTGTGTCGCCCATCTTGCCTGTCAGAGTAAAGCCCTCTTTTCCGGGGAGCGATGTCGCTTCTATCACAAGGGTGTCGCCGCCCATGCTTGTCCATGCAAGCCCGACCGACATTCCCGGCCTGTCGGCTTTCTTTATGTCGCCTTCTGGGAAGATTGGTTTGCCTAACTGCTTTTCCACAAATTTTTTATCAATGTGAAAAACTGTAGGTTTTACAGGCTTTTTGTTCGCGGCTGCATCAACAGGCTTTACTGCCGCGCCGGCTTCTTTGTTTTCTCCTGTTTCCGCAGGTAGCGCCGCTTCCTGCGCCTCTACAATCTGCTTTGCGAGTTTTCGGTGAATTTTGTCAAGATTTTTTTCAAAGTTGCGCACACCTGCCTCGCGGGCATAAGCGTTCGCTATGTGCAAAAGACTGTCCTTTGTGTATTTAACCTGATTCTTTTTAAGGCCGTTCTTTTCAAGGCTTTTCGGCAGAAGATAACGCTGGGCAATCTCAAGTTTTTCAGTATCAATATAACCGGGGAGTTGGATTATTTCCATGCGATCCATAAGCGGAACGGGAATCGTATCAAGAGTGTTGGCAGTAACGATAAAAAACACGTGGGAAATATCAAACGGCAGATCAAGATAATGATCGCGGAAAGCGTAGTTCTGTTCTGGATCAAGCACTTCAAGAAGGGCGCTTGCGGGGTCTCCCTGAAAGCTGGAACCCATCTTGTCAATCTCGTCTATCATAAACACGGGGTCTCTTGTCTTTACAATTTTAAGCCCCTGAATAATTTTACCCGGCATCGCCCCGATGTAGGTGCGCCTGTGCCCTTTAATTTCAGCCTCGTCCCTCATGCCGCCGACTGAAAAACGGAAAAACTGCTTGCCTAGCGCGCGCGCGATTGACCTGCCCACGGAAGTCTTGCCCACTCCAGGAGGACCTACAAGGCAGATAATCGAACCCTTTGTGTCTTTGCGCAGTTTTCGCACAGCTAGATACTCAACTATACGCGTCTTTACGTCTTTTAACCCGTAATGATCCGCTTCCAGAATGGCCTGCGCGCTCTTCAAATCAAAAACTTCAGGCGCGGGCTCCCCCCACGGAAGGGACACTATCACGTCAAGATAGTTGCGCGTAACGGTATACTCGGGGGAATTGGGCTCCATCAGGTTAAATTTTTCAAGCTCCTGCTCCACTACTTCCTTTATCTCGCCCTCAAACTTAAACGAGTCAAACTTTTCCTTAAAACGCTGGTAATCGGAGCTTTTGGCGTCGGTCGTCATACCCAGTTCCGTCTTTATCGCTTTCAGTTCTTCCTTTAAAAAATAGTCGCGCTGGGATTTTTCAATCTTTTCGTTTATCTCTCTTTGAATCTTTTTTTGAATACGCAAAAGTTCCTGCTCTTTCTTAATAAAAACAAGCACCTGTTCCATGCGCTTTCGCACGTTCATAATTTCCAGAATCTTCTGCTGCTCCGCTTTTTCTATGTTAAGGATACTCGCGATAAAATCCGCGATTTTTCCCGGGTGGTCAATATTGATCATATTAAGGCGCATCTCTTCCGAAAACAGCGGGTTGTTCTCGCTTATCTGTTTCATCTCGGAAATCAGCGCGCGGGTAAGGGCTTTAACCTCGCTTGTGTTATCTTCTTCGTCTTCAAGGTACTCCACCGCTGCGACAATCGGGTTGGTCGGGTTAAGCGTCTTCTTTACACGGAAACGCTTTAATGTAGAAATAAAAATGTTAAGGCCGCCGTCGGGCAGATTTATTTTCTTTACTATCTTCGCAACCGTTCCCACAGTGTATAAATCGGTTATGGCGGGAGTTTCGGTTTCATTTTGCATCATAACAAGACCCACCATCGCGTCTCCCGCGGCGGCGTCTTCCACGACTTTTACATCGGTGGGGTTGCCAATCATGATGGGCGTAAAAATTCCCGGAAAGATGGGACGGCCCATGAGCGCCACCAGCGGCAGTTTGTGGGGTAACAGTTGTTCTATTGGTATAACGCTTTGGTCTGACATGAAAAATAAATAATAAAATTTTACCGCAAATCAACACGAACAATCAATTTGTCCATGTTGATTCGCGGGTCTGTTAATTATTTCTTGCCAATGCTGTAGAACGCTTTGCGGCCGGCGTATTCGGCAATGCCTTCCAGCTCGTCTTCTATTCTCATAAGCTGGTTGTATTTGCAAATACGGTCTGTGCGGCTCATTGAACCGGTTTTGATCTGTCCGGTTTCAAGACCGACTACAAGGTCGGCTATGAAGCTGTCTTCCGTCTCGCCTGAGCGGTGGGAAACAATCGCGGTGTATCCGGCTTTTTTCGCCATTTCTACGGCTTCGTAGGTTTCGGTTACCGTGCCGATTTGATTCACTTTGATCAGAATTGAGTTACACGCGCCCATGTTGATTCCCTTCTCCAGCCTCTTAGTGTTGGTAACAAAGAAGTCGTCGCCTACAATCTGGATTTTTGACCCGAGGCTCTTTGTCATTTTCACATAACCGTCCCAGTCATCCTGATCCAGCGGGTCTTCAATCGAAATAATAGGATATTTGTTAACCCATTTGGTGTACATTTCGATCATTTCATCGGCGGAGAAAAGTTTGTCGGGGTTGGATTTCCAGAATTTGTAGCCTTTCTTGCCGCCTTCCCCGTAAAGCTCGGAAGAGGCGCAGTCCATGGCTATCGCTATCTGCTCGTGGGGTTTGTATCCGGCTTTTTCAATCGCTTTCATTATGTATTCAAGCGCTTCCTCGTTTCCGATGTCCGGCGCAAAACCGCCTTCGTCTCCGACCGCGGTGTTCTTGCCGGCGGCGTGAAGAATATTTTTCAGGTTATGGAAAATTTCGGCTGTCCAGCGGACCGCTTCCCTGATGGACTGCGCGCCTACGGGCATGACCATAAATTCCTGAAAGTCGATTTTATTGTCGGAGTGTTTGCCTCCGTTAATAATATTCGCCATTGGGACAGGCAGAAGATTTGAGTGGAACGCGCCCAAATATTTGTATAACGGCACGCCCAGAAATTCCGCCGCGGCGCGGGCTGTCGCCATTGATACGCCTAAAATCGCGTTGGCTCCCAGTTTGGCCTTGTTATCGGTTCCGTCAAGCTCGATCATTGTCCTGTCAATATCGACCTGTTCCAGAGCGTCCAGCCCGATAATTTCGGGCGCGATAATGTTGTTTACATTGTCAACCGCTTTTAATACGCCCTTACCGAGATAACGGGCTTTGTCGCCGTCCCGAAGTTCCACAGCCTCATAATCGCCGGTGGACGCGCCGGAAGGAACCGCCGAGCGGCCCAAAGAGCCGTCCTCAAGCATAACATCAACTTCTACCGTGGGGTTTCCGCGTGAATCAAGAATTTCACGGGCCTCCACATATTCAATAATACTCATTTCATCCTCCAAATATACATTATATGTTAATAATGCGGTATTTTAATAATGTAGTCAAGTTCCATTTACCACCTGCACAATCAAATCCGCCGGGTTCCGAGGTTGCATAAAACAGAGAACAAGTCTATTATTATACGAATAAACGAGGCTGTTAATGCTTATTTCGATAAAAAAGATTCTGCCAAAACGCCCCCTGTATGTACAACTGCTGTTTACGGCTTTTGCGTTCCTGATAATGGTTATATTAAGTTACATTTTCGCGGGCAAAATAGTGCGGCTCAATCTGGCGCGCTATGCGGAAAGCATACTTGACTCTATGGAATCCCAAATCTATTCTGATCTGCTGGAATCACGCACTATACTGGACGATTTTGCGCATTCCGTACAAAACTTAATCCGGCGCGGGGATGGCGCAGTAAGATTAACCGCCTACAACACGGATATATCAAGTTATCTGCTTTCCAAAAATAACGATACTTTCAGCCCTAACGGTCCTTTTTGTTATATCGAAAATTCTCCGATAGGATCATTCTTTTTTAACGGCATTGGCTGGAAACCGCCAGGTGATTTTTTCCCGCTGGAACGCCCCTGGTACAAAGCCGCCATTGAAACACCAAACGATATTGCCGAAACAATACCATACGCTGACATGGTAACAGGCGAAATCGTTTTAACATACTCCAGATGTATTTATAACGACGATGGCAGCCGTTTGGGCGTTGTCGCTATTGATGTAAGGGCCGATCGTATCGGAGAAAAAATTGTTAATACCGCTTTTAAAAAAAGCAACAGCTACGGAGTATTGATTAGTCAGGATTTAACAATATTTGGCCATCCCAATCCTGATTATATCGGAAAGAAAATGTACGATCCGTCAATGCCCCTTTCAGCATTAACCGAAGAGTTGGTACGCACGGGGAAAATTTCAGAGGTCAAGTGGGTTAACTGGAAAGGCGAAACAGTCGTCGGTTTTTTCAGGACGCTTTCCAACGGGTGGCGTTTAGGCCTTTTTCCGCTTAAAAACATTTATTATCAACCCGTATACAACATGCTGATGATCCTTTCTCTGTTGGGCATTGCGCTTGCGTCGGTTTTGATAATCGTCCTGGTCCGCGTTGACATGGCAAAAAACAAATCGGATATAGAAAACAGGCACAAGAGCGCGTTCCTTGCCAACATGAGCCACGAGATACGCACTCCCATGAACGCCATAATAGGCATGACCACCATAGGCAAGTCCGCCGCCGACTCCATTCGCAAGGATTACTGCTTTACGAAAATAGAGGACGCTTCGAACCATCTGCTTGGCGTGATTAACGATATTTTGGATATGTCAAAAATCGAGGCCAACAAATTTGAGCTAACTCCTACAGAATTCGAGCTTGAAAAAATGCTGCGGCGCGTAGTTAATGTCGTCAATTTCCGCATAGATGAAAAGCAGCAAAAATTATCGGTGCATATTGACCACGCTATCCCCCGGACTCTCATAGGAGACGACCAGCGTATTGCGCAGGTCATTACCAACCTTTTGGGAAACGCGGTTAAATTCACCCCTGAGAAAGGCGCTATCAGCCTTACCGTGCGCCTTGCGGGAAAAGTAAACGACATCTGTACCTTACAAGTATCCGTAAGCGACACCGGTATCGGCATAAACGCCGAACAGCAGGAAAAGATTTTTAACTCTTTTGAACAGGCCGAATCCAGCACAACGCGCAAATACGGCGGTACGGGATTAGGGCTGGCGATTTCAAAAAATATAGTAGAGATGATGGGAGGAGCAATATGGGTACAATCAGAACCAGGAAAAGGCTCTGTCTTTACCTTTACCATTCAGTTACAGCGCGGTTCAGAAGGGAAAAATGTACTTTTATCCCCCGATATAAATTTGAGCAATGTCCGTATTTTGACGGTAGACGATGATTCTGATGTTTTAAAATATTTCATGGAAATAACGCAGAGCTTCGGCATAATGTGCGATATTGCAATAAGCGGGGAAAAAGCGCTTCAGCTTGTAGATCAAAACGGCGGCTACCATATTTATTTTATAGACTGGAAAATGCCGGTTATGGACGGTATACAACTTGCCCGCGAAATAAAAACACGCGTGTCGGAAAATTCAATAGTGATAATGATTTCCGCCGTCGAATGGAGCACGGTTGCCGATGAAGCGAAAGCCGCCGGCGTTGATAAATTTCTTTCCAAGCCCCTGTTCCCTTCCACCATTGCGGAGATCATTAATGAATGTTTAGGCGTGGACAAAAGGGATGTGAAAAAATCGCAGGCCGCGGACATTGCCGGTATTTTTGCAGGGCGGCGCATACTGCTTGCCGAGGATGTGGAAATTAACCGCGAAATTGTACAAACCCTGCTTGAGCCGACAAAGCTGGAAATAGACTGCGCTGAAAACGGCGTGGAAGCAGTCCGTATGTTTTCAGAAGCCCCGCTTAAGTACGACATGATTTTTATGGATATACAGATGCCGGAAATGGACGGCTACGATGCTACGCGGCGCATTCGCGCTCTGAATATTCCCCAGGCCAAAACCATTCCGATAATTGCCATGACAGCTAACGTGTTTCGCGAGGATGTTGAAAGATGCCTTAAGGCCGGTATGGACGGCCATGTCGGTAAACCTGTCGATTTTAATGAAGTCCTCGCCAAATTGCGCTCCTTTTGGGATACGCCGGGTTTAAACAAATAAAAGGCCGGTATTAACCGGCATAACCTTGTCAAAAACGCCTAAAACAGATAGACTTACCGTATTATATGGAATTCAAAAACTTTAACCTTCATCCTGATTTACAAAAAGGTATAGATGAGGCTGGATATATAACTTGTATGCCGGTTCAGGAACAGGTGTTGTCCCATGCTTTCGGCGGGCAAGACGGTCATGCTTCGCAAGACGGTCATGCTTCGCAAGACGGTCATGCTTCGCAAGACTTGTATGTCCAGTCACAGACAGGGACGGGGAAAACCGCCGCTTTTCTTATTGTCATTTTCCAGCGTATGCTGACAGAGGAATTTTTATTTAAAAAGAAAGCCCTTATAATGGCTCCCACAAGGGAGTTAGCGGTACAAATTGAAGAAGAGGCAAAAATGCTAGGCAAGTACTTGCCTTTTAAGACCGGAAGTTTTTACGGCGGCGTAGGTTATGCCCAGCAGGAAAAACTTTTAAGGGAAAACGCGCAAATTTTAGTCGGAACTCCGGGACGCGTGCTTGACCTTAATAAATCCGGCCGTATGAATTTAATGGACATTGCTTTCCTTGTTCTTGACGAAGCCGACAGAATGTTTGATATGGGCTTTTATCCAGACTTGCGCAAACTTATCAAGGTAGTCCCTCCCGTCGACCGCCGCCAGACAATGCTTTTCAGCGCAACCTTAAACGCGTGGGTAAAAAATCTGGCGTGGGAATACACAAAAAAACCTTTTGAAATTGATATAAAGCCGGAAATTGTTACGGTAGAAGAAGTAACGCAAATTCTCTACCATGTCCCGTCGGAAGAAAAAATGCCGCTTTTGCTCGGCATTATACAGCGGGAACAGCCTGAAAGTATGATTATATTTTGCAACACAAAGAAAAGTACGGAGATTGTCGCAAAGCGGCTTAAAATTAACGGGTACGATTGCGAGTTTATCATAGGCGATCTTCCGCAAAGCAAGCGCTTAAAAATAATTGACGATGTAAAAGCCGGAAAAATAAAAACCCTTGTCGCCACCGACGTCGCGGCGCGCGGGCTTGATATCGAAAGCCTCGCGATGGTGATTAACTACGATCTTCCGGTAGAATCTGAAAATTACGTTCACCGCATAGGCAGAACCGCCCGCGCGGGAAAAACGGGCAGGGCAATCACCCTTTCCAGCGAACAGGATGTGTACGAGTTACCCGCCATAGAACGTTATATCGGCAAGAAAATACCGTCTGAAATCGCAAGACAGGAACTTTACGCGCAGGACAAAAGCGCGGGGCAGAAAATTCAAACCGATTTTTATGAAGAGCGTCATCACGGCGGCGTTAAAGCGCCGGGCGGCAGACACGGCGAAAAAAGAAGGCCGGACGAACAGCGAAAAGGCAGGGAAATCGGCAAACACAGGCACGAAGCCGCCCCTCACGCCGGAGGCGCTGCGCACAGGAATATGCCGCACAAAGGCGGCGTAAAGCCTATTGAGAAAGACGCGTCGCCTCGGCAGGATCTGTCAAAACTCCCAATGGAAGAGCGAATGGCGTTATACAAAAAGAAATATACTTCCGGTGAGGCGAAACACGGCGGTAATAAAGAACATGGCAAGCAAAATACCGCGAAACACCTCCGCAACGAGCCGTCTATCGTTACGCAAACTCTGCCGCAAAAAATACAACAGCGTGAAAAATATAAATCTC
>Ga0268262_10007381_pt1 | contig 10271 bp, 6 predicted proteins | sample TergutNc150P3_FD_190354 | JGI IMG/M metagenome (GOLD analysis project Ga0268262, IMG submission 190354) | Nasutitermes corniger P3 segment gut microbial community from laboratory colony in Florida, USA - Nc150 P3 (SPAdes) (version 2) | ecosystem: Host-associated > Arthropoda: Insects > Digestive...
AATAAGCGTCGTGGATAAGCCCCGTAGTTTTTTTAATATGATCGCCAAGTCCGTTTTTTGCAAGGGCGTCGACAATTGCGGACGTTCTTCTGCATTGCCACACTATCGCGTTGTAAACGGGCTTGCCTGTGTTTTTATCCCAAAGAATTGTCGTCTCACGCTGGTTTGTTATGCCTATGGCGGCTATATCGCTTGCTTTTATATTCGCCTTGGAAATAATATCCGTCATTACCGCGTGCTGGGTGGAAAATATTTCCATTGGATCGTGCTCCACCCAGCCTTCATGCGGATAAATTTGGGTAAACTCTTTCTGCTTTACCGCGACAATATTCTGCTCATGATCAAAAAGAATCGCGCGGGAGCTTGTAGTCCCTTGATCCAGCGAAAGAATGTACTTTCCCATAATTCCTCCGGTTACTTAGTCTTCATTACCTCTACGCCGTTCCAGTCAGCGGGCGGCGGCGCGGAAGCGTATTCCACGCATCTTTTATACAGATTGTCCGCGTTAAAGTCACCGGGAAGAATATCAAGAGCCTCTTTAAATTTTTGCGCGGCTTCCGCAAAAGAGCGCGCATAATAAAGTTTCATTCCCTGATTATGCAATTGCCACCCTTTCTGCTCCGTCGGCGCGAGGGATTTTTTTACCGTAAAGATTCTTACCCCTTTTGTTTTTCCCTTTACCGCCACAGTATCCAGAAGTCTGTAAGCCAAACCGGCGTTCGGCGCGTTCTGGCGCAATTCCTCGAACAGACTTTCAGAAATCAATATTTCAGAGTGATAAGTTTTTGTCAGTCCTTCCATGCGCGACGCTAAATTTACCGCGTCTCCGATTACCGTGTAATCCATCTTGCGCTCGCTTCCGATGTTGCCGACGGTAACTTCGCCGTAGTTAATCCCAATGCCGATTTTAAATTCGCACTTGCCGAGTTTGCGCTGGTTTTCATTGAATTTTAAAACCGCGTCTGACATTTCCAGAGCCGATAAAACAGACTGTAACGCGTCGTCTTCGTGTTTTTCGGGAGCGCCCCAAATCGCCATGATAGCGTCGCCTATGTATTTATCTACAATTCCTTTTCTGTTGTAGATAATGTCAACCTGTCCCGAAAAATAGCGGTTAAGAGAGTTAACTAAATCATCGGGAGCCATACCTTCGGAAATTGTTGTAAAGGAGCGGATGTCGGAGAAAAGTATCGAAAGTTTACGGTTGTCGCCGACAAGCATTTTTTCGGGAGACGCGAAAAATTTTTCGATTACGTTATTGGGCACGTACTTTTGGAAAATTTGGCGGATACGCTCCTCTTTTTTGCCCGCAAGAACAGCGTCGAACGCATAACGTTTTATCTGCGAATACGCCCTGTTCAATTCTTCCGTCATATTATTGAATGTCTGCGCAAGAATGCCTGTCTCATCGTTATACTCAACCTCAACTTTAGATGAAAGATCCGCCGTCTCAATTATCGATTCCATCGTTGTAACAATCTTTCCCAGCGGGCTTGTCAGGCGGCGGGTAACGATAATAAGCATAAACACGGCGATAGCGACCGAGATTCCGAGAGAAATGAAGGTTTGCACCGCAATTATTTCCGCGTCTTCAAAAAACACCCGCTCTTTTTCGCTTATCAAAATGTGCCAATTAAAGGGTATAAAATAAAAAGCTTGAAAAATACGCTTTTCGCCGCCGATGACGGCTGTTTGCAATCCCTGATTTTCATGCTCAAGAAGCTGTAACAGCGCCTTTGATTCTGGAGGCGATAATTTAACCTCGGAAGTAGACATCGCCGTCTTCCCCGTTTTGTCAACAGCAAAAATTATTTCCGTATCGCTTAAAAGGATACTGCGCCCGTACTGTTCAACAGCTTTTTCCGCCGCTTCTACCATCTCGGGTTTTCCCGCGTAATTGTTATCAACCAAAAGCGACCATTGATTATTGGCGTATTTTTCCAGTTCGCCCAGTTTAAACCCTAAAAGCTCTCTGGCAAGGCGGGTTATTCCGTTTACAGCCTGAAAATAGGACGCTGTTTCCGCAAGAACAAGCGGAACAATGATTAAAGGCAGTATTACAAGGAACATTTTTAATCGGATTTTCATTCTATGTATTGTAAAGAAATTTAGTAAATTTCTCAAGAGGGACTGAAATTCATCCGATATAAATACTATGAAACGTTATAGTATCAAGTGTTTACCGGGCAATACGGAGTATGTGGATATTCTCAAAGAAATGGACAATGAATATCTGGTTCGCTTTACGCGAAGTAACGGCGGAAATACAAGAACATCTGAGGAAACCATTACCAGACATCTGTTCAATATTTGCGTACAAACCGGCTATTTAAATCCAATAGCCGACGGTTCTGCAGCCTAACACACCATTTCCGAATATCAATTCCGCACCGGATCAGGCGTTACACTTGTAACGCCTGTAATTTTTTTAAGAGTTTTAGACAATTTAAAGTCTGTTCTTTAACCTATTCTTCAGTAGGATCCTTCAGGGCTTGCTGTATTGTATTTAACTGGCTTCTAAGCTTTGTTATATCCTGATCTTTACTGGCAATTGAATTTTGCAGCCGGGTAATATCCGCGGCGGATTTTGTTTTTTCAGCTTCCAATGTCGATATTTTTGCGTCTCTATCGTTAATACTTGCCTGTAACTCTCCGATCTTTTTGTTAACTTCCGAACCGCCCTTGGTTAAAGAGTCAATTGTTTTCTGCAGATCATTTATTTTTTCCTGTTGCTGGACATTTTTAGCCTGTAATTCAAATTGTTCTGAACCAAGCGAAGAACCGCTGTTTTTGCGCGCGTCAATTACCATCGCTTCCACAAAATCAATCGACTGGTTATAAAAATCCCTTCTTGACTGGAACGCGCGCGAGGAGGCAAGCGTATTGGTATTGCAAAAGTGGCGTAAATTTTCAACAACGCCCGCCGCCTGATCATACTGCTCATTTTTAATATATTCCTTAATCGCAGCCAGCCCGCCTGAAACCTGCGCGTCTATGGCGGCGATTTTTTCCTGCTCTGTCGTAAGCCTGTCCAATTCGCTGTTTGCGTAATCCAATTCTCCTGATGTTTTCTGCTGCGCCGCGGCGTATTCCCTTGCCCTTTCGTCAAGCTGCGCGCGGAGACGGGCTTCTCTTGAGCGGGAAGCTTCTAAAATCTGCGACCTTTCTTCCTGCAATACGGCAAGTTCTTCGCGGTAAGAATTTTGCAAAGATAAAAGTTTTTCCTGAGTCGCTATTTGTTCTTTTGTAAGTTCCTCATTACTGGAATATAATTTTGCAAGCTCATCGTCAACTTCGTCCAGCCGCGTTGTTATCGTCGTTATTTCCATTTCTTTTTCGGCTATTTTTTCCGAAGTATCTTTGCGAATTTCCTGTATAAGCGTGCGCTCGGCAATGTCATAAACAGCTTTTCCTATTCTTACCTGCGAATCCTTCTTTCCGTAAAATAAAAACATGAAGATTATACCGATTAAAAGTATAACCGCAGCGGCGATATTTACAGCTAACGGAAAACCCGCCCCGGTTTTTTGGGCGTTAATAATTATCTTACCGTTATTAATTTGCGTTGTCTGTGAAAGCAGTTTGCGGTTTTTTTCGGCTATTCCGTTAATTTTGGAAAGTATTTCCCGCTGTTCTTCCACCGATATTCCCGATTTTTCATCAAAAACAACATCGTCTTTTACCATCTTTGCTCCTATACTCCGGTTACTTTTTCGGCTTCTTTCGTTGAAAGCCTGATACCCCCGGCTTTTAAGCCGCGCACATTGTAATCCTGCGCCTTAAAATTTTCCGAAAGAACTTTAAGCCGCGGTTTTGGTTTGTACCTGACGGTAAATGTAAACTTCGGCTTAATGTCTATGTGCAGAATCTCAGCCCCGTCGGGGACAAGGAAATAATCCTTGTTCATTATCCAGCCTTCAATTACGCAGCGTTTAATGCACGGGTAGCCTGTGTCTTTTTCCTTGTAAATAATTGTAAAAATTGTTTTGGAAAGAATATCCTTGTCCGCCGCTCCTATAAACCACGCTTCCGCGCCGATAAACGCTTTTTCGCTTAAATCCATAACGGTATACATTCCGTTCTTGCGGATTGCCAGAATACGGTCATAGGGCGACACTTCCGCGATTTTCGCTCCCGATACATTTGTTCCAAGGTAGCCTGTTTTACTGTCGTACTTCAACTCAACGTCGCGCTTAACAACTTCTTTCGCGATAACTTTGTCAAATTCGCCCACTAAGGTTTTCCGCTCTCCGCGACCGATTTCCTCATTTGCCTTTATTTTTGTAATAATCCCTTTAAGGTAGGAAACCGAATACGCGGTTATATTTTTAAGGTGGCTGTTAATTTCTTTTATACGCGCCTGTATCTGCTCCATTTCTTCGCGGGCTTTGTTAATATCGTATAACGATATTCTGCGGATTGGTATGCGTAAAAGATGCTCGACATCGTCGTCTGTAATTTTTCGCGGTCCCACTTCTTTTAAGAACGGATTAAAGCCCGCAAGCACCGCGTCCTGCACACCCTTCGCCGTCTTCATTTTTTCGATAGCTTTGTAAATCCGTTCCTCTATAAATATCCTTTCCAGAGTGCGCAGGTGCAGTTTGTCCAATAATTCCTTTTTTTCAAGTTCCAGTTCTTTTGTAAGAATTTTTACAAGCTGTTTCGCGTGATACTTTATTATCTCGCTTACAGTCATCACGGCGGGAAGCCCGTTTTTAATTACCAAAAGATTAACGGAAATTGACTGCTCGCACTCGGTAAACGCGTACAGAGCGTCTACGGTTTCTTGCGCGTATATGCCGCGCGCAAGTTTAATCTCTATTTCAACTTTATCCGTGGTAAAATCATTAATGCCCATTATTTTAAGTCTTCCGTTTCTCGCGGCGGAATCTATGCTGTTTATCAAACTTTCCGTAGTAGAGCCGAACGGCAGCTCCGTAATAAGAATGCGTTTTGGATCCGACGTGTCCATTTTCGCGCGCACTAAAACTTTTCCGTTTCCTTCCGCATACTCGGAAACGTCGACATATCCGCCTGTGGGGAAATCGGGGTAAAGCTCAAACTTTTTTCCGGTAAGGCAGGCGATTTCCGCTTCCAGCACTTCTATCACATTATGCGGCAGAATTTTTGTGGACATTCCGACGGCGATACCCTCAACGCCCATAACAAGAACTACGGGAATTTTTGCCGGGAAAAGAACGGGCTCCCTGTTTCTGCCGTCGTAGGAATCAGCCCACGTTGTAAGTTTCGGGTTGTAAAAAATATCTTTCGCCAGAGGCGTTACACGACACTCGATATAGCGCGGGGCTGAGGCGTCGTCGCCTGTAAACAGGTTGCCGAAGTTTCCCTGCCTGTCGATAAAAAGCTCTTTGTTGGCAAGAACAACCAGCGCGGGGTTAATGGAAGCTTCGCCGTGCGGGTGGTACTTCATGCAGTGCCCTGTTACGTTGGCGACTTTATGAAATTTACCGTCGTCCATCTCAAACAGCGAATGAAGAATACGCCGCTGGACGGGCTTCAATCCGTCTTCAAGATCGGGGATAGCCCTGTCTTTTATTACATAAGAAGCGTACTCAAGAAAGTTTCGATCAAAAAGATTCTTTATAAAAGCCATTACTTAACAGTATAACAGAGAGAGATTATCGTCAATATTACCTGCCCCTGGTTTTCTTTTGAATAACTCCGAATTTATAACCTAATCCTAATTGAGCGCTATAACGCTTATATTTTTCACCCGAAACGGAGGAATCATAAAAATCCATTGAAAATCTTGGGTCAATGACAAACATTCCTGTCTCGCTTCTGTCCTTTATGCCGAATTGAACGCCCGCAAACCATGAATATTTGGAAGGTTGAATTTTATTCACAATTGAATAATTCAAGGCGGCTCCTCCATAGGGTTCCAGTGAATAATTATTGTCTACTTTGAAAACAAATTTTAACGCTACAGGCACTTCCAGCAGGAAATCGGAAACACTCCCGCTGCTTGGGGAAATAGTCTCAGGAGTTGCCTGCCCTCCGGCGGCAAGCGACAGAAATCTTGCAAAATGAAATTCCATACCAAGTTTCATGCCAAAACCAAGCAATTTTTTATCTTCATATCCGTCGTAATAAATTTTCGCCATCCATAACGGGCTTACTTCAAAATACAGCCATCTGTCGCGGGAATCGCCGCGTTTAGCGGGAAGAGTGGGAATAATAGCAAGCAAATCGTAAACGACAATAGATACCAATTTGCTGACAGAAGCGTCGGTAACAAAAAAGAGCATCTTCTTTTTACCAATAACTTCTCCCGTTCTGCTGTCCAGCAGCTCCAGTATAAAATAATATCCCTTTTCTTCCATCTGAGCTCTTACTTCCGGAGATATACCGCTCTCGCCTTTTGAATCTAAAAAGTAAATTTCTTCGGAACTTTCAATCGAAAAATATTCGCGTCTGCCGGGAGCGTTTTTTACGGGAGGAAACGCCTTTTCCGAAATAGCGTTGTAATTTTCTCTTTGTCTGTCGGCTTCGTCAGAAGTCGACTCCTTAATCGGTACGCCGCTGACAGGCTCAATTCTCCCTCTAAAGACATAATTACTGCCGTCCGGAGACTCTACAACTATATGGTGTTGAAAAAAAACTTCAAAACCAAGTTGTTTATAAAAGTAATCATTATCCTTTTCCTTGCCGTATCCGGCTATAGGAGAAACATAGATTTTATATTCATCAGGTTTTCGAGTGGATGTTTGTCCAAAGATTGAAAAACAAACGAGGAAAAACACCGTAAAAAAAGTAAACTTTCTCATACTATAATTTTAGCTTTTCTTGTCTCATTTTTCAAATACTTTTAGCAATTATCCGGCGTCTTCTATCAGGTTTTTCATTATATATTCGCGTCTTTCGGGGGTATTTTTGCCCATATAGAAGTCCAATACCTGCGGAACCTGTTTTAAGGTATTTACGGAAACCGGCACTATACGCATATCTTCCCCTATAAATTGCCCAAATTCCTTGGGACTTATCTCCCCCAGCCCCTTAAAACGGGTTATTTCGCACTGGGCGCCAAGTTCGGCGGCGGCTATGTCGCGTTCTTTTTCCGTATAGCAGTAACGGGTCTCTTTTTTGGTGCGGACGCGGAAAAGCGGCGTTTCCAAAATATAAACGTGCCCCGCGGTTATCAATTCCTCAAAATAGGAGAGGAAAAAGGTTAATAAAAGGTTGCGGATATGGAAGCCGTCAAAGTCCGCGTCTGTGGCGATTACAATCCTTGCATAGCGCAAACCTTCGATATCGTTGTCAATGCCGAGAGCCATCATCATGTTAAAAAGCTCCTCGTTCTTGTAAATGGCGGCGCGTTTTTTGCCGTACACATTTTCCACCTTGCCGCGCAGGGCGAAAATAGCCTGAGTCATTACGTCGCGGCTGGAAACAATCGAGCCCGCCGCAGAATCGCCTTCTGTGATAAAAATAGTCGATTCTTCCCCGTCCTGTCCGTCGTCAAGGTGGTATTTGCAGTCTTTTAACTTAGGGATTTTAAGGGCGATTTTTTTCGCCGCCTCGCGAGCCTCTTTTTTGACGGCGTTTAATTCCGTGCGCAAAGACTCATTGGCTATTATTTTATGCTCCAATTTTTTGCTTGCTTCGGGATTTTTATGCAGCCAGTCTTCAACGGCGTTGCGCACTTCCTGCACAACCCATGCGCGTATGTCTGAGTTGCCGAGTTTGTTTTTTGTCTGGCTTTCAAAGACGGGGCTTTTTATTTTGATGGCGATTGCCGCGGTTGTTCCCTCCCGCACGTCCTCAGAGCGGTAGTCTTTTTTATAAAAAGTTTGAATCCCCTTTAGGAAACCTTCTTTAAAAGCGGATAAATGCGTTCCGCCGTCCGAGGTGTACTGTCCGTTTACAAACGAAAAATATTCCTCGCCGTAGTTGTTGGTGTGGGTAAAAGCGATTTCCAAATGTCCGTTAACCGAATGTTTACCTTTATAGTAACCGAGAGAATACAGCCCGTCGCTTCCGGTCTCTTCCTGCAATAAATCGAATAATCCTTTGTTGGATAAAAACTTTTTGCCGTTAAAGGACAATGTAAGCCCCGCGTTAAGGTAAGCGTAGTTCTGCACGCGCTTTTCTATAAACTCGGGGTTAAAAACATAATCTTTAAAAATTTCAGGGTCGGGGATAAATTCCACCATTGTTCCGTCTTTCAACGCCTCTTTTAATTTGCCCTTGCGCTCGCTCTTAAGTTTCCCTCTTTCAAAAATCGCCTCGGCGAATTCTCCGCTCCTTATCGCAACTACCCTGAAATGAACTGACAGCGCGTTAACCGCTTTTGTTCCCACTCCGTTAAGACCGACTGAGAACTGAAACACGTCGTCATTGTACTTAGCTCCGGTATTTATTACCGATACGCACTCGACCAGTTTTCCAAGAGGGATACCGCGTCCGTAATCGCGCACTTTAACCATCGCCCTGCCGGGCTTATCAATGTCTTTTACGACAGTCTCGATAAGTTTTCCGTTGCCCATAATAAATTCGTCAATGCCGTTGTCGATTACTTCTTTTAACAGAACATAAATACCGTCATCGGGGTTTGACCCGTCGCCGAGCCGCCCAATGTACATTCCAGTTCTTAGCCTGATATGTTCCAGAGAGGACAGGGTTTTTATTTTTGATTCGTCATAAACGGGACCTTTCCCCGCCGCCGGTTTAGGCTGAGGTTTTTCAACTGCCGGTTTTGCTTTTGCTTTCGCGCTTGCCTTTGTATTTGTTTTCTTAACTTGTTTTTTTACCGGCATATAACCGCCCCCTCCCCTTTTACTACAGTTGTTTTTCCAACTCACGGATATAATCTTCGCTTTCGCGGACGCTTCCTTCCAAATCTTCAATAGCCTTTTCAAGATCAACAATCTTTTCTTTTTTATCTTCTATTGATTTTTTATATTTCTCAATTTTTGATTTTTCCTCGTCTATCGCAAGCGAAGCTTTAAGCTTGACTATGGCTTTTTCATTATCGGCAATAGATTGATTTAACTTTGCCGCTCTGCCGATAATTTCTCCGTCTTCGGCGGTGACAATTGTATCAATAAAATATTTTCTTTCGGGGGTAATGTCTTCGTCTATTCCCGCCGCCTGAGAGCCGAACTTCCTGTACAGTACGCCGAGCGCGGCTTTTACATCGGCTATACGGTTTACTACAAACTGAATTTGTTTCTGCGGATTACCGTCAATGCCGAAGGAAGCGGAAATAATACGCCTTTCATCTTTCAGCGCCGAAACCTCGTCGGCGGCGATTTTTGAAATACCGCGCAAACGGTCAATTTCCGCGCGTATAGCGGCGACATCTTCTTCTTCGTCCTCGGAATCACGGTTACTGTAGCGCTCGCCCATGCTCAAATAAAGCTGTTCCTGGCTTTCCTGCGCCTTGGACAGGAAAGATTTTAACACAAGCCCCTGTGCGCTTTTGCCTATCCATGAAAAAACATTACCGCCCTCTTTGTTGTCCAGTTCGCTGATACGCGTTTCAAGCGATTCCTGTTTGTTTTTTAACGCGTCGGCTTGATCTTTAAAAAGAGACGTATAATCGTCATAGGCGCTGTTTTCAAGAAGAGCCCTGCCAAGTTTGCGGAAAAAGACCGCCATTTCTTTTGCTCTTTCCCTTTCATCGTTTTCCGCGGTTTCTATCGCTTCTTCCAATTCTTTAAAACGGCGGTTCTTTTCTTCTATTTTGCTTATTGCGGTATTGGATTCGGCTATATCTTTTAAGTAGACATTGTATTGGATTATATCTTCAAAATCGGCGTTCATTTCTTTTATGCGGGAATATAGGGTTTCGCCGAATTTTTCTAACAATGTATCAAGGGAAAACCTGTTTTCCAGATTATTTTTTGTAAGATCGTCTATTCGCTTTTTTCTATCATCCATACTACAATAATAAGCAATTTTTTAGGAATATGGAATAGGGAATTTAACGCCTAATAGGCGTATACTCTCTTGATTAAACGCATTTTTTAGTGTATAAATGGCATTATAGGAAGTAAATTTCCAAAAAACAGGAGTTATTATGAAATTAGACGAAGTAAAACACGCAGGACTTAAAAAATGGGTCGACGAGGCGGTCGCTCTTATGACCCCGGATTCGGTTATGGTCTGCGACGGCAGTAAAACTGAATACGAAAGCCTTATTAAAGTCATGGTTGACGCGGGACTCGGCGTACAGTTGAATCCCCAAAAAAGACCGGGCAGTTACTGGTTCCGTTCCGATCCTTCGGACGTGGCAAGAGCGGAAAGCC
>Ga0268262_10007382_pt1 | contig 10271 bp, 9 predicted proteins | sample TergutNc150P3_FD_190354 | JGI IMG/M metagenome (GOLD analysis project Ga0268262, IMG submission 190354) | Nasutitermes corniger P3 segment gut microbial community from laboratory colony in Florida, USA - Nc150 P3 (SPAdes) (version 2) | ecosystem: Host-associated > Arthropoda: Insects > Digestive...
TTCGAAGATACAGGTTTTCGAGTACATGTAACAAGACTGAGAACCACCACCAGGGATAAAAAATACATCCTTTTTCTAATTCTCATTTGTTCCTCCTTATATTATCTAAGTTTTTTTCGAACCTCTAATTCTGACTCGGTAACAATTTTCTGACCATCTCCCAATGTGGGAAGTATATCAGTTATTCGTTTATACAACTTTAACATGCCATCCACTTCTAAACTAGCCATTTGATCAGATCCCCAAAGATTATGATCGATAGTAATATGACGTTCAATAACTTTTGCTCCTAATACTACAGCAACAACAGATGGTTCAAGATCATATTCATGACCACTATAACCAATAATACAACCATAGCGGTCTTTTAGGGTTTCGATAAATTTAAGGTTCAATTCTTCATGTTTTGCAGGATATGAAGAATTAGTGTGAAATAAAACATATTCTTTTGTATATTTTTCAACAATATTTACAGCATTATCAATTTCTTTAATTGTACTCATGCCTGAAGAGAAAAAGACAGGTTTGCCGCTTTTTGCACATTCAGATAAAATTTCATTATCAGTAATCTTTGCAGAAGGTATCTTAACGAAAGGCACGTCATAATTAAGTATGAATTCAATGCTTTTTATATCCCAAACAGAAGCCGTCCAATGTACCGGTTTATCTCGACAATAATTATTAATGTAATCATATTGTTCTTTTTCAAATTCAACACGATAACGATAGTCAAGATACGTAATATCGCCCCACGGCGTACTTCGTATAAGATTTTTTTGATGTTCAGGAACACAAATAGATGGGGTACGTTTTTGAAATTTGGCACAATTCCAGCCTGTAATGAAAGTGGCATCAATAAGTTTCTTGGCAATTTGCATATTACCATTATGATTAATGCCAATTTCTGCAATAAAATAGATAGGATAATCTTCTCCAATAGAAATATTGCCTAACTTTATCGTTTTCATTTATTATCTATAATTAACTTAATTTTGCCGTGCAGAAATTATCATTTCGCAAAATTCTCGAACCGCGCCGTTCCCGCCGGAAGCATTCAGTTTTATATTGGCACAGGCTAATATATCTGGATGGGAATCTGCCGGGCAAACTCTGTATTTAAAAAGCCGCATAGCTTCAAGGTCGTTTATATCATTTCCAATAAAAGCGGTATGTTCAGGAACAATCTTTTCTTTTTTAAAATACTCCTCTAAAAAAGCAACTTTATTATTACATCCCTGAAAAACAGGTAAATTAAGCTTGGAAGCTCTGGAGGAAACAACAAGATTCTCCTCCGATGATATTATTGCCATTCGTATATGCTCTTTATGTAAAAGTTTGATTCCAAGTCCGTCAGCGCGGCTGCAACGGACAGTTTCTAGGCCGTTTTGATCTATATAAACGGCGTTATCTGTAAATACGCCGTCAAAATCAAAAAAAACGAATGTAATCTCTGCTAAATTCATAATTATGCGGAATCCTTCAAAAGTTGCTGATAAATAGAAACGGAATCTTTGAGTGTAAATTCAACAGGATTATTATTTAAGGCGGATTTTAAATCTAATCCACGTTCAGCCAGGAAATTAATGTTAGATTCATTTATTCCGTAATCACGAAATGTCTTTTTCAGATATTGTAATGGTTTAAATGAATTAATCATATGCAAGAAAGCATTTAATTTTTCATTAATAGCTTTCAAAGATGATACTCCATCTATAGCATCGTAGAGTTCAGCGTATTGAGGAGCACCTTTCTCAATATTGTTTGCAATTACTTTAGTCAGGAGAGTTCCTACCGCTAAACTGTGCGGAACATGGTGATAAATACCAAGCGGATATGACATAGCGTGACATGCCCCGGTATTGGAATTGTATATTGCATATCCGGCAAGGCAGCTTCCCAACAGGACATTTTTCCTATATTCCAGATTATTCTTTGACTCAAATACCTTTGAAAGATTATTGAAAATGAGAGAGAAAGCCTTAAATGAGTACATTCGTGTTATTTCATTAGAGGATTTTGCAGTATATGATTCAATTGCATGGGCAAGCGCGTCAAGTCCTGTAGCTGCAGTTACATTATCAGGCATAGTTGTTGTTAATTCAGCATGTAAGAACGCATAATCTGCAGTAACATGCTTGCCGCCGATAGCCCTTTTGAATTTAGTTTTTTCATTTACTAAAACTGCGCCATTTGTAACTTCTGAACCGGTACCAGCAGTAGTTGGAATTAATATTTTTTGGATTCCTTGTGTAAATGCCTTTCCTGTACCATGATAATCTTCTACAATACCGTCATTAACTGACATAACAGAAATTGCTTTAACAAGATCCAGAGTGCTTCCACCGCCAATACCTATTAATAATTCAGGAGGATTTTTCCTGAATTCATCTGCGTATTGATTTACCATATCAGTCGTTGGTTCGGTAATTTTTATTTCGTTGTAACGTAGTTTATGTTTTTTATCAAGAAGCGATTTCAAATTTTTTACGCTTCCGGCTTTTGATACATTCGAATCAACGATTAATCCAATATCAGATATCTTTTCATTATTTATCAATATGTCAACGTCATCTGATAGATTATCAGAAATAATGATCTTTGCCTTTGAATCAAATTGTATCATTTTAGTTTTTTCGCAGCGTTTTCAATGAATTTTTTGTACAAGAAATCATGTATTCAAATTCTTCATCTTTCATCCAGAGATGAAATGGAAAAGAAATCATATTATCATAATAATTATCGGTATTTGGACAATTTGCGTCACTAAAGCCCATTTTTTTGAATAATGGATAACGATACAACGGATAATACTGAACTATTGCTTTTATTCTATACTCATAGAAGAGTATTTTTATTAGATCATGATTTGTTTTACCGTTTTTTCCTTCATATTTAGCCGCTAACAGATGATAAACGTGTTTAAAACCCTTTTTTACTGTTTGGAATGTGATCTCGGGAAAATCTTTTAGTTCTTCTTTAAAATGTTGTGCTCTAGCAATCCGTTTTTCATTCATTGAATCAAGACGCTTCAAAACAGCAGAGCCTAATGCGCATTGCGGTTCACCAAGACATGTATTTATAGGCCATACACCATCTATATCAATATCAACATTTCCCATTGCAGGAATCCAGTAATGTTCACGTCCTGGCGGATAAGGTCTTGCGCCATGATGACGTAATCCGGATACTTTGTCTGCAAGTTCGTCAGATCTTACAACAATAACCCCGCCCTCACCGAGTGTAGTTAGACTTTTCTGACCGTGAAAGCTGAAAATTCCACAATCACTGAATGTTCCTGCTTTTTTACCGTCAAGTTCAGCTCCGATTGATTGAGCGCAATCTTCAACTACAAAAACATTGTGCTTTTTCGCAATTTCCATTATATAATTCATATCAGCCATAAGTCCATATAAATGAACTGCAACAATAACTTTTGTTTTACTTGTAATAAGTTTTTCGATAGACTCGCCAGAAACAAGGCGAGTATCCGGATCAATATCTGCCCATATGATTTTTGCGCCAGTTCTGCCGAATGGGTATGCCGACGCACAAAAAGTGTGTGCGGGAATAATTACTTCATCGCCTTTTTTTAAACCTGATAAAAGCGCAGAAATATCCAGGGCATTAGTTGCATTTGCAACAGCAAAACAATTCTTTACACCCAAATAAGCAGAGAAATCCTTTTCAAATTGTTCAAGATATTTACCTTGAGTCATAGGATCCGCTGTTCTGGCTGCTTCTATTAGTGCCGTAAGTTCTTCGTCTGTATAATCAAAAGATTTACCGCTCCAATTAATAGCTATTTTTTTATTTTCCATGTTTCTATTCTATATTAATCCTATTATTTTCAGTATTTAATTATTAAAGAAATATAACTTATAATATTAATAAATATACATTTCTAACATTTTCTTGTGTTGTTATAGTAGTCTTTAATTGCATTCCCAAATCAAGTAATATTTTATTACTTACAATATTATCCGGATGCGCTTTTGAGACAACGTATGTATATCCGATTAACCTTGCTTTTTTTATTAATTCACTGGCCAATTTAAAGGTTAAACTGTTACCGCGAAACTTTGGCAAAACAACAGCAGAACCAATTTCAATTGTTTCTTGTTCGTTTAATGTTAATAACTCAATTATTTTCTTTATAGTTGGGGACATACCTTGAATTGCCATTATTTCATTATTATCTGAAAACATACCATATAGCGCTTTCCTGTTTTCAGCGGAAAGCATACTTTGCAGCCACTCTTGTTTGCAAGGAGAAAGCCACAAAGGATTTTCTAAATTATTTTCGATTTCTTTATAAAGTGAAAAAACTTCTTGAAAGTAAGTATTGTCTAATTTTTCAATTCTCATATTTATCAACATATAATATCATTCTCCTTATTAAAATTATTTATACAGGAGGTTTCCATGGTAAATGTGTTTTTCCTATTTCTCCCTTTGGAAATGTATCAAGAAGCGATTTCATTGAAAGATTTACAATCTGAACTCCATTTTGTGCAGCAAGTCTTTTAATGAACTCAAGCTGAGAAATAAAGTAAAAATTACTCCTCATCCTTTCCTTTAAATCAAGATAATCAGGAAAAATATTAGGTGATCCATAAGAATGAGAAAATTGTCTATGGATTCTGCAATATTCGTCTGTGTAGAAGGAATTTATTAAAGTTGCATCTCCTCCGGCAAACCAAATTTTTTTATAGCCTGCAACAAGAGCCATGCAAAGCGAACGAACAACAGAATTGTGATTTCCAATAATATAATAGCCGAGAGATAATACTTTCATTGGTTCAGGATGATTTTCAGGAAGCTCAAAACGAGAATATCCTGTTATTTTTATATTCTTATTATCTATTAGTTTTCCTGCATTAGAAACATTTTCATATGGCACACCCAGTTGTAAAGCCCAATCAACTTTTTTAAACATTAGCCATGTACTTTCAATGGTATCTTTATGTATAATACCATTAGGAAGAGATGTATCAAAATCACAATGATCAAATATCATGTGATACTCGGGGCGGAATACAAAAAACCATTCAGCTAATGTAGCTGAGTTAAGAGTGTAAACATCAACTTTGTTCCTATAATTTAAGCATTGATCCATTATTTCCAAAAATGACGGACCATTTGCAATGATTAAACATTCTTCGTGAAGAGGTTGAGGTGGAGGAGACCAAACAGAGTTAATATTCGGTACGACAAAACCAGCTTCATCTTTCAATCTCTTACAAATAATTGTATTTTCATTTTCAAATTTGGCTACAAAACTATTAAGTTGTCTAGTAATACGTTTTATAATTTTTAACATTATTTTTATTATATAAATAATACTATTCATTGATTATACCCTCAATTTAAATTATTTCAATTTATAGACAGACACTAATTAATATTACTTATATGTTTCATTAAAGTTTCCAAAATAATCCAGTCATAAATAGTATCAATTTCGTAATTATAATACTCATCTATAATCATACATTCCCTTTTTTCACCCCAATATTTATTTTCTTTTAAGTAATATGGTTTATGTATATAAATGTTTCCATCATCATAAAACCAGCCTTTTAACTGTTGTCTGGGAGTATTATCTACACTCGTCCATTCATATTGATAACTAATAAATCCAGTCGCAAGCGTATCAACATTCCTTTCTAAAAATCTATCAATTGCTTTGTCAATCAGACTATTTATTCTGATTGGAGATGTTGGCTGTAAAACAACCAGAATATCACATTCATAACGGTTTACAAAATCAATCAGAACAGACTTTGTCGTTGCAGAATCAGTAGATAATTCCTTTGGACGTACAGATATTTTTACACTGTATTTTTTTCCTATTTCCATAATTTCTACATCTTCTGTTGATAAATAAACTTCATCTATATGTTTTGCTTCAAGTGCCGCTTCAATACTCCATGAAACTAATGGTTTCCCGCAAAATTCTTTAACGTTTTTACGATATATCCCTTTTGAGCCGCCTCTGGCTGGAATTATAGCTATTGTACGCATATGTTACCAATTGTCTAATGCAAAAAATAATTCTTTTGTATTATATAAAACTTTCTCTGCAACGCTCACAAACATCACAATATTGCCTTTTTTTATGACTATCGCAAAATGCAAGATGCCAATCACTATTCCAATAATCCATTAATGTATTATAATCTTTACCTAAATAAATTGGTGTGCTTACTTGATATTGAGCAAAAAAGCAAGGTCTTATCTGTCCATTCTGATCAATTAAAATACGCTTGTAAGGTTGATCACATACAAATAATCCACCTTCTCCTTTAATTGTTCTGTTTGGATTCATATCTGAATACTTATGAATTTCTATAGTATCAGCAATGTTTGTCCATTTTTTTGTAAATTGTTCTATTTCATGATTATTCACAGGCATATTTACCATAGACACATAAAGCAATGGAAATTTTGTTCTTTTTTGGGCACGCAAATTTAAAAACAACTCAATATTTCGCTCTATAATATTTAAATCACCGCCTCTTATATTCTTATATGTCTTAGGTGTAGCAGCATCTAATGAAACAGATAAACAAGTCAATGGAGCATTTATTATAGTTTCTAAAAGATTTTCATTATTGAGTTTAAAACCATTAGTAGTTAATCGAATACTTAAGAAACCTACCATGCTGACTTTTTTTATTATATCAGAAATATGAGGATGCAATGTCGGCTCTCCACCTGATAGAGTAATACTTGGTATATTTAATTCTTTTGCTTCATTTAATAATAAATCAAGTAATTCATCAGGAAAATAAACTTTAGTGTCAGAAGTATAAAAATTTCGATAACACATTTTACATAAATAATTACAATCATTTGTCAATACAAGAGTTAATTCAAGAGGTTTTTCATACTGTTGTGTAACAGATGCATTATATTTCTTAATGTAATCAATATACGCTTTTTCTTTTCCTTGCCTCCTGTAAAATTCGTTAAGAATAACTTGTGTATCCTTATTATGTATTCGATTTGTCAACAATTGTACACGCTCGTTGTGCATTTGATCTGCTATATCAATAATTTCATTAGTTGACATGTTTTCCTCCAAAATGTACTAATCGGACTTATTATCTTTTTATACCATCTTTATATTTATTTTTATAGTCAAGTGTATCTTTGCATAGTTTTTTAACATGGGTAGGATTATCCAGAGATAATTTAGAATAAATATTTGGATTATCGAAATAAAAGGTTAATTCATCAAGATCTAATTCAAACGGATTTATATGTGTAAGATACGAAGATAAATCGAAATCCGTATCATGTGTAAAGAAATCAACATTTCGTAGATTAAATGGTAAATTAATCAAACTTTCTTCAATATGTAATTTAACTACAGTGTTCCCATTTATACATATTGTACAAAGACCTTTGTGTAGAGCAAATTCAATTGCTTCTTCAAGCGTATTAATAATCGGTTCGCCTGCATCATTTAATGATGTATTACACAAAATTGGAATTCCTGTTTTGTCATAATAAGTTTTTAACAATGTATACAAGATATGATTACTATTATTAGTAACACTTTGAACACGTGCGGTATTATCGTAATGAATTACTGCAGGAATCAAAAATCTTTTTTCAGATTTTATTTTTAAATTTAATAGCATATTTAACGATGTGCGGTAATTTTCGAAAAATAATTTACCAAATTCATCAATTACCAAAGGCGCGATAGGACGCCACCATTGTCTTTTTTTTATATTATTTAGGTTATCTTTCATTGTCGGAGATGTTGCAGTCGCAATTAACGAACGATTCCCTAATGCTCTCGGTCCAATTTCAGTATTTCCATTTAACCAAATCAGAATTTCGCCATTAATAAGTGCATCAACAAAATAATCAATTGATACTTTCTCAATTTTTTCAATATAATGACTATATTTAGATGTTGCTTGCTCAATATTATTATTAATTACTTGCCCAAAAAACGCCGTATCAATATATATATTTGCTTGTTTAGAAAACAACAATTTAGAAAAAGCAGCAATGCCAATTCCCATCGCAATACCGGTATCATTAGCGCATGGCGGTATCTGATATGATTTAAATTTATATTTTTCAATTAATGCAATATTTGTTGGACAGTTTAGGGCAAAACCTCCAGCTAAAGCAAGAATTGTTGATGGTAGATTTAAATTATATTTTTCGGCAGCATATTCTATATTTCTGGAAACAATCTTCATAGAAATAGAAGATATAATCTTCATAATCATGCTCACTTTATTTTCTTGTATTGAAAATCGGGTATCGAATTTTGAACAACGTGTACCTGCATCAGATTCTTTTATTGTCTCAACATATTCAATTATTTCGTCTACTAATAGTTGCGCTAAATAACGTCCCGATTCATCATAGAATTTGTTTTGTAACCACTTATTCATAAGAGTTTCTAGTACATAACACTCTGTTTCCATAGCGCTGCTAAGAGCCATCAATGTTCCTTCGCGAAGTCCAAATTTTTTATAAGAATAACTCCACAATCTTGCAGGAGACTCAACAGGGAATAGGGAAAATTTACCATCATTTAGAATACAACCAGTATAATAAAATCTAGTATATGCATCTTCTTCGAATTGACTATCGGGCCTTGAGTCAAGAGCCATACCAAGAATACAAGAATTAAGAGGGAAAGCGTTATCATAAAATATTGCTGTAAACAAATGTGACAGACTATGAAAAGCGAAACGAGAATCAAATTGAGTCCTATATTCTGAAATATTCTCAATTGACTTAATACCCCAGATTTCAATTATTTCTTCAAAGCTAATATTAACTTCGTAAAGTAAATAACGCAAAAGGGCAATGAATTTTTCTTTACTAAAGATAGCCTTAGCATGTTGTTTAATACCGCTAATTCGTTCAAGCTCCCAGTACTTAACGAGAGATATAGTATTACCTTTATATTGCCATAGAGCAATAGACTGATCATGACGTAATTTTATATTCATAATATTTTGAAATTTGTCTATACATACATATGCTGACAAATAGTATCCTTGTTTCATATTATTCTTATTAGCCTTGATTTAAAATGTAAAATATAGTGTGGATAAAACAAATCAATACCTACACTCGACTTAATTCGAGTGAAAAAAAGAGGTAAAAAATAACAATTTGACCAATTCATTAAAAATGAAGTAGCCAAATGAATATTACATACATTGGTAGCCGAAACATACTCAATGAAGGCAATATTACATATTTGTCCCCGCCGATTAACATCTGTCAGTTACTAGACATGCACCGATGGGTAGGAATAGGATAAATTGTGTGTAATCCTATGCCTCAAACGAGTTCAAAGCGAGTATTTAGTCCTTTCTACACAGAAAGACCTTGGAATTTTCGATTTTTCCACTCATGTGATCTCATTTCTTTGGATATTTTATAGAAAATTGGTGTTTTTGTAAAGTAGTAGTTTGAATAACAGGGCAGCAATTCTAAATTTGACAAATTTCTACTAAAAAACTCACTTGGCACGAAATTTGCTAAGAGATAAAGAGCCTATAATTAGCGTCAAATCAATCATCGGCTCCCTAAAAAACGGAAAAACAAACAAAAATAGCAGGCCAATTCGACAAAAAACAAGTTTATGTCATAAAAAAGGTTTTTGGATCTGAAATTTATATTATGGTTTGTAAAATTGCGTCTTAAAACATCTTATTTCCAGAAAGATAGCCCTAAAAATGCCATAATACAATATTTTCATGAGGTCAAATTTAGAATTGCTGATAACAGGGAGTTCGGCAGGCGGTTTTGATAAATTTGAATATTAATGCTTATCTTATGCCAAAATCCCAGAATCTGACGAAAATACTAGCTTATTTAAGAGAAAAGGGAAAAGAAGCCCCCTTGTCTTCACTTTTCATTTTTATCATGTAACGCTTTCCTCTGCATTTCCCCATATCCTTTCTGTCCGGCGGAAAGGGTGACAAGCCTCTGATTGAGCAGGGCTTTTTCGATTGGGTCAAAAAAAATTAGGAATTAGGAGTGAGGAATTAGGAATAGAGAAGGTATGGAGAATAGAGTAATCTTCTTGATTTTCTTTATTCCTAACTCCTAATTCCTAATTCCTAATTTTTTAAGGCTTTCCCCTGCATTTCCAAATACCCCTCCTGCCCTGCTTTAATGGTTTCAAGCCTCTGGTTTAACAAGGCTTTTTCTATCGGGTCTAGTCCGGGTGTTTTGAGTATGTTCTGCAATCTGCCTATGTGTCCGTTCACGGCAATGTG
>Ga0268262_10007383_pt1 | contig 10270 bp, 10 predicted proteins | sample TergutNc150P3_FD_190354 | JGI IMG/M metagenome (GOLD analysis project Ga0268262, IMG submission 190354) | Nasutitermes corniger P3 segment gut microbial community from laboratory colony in Florida, USA - Nc150 P3 (SPAdes) (version 2) | ecosystem: Host-associated > Arthropoda: Insects >...
GGAATCAATAGGGGAGTGAGCGAAAACGGGCTAAAACGGCGTGTAGTGAAGACCTACCCCCTTGCGGGACGGCAGTAAATTCGCAGACAATTGTTTCATGTTTTTACAAATGACGAAACGGAAGAAAGACGGGAAAGAGCATCGATATTGGAGCGCCGTTGAGAATCATCGTGTTGGCAAAAAGCGGGTAGAGCAAAAACATGTGGTTTACCTGGGCGAAATCAACGACAGTCAGCAGGAAGCGTGGTGGCGGGCAATCGATGTACTGGAAAACGGACGTGAGACGCCGCGAAGCGTCGCGTTATTTCCTGAAGACAGAAATGTACAGTTACAGAAGCTTCATAGTTGCGGATTGCTGCATGGAGCGTTTCGTCCGCCGGAGGCCGTTGCGGCGGTTCGGTCAATACTTCGGGAGAAGGAAAACCTGACGGCGATGCGGACACAGGCGATACAGCAGATGCAGAAGAGTCTTGACCAGATGAACATACGGGTACATCACGCGGTATCAGACATAGACGGCAAGACGGGAACAGCGATAGTCAAGGCAATTGTAGAAGGAGAACGAAATCCTGTTGAGCTTGCCAAACTCCGGGACAAACGATGCAAAAAGAGCGAGAAGGAAATCGCAGACCATTTGACCGGAACGTGGCGGGATGAGCATCTTTTCAATCTCGGTCAGGCGTTTAAGCATATGCAGTTTCTTGATGAAAGGATAGCGGAGTATGATTTGAAGGCGGCGGAAATGTTCGCAACATTGGCTGCCGCATCGGGTAATCCGCCGCCGCCGTCAATAGAGACAAAACCCGTTTCAAAGGAACGCGGCAATATTGAAGGCAAGGCAAATATATTCCAGTTCATGGGTTTCGACATGACATCCATTCCTGGTATCGGATATGCCACGGCAACGATTATTGCAGCGGAACTGGGAACAAAGATGGACAGTTTCCCGGACGAACGCCATTTTGCGTCATACGTTGGTCTGGCGCCTTCGCTTGGCAAAAGCGCCGGGAAAAATGTCCGTCAAAAGAAACGGTGCAAGAATACGTCGCGAGTTGGACGCGCATTACGCATGGCGGCATCCACGCTTTACAGATCACAGACTGAACTCGGCGCATATTTTCGAAACGTCACTCGGCATTCTGATAAAAAAACTGCCGTCAAGGCTACGGCAAGGCGTATGGCTCACATGATCTATCGTGGCGTCCGTTATGGGAAAAGCTATATCGACCACGGTGCCGAAGCATACGAAGCACGCTTGCGTGAACGTACTTTGAAAACAGTGAAAAAACTCATTAAGTCTTATAATATCAACTGTTCGGAACTAACTGCGGCTTTTGTCGCAGCTTGAAGTTAGTAGCGAGACTTCCTGAACCTCGGCATGCGGCCTGTTAGGGATTTTGGTTTTGACCAATGAACTGCGCTTTACCGGCGAATTGTGCGGCGCCAACTGCTTGACCAGCTTGGAAACATCGCGCCCGTCGATCTTTACATCACCGGCCATCTTCGCGCCGAGCGCGAAGGCCGCGCCAGACATACATACGGCGCTGGCCGAGCGTATCCTGCGCAGCCGGGACAGGTACAGTATCCCGGCTGGAAGACCCCGCACGGCCATTCATTCAGCGCTTTCTTTACCGCCGTAGAGTCGGCGTCCAATCCTGCCCGTAATGGCGCGCATCAATATTGTGCCTGCAAGGGTTATACAACCGGCACTCCGTTGTCCTCAATGGATGGCTTGCAAAGCAAAACAATAAGGATAATCGTGCCGATAATCGGGAGGAAGCCCCAAAAAATATTGTACCACTCCTTACCGGCATCCCGCAGGCGACGAACCGCTATGCCTAATCCTGGCAACAATACGGCTAAAGAATAAAGCACACACAGAATGAACAGCGGCGTAATGATCCTGGCGATAACATTCAGGATGACGGCGACAATGATATTGAACAAAAACGCCATCCAATATCCCCTGACATTCGTTCTGTCCTGGAAGTTTACGTAATTTTTCAACATATTCAGGTACTCTGTCATACAACCTCCTAAAAATGATTGGCTTGCTGCTTCTGCTTCCCTTTCGCATTTCGCACATGGGTCAATATACTGTAGGATATTGTAAAATACAATCCATTATAGTTGGAGCGACAGTTCCACACGATTCAGGAAAGCGCTGAATAAATGACCGGGACACATAGTTTCTTGTTCAAGCTTTTCGTATCGATCGATAATGGCGGTTCGCGAACCATCCTACATGCTGATCCCGTCGAGGGGGCTGCTTGCCGTTGCGTAAAGTTTCCGCGCGATGCGTCCCGCTTTTGACGCAATACGACCCGCCTGTACCGCGAATTTCATGGCTTGCGCCATCGCGACGGGATCGGCGGCCCCGGCTATCGCGGTGTTCATCAATACGGCGTCGCAGCCAAGCTCCATCGCCAGCGAAGCGTCGGACGCCGTGCCGACTCCGGCGTCCACAAGAACAGGCACGGAAACGGTTTCCAGAATGATTCTTATATTCGCCGGATTTCTTATGCCCATGCCCGACCCTATCGGCGCTCCCATGGGCATGACGGCCGCCGCGCCGGCGTCCTGTAGCTTGCAGGCGACGATAGGATCGTCATTCGTGTAAGGCAGTACGACAAAGCCTTCCTTCACCAGTGTTTTTGTGGCTGAAAGCAGCGCTTCCGTATCGGGGAAAAGCGTCTTTTCGTCTCCAATCACTTCCAGCTTCACCCATTCCGAAAGCCCGGCCTCGCGCCCCAGCATGGCGGCGCGAACCGCATCGTCGGCGGTGTAGCATCCGGCGGTGTTCGGCAGGAGCATATACCGTTTCGTGTCGATGTAATCGAGCATCGATTCGCCCGACCCGTCCAGATTGATCCTGCGCACGGCCACGGTAACGATCTCGGCGCCGGACGCTTCGAGCGCGTCTTTCATAATCGCGAATGTCTGATATTTTCCCGTCCCGACAAGGAGACGCGAGCGAAAAGATTTTCCCGCCAGGATCAAAGGATCGGATTCAGGTGAATATGTCATAAACGCTTCCCTTCGTTTCAATAATTTTTTATTCCAGTCTCCGTAATATTATCCGCGCCGGAGCAATAAAACATTTTAACAGTCGGAGTGAGGTTTCGTAAGATTGCAAAACTCCGCTATACTTTGTTTCATCATGAAACAGCGACGAACATCCGGGCAGCGGGAAATTGAAATCATCATTCCAAATCTGAACTCGCGTTATTCAGGCGTAACCGCTGCCACCGCCGCCGTCGTCCCTCACCAGGCAATGGAATTCGGTTTTGCGCAAACCGGCCACGCGCTTCCACTTGATATTCCTTTTCTTGGGCTGCGCGAGCTTTTACGGCTTACGGCGCGTCCGCTTCCGGGCGGACGCCCCCGCGTTTTTCACGCCAGGCGCAATATTGAAATGCTTGCCGGGCTTATGCTCAGGAACGTTTTCCGCCGGAAACTGCACCTTGTTTTTACATCCGCCGCCCAGCGCCGCCATTCGGCCTGGACACGTTTCCTTTATCGGCGGATGGATACGCTGATTTCGACTTCGCCCCGTTCTGCGGCGTTTTTACTTCGTCCCGTGAAAGCCATCGTGCCGCACGGCGTGGATACGGAAATATTCCGGCCGGCCGCCGACCGGGCGCGCGCCTGGGCCGAAAGCGGCGCGCCGGGAAGATATGGCGTCGGCATTTTCGGCCGCGTCAGGCCGCAAAAAGGAGTGGAGGAATTCGTTGACGCGCTCCGCCGGGTTTTGCCGCGTTACCCGGATTTCACAGCGGTAATTACGGGCGAAACGACGCCGCAGTTCGCTGCCTTTGAAGCGCGGCTCAAAAGAAAAATTCGGGAACAGGGGCTTGAAAACCGCTTTCTCTGGCTTGGGAAACTCCCAACGGAAGAAGTCCGGAAATGGTTTCAGCGCGTTTCGTTGACCGCCGCCGTTTCGCGCAATGAAGGTTTCGGCCTTACCTGCCTTGAAGCGATGGCAAGCGGCGCGGCCGTCGTCGGCACGCAAACCGGGGCGTTCGACATGATTATCCGCGACGGCGTGGACGGCCTTGTCGTGCCTTGCGGCGACACGGCGGCGCTCGCCGAGGCGTTTGACAGGCTGCTGTCCTCGCAGGAAGAACTGAACCGCATGGGCATAGCGGCGCGGCGGCGGGTCTGCGATTCATTCAGTATTCAGCGCGAGGCCGAAGGACTCAATGCCGTATATCGCGGCATTCTTAACCCGGATATATGAAATGAGGAGATGTGTTATGAAGGAAAAACTTTTATTGTTTCTTTCCATGTCAATGCTGCTTTTTGTCTTTGCCGCCTGCCACAGCGCCGTGGATTCCCCGGAAACCGACGAGCCGCCCAAGGGGTCGTACAAGAGAGACATGAAGCCCCTTGAAGAGCTTATCCCCGCTGAACGTATAATCATCCTCCAAAGCGTGTTCAACCCAAACACCCGCGAAGGATTTTATACGCGTGAGACCAGACCGGCCGCCGTCGAAATCGGGTACAACGGCACAAGAGTGGAGGCATATCCAATAAGCCCCGCGATAGAATTGCTGCACAAGGGCGGCGCTGGAACGTTTACCGTAACCAAGACCGACGGCGGCAAGGCCGAATTTTCTCCGGAAGACTTCCGCGGTATGTATGTGATGTTCGATTTTAAGGCGGGCACTCCTCCGTCCCTATATAATCCCGCGACCGGAAGCGCTGTGACCGATTTCGCCTATGCGGTGACGGGCGGCGGCGAAGCCATATATTCCGTTGTCGGCGGTTCCTACCATAATATCAATGAACTGCTCGCAAAGGTGGGATGGAAAACCGGTGTTACGTACAGGCTTGTCTCCACGGACAGGTTTTATGTGCCGGCGGAACCGGAGGCGACCGCGACAGGCGAACTCCGCGGCGGGCTTTCCGGAGTGGTCAACGGATCTCTGCCCGACATGAAAGTTGCCAGCGGCAAAATCAACGACGTGCTCTATATTGAGCCGATTTTGGAGTAAATGAACGGAGGTAACCGGTTTTATGATCATTGAAAAAGTTCTCGCCTCGGCGCAGGAATACCTGGCCGGCAAAACGGTACGCGACCTTGTGGTCGGCATTTCCCTTACCGCCTGCGAGCTTGACGGCGGCGAAACAGGGGTTTCTTATGTGCTTCGCGACAGCCTCCCCAACGGCTGCTCCGTTTTCCCTTACGCGCAGGAGGTAATCGGCAAGCCCGCCTGCGAAATCGCGGAATGGATTGTTTCCGGCGGAGACGACCTTCAGCGCGGCATCGCCGACGCGGTATTGTCGGCCGCTTCCCGCGGACTGGATATTCCGGACGACGCCAATGATCCCGGACGGCCATTCGGGATGGAAGTAAAACCCGATGACACGGTCGGCATGATCGGCATGATCCCGCCCGTGGCGGAAAATCTTGGCAGGCTTGCCGGCAGGATGATTATCTTTGACGAAGGGTTATCCAAACACGGCGGCGATCCCATGATATATCCCACGGCGCAGCAGCCGCGGCTTCTGCCGGAATGCGATATCGTAATACTTTCCGGAACCACGGTCATCAACCGAAGCATAGATTCACTGCTGTCGATGTGCGTCAAAAGCAGGGAAATCGTAATGGTCGGCGCTTCGACGCCGATGTTCCCGAAAGGCTGGGCAGGTTCGAAAGTAACGCGGCTGGCCGGCTCATGGTGGGACAACACGCGCAAAGACGAGATATTCCGCCTGATCTCGCTGGGCGGCGGAATCAGGCAGCTTAAAGATTTCGTGACTCTTAAATGTATATGCTCATCATGCCGCTCGTGAGCATATCTTCCTTCTGACCATGAACGCCGCGGCCGCTCCCAGAACGGCGACGGCCGCGAGCGATATTACGAAAACGCCCCAAAAGCCGCCTTTGTCGTCAGCCTTTGCCATGACAAAGCCGTCAACCACGGTCATGTCGTCCGTCCTGTATGAGACGATCTCAAAAGACGTGTTCGTGATATTTATCCGCGAAAACATCGGAACATAGGGCGAGGCTCTTTCGGCAAGGTAATCAAAGATCTGCGAAGATGGATCGTAGTATTTGCTGCCGCTGGATGTAGCGGCAGCTATATAAAGCGTACCCCTGGGCTTTATTACTGCGCCGGCGGAAAAGTCTTCAAGGTGCTGCACGACCCGGCTCTTCCGCATAAAACGCGATCTCACGTAGATATGGTCATGTCCGGACAACACCACGTCTATCCCGTATTTGTCAAAGATGGCGCCGAAGTTCTTTCTTAAACCGAGGGTCGCGGGTCGCGGCGTATCCGCCCCGTATATGCTGTGATGCATCATCACGATTTTCCAGCGTGCGTCCCGGCGCTTTCTCACAACGTCGCGGATAAATGCCTCATGCCGGTCATAATCCAGGCTGTTGGAATTGACGACCATAAACAAAGAGTTGCCGTAGGTGAAATAATAATTGCCTCCCGCGTCGGTCTTCCCCGCCGTGAGGCTTTCATTCGGTACATTGAAATGATACGCATAGAGCTTATGTTCGTCATGATTGCCGATGGTGGGGACAAACGGCAGGGTTTTGAACAGTGGAAGCGAAAGCAGGCCGTCGTATTCGTTTTGAGCGTCGGATTTGTTGACCTGATCCCCAACGGAAAGGATAAACGCGGCGTCCGGCGCTTTTTGCAAAGCCTTTTCCATGGTGTCGCGCCAATTGGCCACGTCGCTTGAAATATTTCCCGCGCCGATTTGCGCGTCGCCTATCAGCAGGGCGCTGTAAGTTTCACTGTCCCGTGTGGAAAACTCATAAACTTCGCTCCACTCGCCGGCCTGCCCGGCACCCAGCCTGTATGCGTAACCTGTTGATGAGACAAGTCCGCTCACCGTCGCCTTGTGGGACGTCAGCCCGTCTCCGAAGTCTTCCGACTTTCCGGTAAATGTTCGCGCTTTGTCCTCCGGGAAATCCGCGCCGGTCATTTCAGACTTCAAGGCAACCTGCACTATTGCCTCCGCGACGGCGCCCTTGCGGGTCTGCCATGCAAAATTCAGTTCGTTTTCCGTCCGGCCGGGGGTGAAAACGACGTTTGAAACATCCGGCGGCGCAGCCGGAACAATGGCGGGAAATAATAGAACCATCGCCAACGCCGCGAAAAAGCGGATGTGCCAATTGCGGATTTCGGATTTCGGATTGCGGATTAAAGGAGCGCGCGAGCGTTCGTGACACGCGAATTTTTGATTTTTAATTAACAATGCAATCGCCTCATTAATCCAGATATTCATTCATAAAATATTATTATAATATGGAATTCCGCGGTAAAATCAACGTTTGTAAGAGACGCATGCGGAGTTCGGCCGGTTTCTGAGCCACAAAAAATTGACATAATTGGTATATCGGAATCCGTATGAAGTATCCGGGCTAGCGTTCGCTCGCGCAGCAATTAAACGCTTCACAATGATAGTATTCGGAGAGATGCCATGCACCGACGCACCTTCCTTCAGTATTCGGCCGCAGCGCTCGTGGCCGGACGCGCGGCGTCCGCAGCGCAAACGCCACAGACAACACTCCAAACCGGCGACACGCTGCGGTTTTTTCCGTCCGGCTTCAAAACCATGAAGGTTCAGACATCAGGCGCGACCATCAACCTTGTAACCGGAGGCAGCGGTCCGCCGTTGCTGTTGCTGCACGGAGCGCCCATGAGTCATATCACTTGGCGGCTGACGGCGCAGCGGCTGGCTGAGCATTACACGATAGTGGTTCCGGATCTGCGCGGTTACGGCGACAGCAGCAAGCCGCCCGACGGGGAAAATCATTCGAACTATTCAAAACGCGCCATGGCGCTGGATAACGTGGAGGTAATGAAGCATTTCGGTTTCGATTCGTTTCCGGTTGTAGGCCAGGACCGGGGCGGCCGCGTCGCGCACCGGATGGCTCTTGACCATCCTGACAAGGTTACCCGTGTCGCCGTTCTTGATATCGTACCGACGCACTATCATTACACTAACGTAAATCTTGCCTTCGTCCAGGCTTACTTTCACTGGTTCGGTTACCTGCGTCCCGCCCCCGTTCCGGAGAACGAGCTGAAAACCGCCAACGACGCCGCCGCGGAGCGCGCCACGACCGACGTTCAGAAAGAATACTCCCGGATTCAGCGCGATCCCGCCAATATCCACGGCATGTGCGAAGATTACCGTGCCGCGGCCTCCGTCGATCTGGAACACGACAAGACCGATATCGAGAAAAAAAACCGCATCCGCTGTCCGTTTCTGACGCTCTGGGCCGAACGCGGCGCGATAGGAGGCCTGTACGATGTCGCTGGAGTCTGGAAGGGATATGCGGCGAACGTCGCGGGTAAAGTGCTGCCGGGCGGGCACAACCTGCAGGAAGACATCCCGAACGAAGTTATCGCGGAGCTGCTGCCGTTTTTGAAAGGGTAGCCATCGTCTTTACGTTTTTTGCTGGCGGCGGCTGGCTACGCTCTGTGCGGCGTGTATGCGGCTGTTGGCGCGTAGCACGGCAAGTTCGGCGGCGGCGTAGTCAACGTTGGGGTCGTGAGACGCGAGCAGTTTTTCCGCGCGCGCCCTGGCTTCCTCCGCGCGTTTCAAGTCAATATCGGAAGAAAGCTCGGCCGACTGCGCCAGTATGACCACGCGGTCGGGAAGCACCTCGACGAATCCCCAGGAACAGAAAACATCTTCCGACGTGTCGCCGGCCGTGAACACAATTTCACCGATTCCCAGTTCAGCCAGTAGCGGCGCGTGTCCGGGCAGTATGCCGATATATCCGGTCAGGGCGGGAACGATAATTGAATCAACGTCGCCGCTGTATACCTGCTTGTCGGCGGTCACGACCTCAAGATGTATTTTTTCCGGTATCGACATTCTTTTTTACAAAATCTCCCACTTAAAAACGCTCAAAACTCACATTGCGGGTTTCAGCAAAAATCCGCAATCCACAATTCGAAATCCGAAATTCCATTACGCTGCTTCGAGCTGTTTCGCCTTTTCCAGCACTTCCTCTATACCGCCAACCATGTAGAACGCCTGTTCGGGAATATGATCGTATTTCCCTTCGCAGATGCCGCGGAAGCCTTCAATGCTCTCCCTGACCGGCACATATTTGCCGGGAATCTGCGTAAACTGCTCGGCCACAAAGAACGGCTGCGACAGGAACTTCTGTATCTTGCGCGCGCGGCTGACGGTGAGTTTGTCGTCCTCGCCCAGTTCGTCGATTCCCAGGATGGCGATGATGTCCTGGAGGTCTTTATACCGCTGCAAAATACGCTTGACCTCACGCGCCGCGGCATAATGATCGTTGCCGATAACACGCGGATCTAGAATTCGTGAAGCGGACGCCAGCGGATCGACCGCGGGATAGATACCGAGTTCGGCAATCCGGCGGTCAAGGTTGGTGGTCGCGTCAAGGTGCGCGAACGCGGTCGCCGGCGCCGGATCGGTGTAATCGTCCGCCGGAACATAGATTGCCTGAATGGATGTAATAGACCCGTTTTTCGTCGAGGTAATACGTTCCTGCAGTTCGCCCATTTCAGTGGCCAGGTTCGGCTGATAACCCACGGCCGACGGCATACGTCCAAGCAGCGCCGAAACTTCAGAACCCGCCTGCGTGAAACGGAAAATATTGTCCACGAAAAGAAGCACGTCCTGGTGTTCTTCATCGCGGAAATATTCGGCGGCGGTAAGTCCCGTCAAACCGACGCGCAGACGCGCCCCGGGCGGTTCGGTCATCTGTCCGTAAACCAGCGCCGTCTTTTCAATAACGCCCGATTCCTTCATTTCGAGCCAGAGGTCGTTTCCTTCACGGGTGCGCTCGCCCACGCCGGCGAACACGGAATATCCGCCGTGGTGCATGGCGATACGGTGAATCAGTTCCATGATGACGACCGTCTTGCCGACTCCCGCGCCGCCGAAAAGGCCGATTTTGCCGCCCAGCAGGTAGGGTTCAATGAGGTCTATCACTTTGATGCCGGTTTCAAGCATTTTGGTTTCCGTGCTCTGTTCGCCGAAACCCGGCGCGGCGCGGTGAATCGGATAGCGCTTTTGTGCCTTGATTTCTCCCTGCTGGTCAACCGGTTCGCCGATTACGTTAATAACGCGCCCCAGCGTTTCCTTGCCGACGGGAATGCTTATAGGCTCGCCCGTGTCAACCGCCTTCATGCCGCGCACCAGGCCGTCGGTCGGCTGCATACTTACGCAGCGCACGCGGCTTTCACCAAGATGCTGCTGAACCTCGGTGGTAATACGGACATCGGCGTTCTCTATTTTGCCCTCGATTACCACGCAG
>Ga0268262_10007384_pt1 | contig 10269 bp, 8 predicted proteins | sample TergutNc150P3_FD_190354 | JGI IMG/M metagenome (GOLD analysis project Ga0268262, IMG submission 190354) | Nasutitermes corniger P3 segment gut microbial community from laboratory colony in Florida, USA - Nc150 P3 (SPAdes) (version 2) | ecosystem: Host-associated > Arthropoda: Insects > Digestive...
GTATTCGTTTTTCAAAATCACTCATCATGCACAAAATAGTCATCGGTTTGATCATAAACTTTTGGTTCTTCAAAAGAGACCTACCATTTCACTTAACTTAGGACACCACCTACAATTAATAGTTTTTCCTAAATCAGCTAAAGAGTGTCTTCTTCCATTTCTAACTTGAAATCATACTATAAACGCTTTTGCTTTATGGCTTGGTAACGCCTGTTTTTAGATGTACGCTGAGAAATGGTGTTTCTAAAAATTGAAAAAGGGTGGGGAGTGCTAAAGTTTTTGTTTTAAAATTTTGCTAACAAGATCTGGGGTGGCTTTGCCTCGTACTTCTTTCATTACTATACCCATTAACATGCCAAACGCGTTTTTATTGTTCTGCTCGATTACCTGTTTATTAGCGGTGATAATACCTTCAACAATAGTTTCCAAATCTGCTTCTGTAAGCATTTTCAAACCTAACGCGGTTGTTGCATTTTGAACTGTTTTGTCCTCATTTTTTGTTAGCCAGCTGAAAACTTCGGCTATTGCTTCTTTAGCAAGCGCGCCTGAGCCAACAGCGGCAAATAATGCTTTAATTTGTTCTTCATTGACATTTTCAACAGCAATACCGTCACGTTTGAGTGCTTTCATAGTTTCTGTGAGAAATGCTGCGACAGTGGAAACGGCGATAGTGCTATTTTCTTTAACGATTTCTTCAAACAGACTGGCATATTCAGAGTCTATAATTTGTTTTGATAGTTTTTCATTTAATGTGTATTGTTTCATTAAGCGTGTAAGTTTCTTCTCAGCTGGCTCTGGTAGATTAGCTTGAACATTTTTGACAAGTTCTTCTGTTATTGATTGAGCGGGGATATCTGTTTCAGGATACATTCTAGCTGCGCCGGGGCGTGGTCGCATGTAACGTGTTGTGCCGTCATCTTTGGCTGTTCTGGTTTCAGCGGGTATACCTGTAAGGGCTTCTTGTGCACGCTCTATTACTGCTTTAAGGGCGTCTTTACAGTTCTCTTCTATGTCAGCAACAAATATGACACTATCGTTTTCTGCGGCGTTAACATTTTTACATACTTTTGCTACCTCTTCTGGTGTTATACCGTAATTGGGCATTTCGTCTGTGTGAAATATTCCTCCAACTCTGCCCCAAAATTTAGCATAATCAGAGAGTTCTGAGCCAACACGAAAATTAGGCACCAACTCTCTACCTAAAAGACCAGCGAATCCTGCAAGTTTAACTGCAAAAACCTTATAGTTTTTATCTACAGCTTTCCGTATAACCTTAGATTTAGACTCTCTAAATACCTCCGTAACATCAACAAACTCTGCCTTCAAGCTATCCCTAGTTACCCCACGACTACATAGTTCCTCTTTTACCTCAAGCAGACCAAGCTGACGCTGCACTTCATATTCAATTACAGTTGAAATAAGTTCTAATTCCTGAACCCCTTTAATTTCAATTAATGCACCATTTGAAATTGACACATTAAGATCCTGACGAATAACACCTAAACCACGCATAACCCTGCCCGTATCACGCAAAATCCTGCCAATAACCAAAGCAACATGCTGTGCCTCAAGCGGTGAATAAATCACCGGAGCGGTGGCAACTTCAATTAATGGAATACCCAGACGATCCACACGATAACGAATAGTTTTACCCTCATCTTCCACACATATCTTACGCGCCGCATCCTCCTCAAGACTCGCCGCCTGCATAGGAATAACTTTCTCCCCAACTTTTATCCAACCATCTAAGGCAATTATACACGTACGCTGAAAACCCGTAGTATTTGAACCATCAATAACCGTTTTACGCATAACATGCACTTCATCAACAGGCTGCATATTCATCATAAGCGACGCCGAAAGAACAACCTTTAACGCATCAAAATTCAACAAATGAGGCGGCTCTTCATCCATTTCAACAAGACATGAACATTTACTATTTGCCTCATATATGATTTTAACACCCTTTTGGAACTCAAAAAACGCTGCCGGATCAACTTGCCCTAACTCACTTTGCGTAGGACGAAGACGACGCAAAAAAGCCGTTTCAGGCTCATCTTTAAACAATTCAGGCTGACAATTACAAAACAACTTTGAACTAACATTAAGCTGCTGATGAATCTCTAAACCAACTTTTAAACCAATCTTTACATAATCAATACCAGACATTTCACTACGCCCCATAAACAATTTTTTCTTGAGGAAGAGTACATAACGTAAATTCCCCCGCAATATCCGTTATCAACAACCGCTTAGCCTCATCTAAATCACTAGCCTGCCCAAGCACCCACATAAGCTTAACAAGACCCGTCTCAGGAAACATGTCCTCAAGCGGGATAACACCCAAATTCAACAAGTCCCTACCTGTATCATAAACATTCATGTTAACCCTACCCCAAATACACTGAGAAGCAAGAGCAACAATTACCCCTTTTGCTATAGCATTTTTAATAGCATCAAAACAGACCTTGCTAACATGCCCTAAACCAGAACCTTCCAGCAAAATACCCCTAAAACCTTGATTAACATAAAAATCAATAACCGCTGGATCCATACCTGGATAAAATTTAACAAGCGCAACTTTCTCACAAAAATCCGGCTTTAACACCAACTGCCTTGAAAGATCCCGATGCTTATAATCATCCTGCTGCATGATAATTTCTTGATTTAACACCTTAGCTATTGGAAAACCGTTGATAGATTTGAATGTATCACGACGACTTGTATGACATTTACGCGCTTTAACACCTCTATGCACAACAATAACCGAATCAGAGATTGTCTCATGCATAGCTAAACCCACTTCAGCAAAAGGAGCTTCCCCTGCCGCTTTAACCGCGCCAATTAAATTAGTTGCAGCATCACTACTTGGACGGTCAGATGAACGCTGAGATCCAACAAAAACTACTGGAACTGGCAAATTTTGCAACGCAAAACTTAACGCCGCTGCAGTATACCCCATAGTATCTGTACCATGAGCAATTACAACACCATCTACCCCTTGACTTATCCGTTCAGCAACTTTTCGAGCAAGTATAGTCCAATTTTTTGGAGTTAAATTTTCACTATAGATACTAAACACAATTTCCGTATCAACACGGGCAACTTCTGAAAGCTCAGGCACAACACCATAAAGATCACTTGCCGACATAGCTGAGCGAACCGCACCCGTTCTATAGTCAACACGACTTGCAATAGTCCCACCTGTACCCATAATTACAATATGAGGCAAAGCAGAATTCTGCTCAGGCAAAGAAGGCGACGCAAACATAGGTTTAGCACCAACACCAATCTTTTCTACAACAACTTTTTCAGAAGCAACTATACCCACATTATAGCCGCTTTTCATTTTTATAATAATATTTGCTGCATCTCCCAATTCAGAACGAGGAATTAGGATACCCTCATAGGTTTTACCCTTACTGGTAATACGCACAATATCTCCAACTTGACAATTAGCATCTCTAAGCAAACGCAACGCCATATCTTTGTAACCTGAATTTTCAATTTCACTCATACTTATCTTCTCTATCAAATAGTAAACCTAACGCTCTGCCTAAAACGCACGGTTCTATGTTACCTAATGCATACAGTACTAAAAACTTTTTTAAATAAACCTGCAGAAAAAATTAAAAAAAAGATTTTTTCCCGTATTTTCTTCTTATATGACTCCCTATTGTTGCGTAGCTTTTTTATAAGGGCTAACACAAATATGCAAGTTAAGTAGGTGCAAAAAGTGCCCAAAATTAAAGTTGCATTAATCGGTGTTGGAAATTGTGCTTCAGCTTTCCTTCAAGGTTTAAGTTATTATGGAAAAACTGAAAAGGCAGAAGACTTTGTTGGCTTACGAAACCCAACATTGGCAGGTTATGTTCCAAATGACATAGCTGTTGTCGCAGCTTTTGATGTAGATGACCGAAAAATTGGATTAGATCTCTCAGAAGCAATTTACGCTGAATCAAACAATACACCACAAATTTCACAAGTACCAAAAACAGGTGTTATAGTAAACAAAGGGTCGCTCCTTGATGGAGTTGGAGAATCAACTAAGCAAATGATTCATGTAAGTAACAAGGCTGAGGTTGACATAGTTAAAATCCTTAAAGAATCAGGAGCTGAAATAGTTATAAACTTGCTTCCAAGTGGAGCAGTTAAAGCAACTGAATACTATGCAAAACAAGCCATCGCGGCAAGATGTGCATTTATCAATGCAACACCAAACTTTATCGCAAGCGACCCTGCATGGGAAAAACAATTCAAAGAAGCAAACCTACCCCTTGTCGGCGATGATTTAGTAGATCAAATAGGCTCAACAGCATTACATAAAACATTACTTAAACTACTCTCTGGCAGTGGAGTAAAAATCACTGAAACTTATCAACTTGACGTCGGCGGCGGCGCAGAATCCGTTGACACTCTCGAACGCACAAGAGACGCAAAACGTACAATTAAAACAGAAGCAGTCGCTTCAGCGTTACCATATAAAACACAAATTGTCGCAGGCTCAACTGATTATGTTGATTTCCTACAAAACAAACGCGACAGCTATTTCTATATTGACGGCGTTTACTTCTGCAATACACCTATTAAAATTGACCTTAAATTCCAAACAGTTGACGCACCAAACGCAGGAAGCGTACTTCTAGATGTCGTACGCGCAGTCAAAGTAGCAATAACTAAAAAACAAACAGGTGCAATTGAAACAATTTGCGCCTACGGCTTTAAACGCCCACCCAAAACGTCTTCAATAGCAACAGCTGAGGAAGACTTTAAACGCTACACAACAAACGCCTAACCCTTCTTTTCTCTTTCTAAAAAAAGATATCTTTTAAAATATTTAGAACTGTGTTAGAGATGTACCTGTGATTTCTTCTATTTCTTTTATTACCTGCTCTCTTATACAATTCTTTTTCAGCGAACTTTTCAACTTGTCAATTGTCTGAACCGGCGTAGGATCAGCCCCATGCAGTACAGCTAGATAATTACTCAAAAAATCAGCCACAGCAACAACTGATAACATCTTTGCAAGATTACACCTACCCTGACTCCATATCTCATAAATACCTGTAACTGACTTTTCTATAAGCTCCTTTGTTATCTCAATACGACTACGTATCTCCACAGGTTCATCTTTATCTCGGATAAAAATTGCAGCAAAAACATCTTTCATGTTTTCACTCTTTTCATACCCAACTATTTCATTATGATTCAACTCAGGCAAATTATCCCACTTTGACATCATTTTAGCATTCTCATTAATCTGCTGCTTAAGCCGCCTTGCAACACTACTGAAAACACCAAAACCATAAATCATAGGAATGTGCCCTTCAATATTTACCGCTAATGTCTTTGCCAAACTATCTTTAACTGGAACTTCAATAGCATTTTGCAACTCAATATCCCTTATAAATGGTAATGCTTCATCAAGTTCATCAGAAACCCTTGATGTTAAACCCATTTTCTCAAGAAAAACCAGCAACGGTATGAGCATGTAGGGTAAAGCTACACGAGGCGGCATACCTGATGGAACCTGCAAATAGGGAATATCTAGTCGTTTTGCAATCTCCATAAGTGTACCCCCACTTGTTATACAATAAATCATACACCTCTTCTTAATAGCATCACGAAGAGCGCTCAGAGTCTCTTCTGTATCACCCGTATAACTGGTTACAAGAACCAACGTTTCTTCGCCAGCATAAGCAGGCAAATGATACTCCCTATTAACCTCTACAGGAACATTTACATTATCTTTTGCCCAATCTTTAAGAAGCTCACCACCTATAGCTGAACCACCCATACCTGTAACAATTATGTTACTAGGCTTAGAATAACTAGTTACCATGCTTCCAGCCAGTTCAGCTGCTTTCAAATAATGCATATGCATGCTAAGACAATAATCTAACATACCCGCTTTATCTACAGCCTTTATACTTGTATAATCCTCTAGATAATGTTTGTCCATCACTTAAACCTCAAGGATCCTTCTTATTTTTATATCTCATACACCCTTTTAAGCTGAACGTAATAAACGTGTAGGAATAAGACGGTTTGAACAAACATAAACTATCAATAGCTATTCCAGCATCCATAATTTCTGACACACCACATCTACGAGAAAAAACCTCCAAAATAGGTTTAATCGCTCGAACAGCTGCAATCTTTAGAGTACACGAAATAATAATTTACCCCGACAATACACATACAAAGCAAACCAAGGAAATAGCGCTTATCGCAAAAATATTAAACTACATAGAAACCCCACAGTATCTGAGAAAAAACCTCTACAAGATAGAACCCGACCTACAGTACGCTGGAATACTCCCGCCACTACGCACACCCCACCACCCAGTCAGCGGCAAAAACCGTGACCTAAAAATCGGCGAATACCGCGAAGGATTAATCTTAAACCAAACAAAAGAAGGCCTAATAGTCGACATCGGCGTACAAAACACAGCGTTACTACGTGAACGTCAATTCTCTATCGGCGAACGTTTAACTGTACAAGTTATAACAAATGGCGACCGCATTGAGGTACAAACTGTTAATCGTGACTATGTACCTACTTATTGGGGTTATCGCGTTAAAATCGAAAACCAAACATTTGGGCACATGTTACAAACTGAACAATTTGATTTGGTAATTTCAACTGCACGTATCGCTAAAAATTTTACTGATATAGCTAATAAAATTGCAGAACGCTGGAATACTTCTGAACGCATATTGATCGCATTTGGAGCACCTTCACGCGGGTTGCATGAAATCGCTAAAGATGAAGGATTGCGCATTGAAAAAATTTCAGATTTTGTGGTTAACACTATTCCCCAACAAGGAACAGCTACTGTACGAACAGAAGAGGCACTCTTAGCAACTTTAGCAATATTTAACCTAAAAATTTTAACAAAAAAGTCTGATTAGTTCTGATTTTTCTCATAAATTTGGGTAAACAAATAAATGTTCCTCACGTTATCTTTTCTTCTATGCCAACTTTTGATGTTGCTATGCCACTGGTGCTACTGCTTGTTATAACAGTAGCCCTTTTCTTATACCGACGAGCTGAAAAAAGACTTAAAACCTCAGTTGAGAAAAGTGAATTTCAAACAAGAGATAAGCTTATGGTTATTGGGGTAATAGCTATTGTCTTTTCAACAATAGCTTTAACTTCTTTTCTCAATCCTGGAAACATGTTTGGAAACATTATTTTATCCATGTTTTTAGGCTCTTATTCAATGCTACTGTTTACACTTGCTTACTTATTTTCAGACACCAAAAAACGAGTTACTCAACTTTTTTCCATAGGCTTTGGCGTTGTTAGCCTCTTTTTAGGGTTATATAGTTTATTATTAGAACAACTTCAGGATTCTGCTACAATATTTAGAGCAGGCACATTTTTGGGATTAGCCATTATATGTTTTATAATTGCGATTTATGAACACAGAAAAGCTGCTGATGAAAAGAAGGCTAAATGGTATCTTGCTATACAACCACCCGCACTATTTCTATTTATGTTCCTGTTCTTCAACGTGCTTCATTTTGAAGGCACATTAAATATTTGGTTCCCTGCATTGCTAGATATATTTGGAGTAACATTTGCGGTTCTGATTATCTTATATCTTAGTTCACTATTTAACTGGAAAACTGTTGGAATTTTCGCCGCCATATTAACTCTTATAGATATAATACTGGTCTTTAGTGGACCTATGGTTGCCGCGGCAGAAACATTTACTGGACTGGGTCTTCCCGCTTTAATTTATCTGCCAAATGTTCCCCTTATATCTGCTGACCCTGGATCTTTTAATATATTGGGTTTTGCAGCTCGCGGACTTGGACTTGGAGACTTTTTCTTTGCCGGCATTTTAGCTATTCAAACATTCAATAAATTCAATAAAAAATACGCTTACGCCTCTATCGTTTCAATGGTTATATCTTTTGGAATCTGGGAAGCATATCTGCCAGAAATATGCACCTTTTTTGACATTCGCGGATTCCCAGCAACAGTATGCATAATCACAGGATGGATACCCATAGCCGTTATAGCTACTCTGCTACATAAGAAACAAAAAGACCCCTCTTCTCCTTCTTCTCCCATTCAAATAGCCTCTCTTGAGGATTCCCTCTAGCTTTTTAAGTAGAAAACGTTTGGGTTAATGATGTTTTATGCTGTATTGCTTGGATAAGAAATTTATAAAGAATTGTTTATACAGGTGTTCCACGCTAATCAGTAACCTCTATACTGCGAAAGGTTATTAAGGTATAGGGCTTTCATTTAAGCGACAATATAATGCAGGTGTTAACTGCAATTCATGGCAATGACCAACTTGTTGATCAGAGTCATGAAAGATTAAAAAAAGTCAAATGAAGAGGTGAAAAGATATGGAAAACATTTACGCAGCAATGCTCCTTCACAAGGCAGGTAAAGAAATCACTGAAGCATCAGTTACAAGCGTCCTTACAGCAGCAGGTATAACTGTTGACGCAGTTCAAGTTAAAGCACTTGTTGCATCACTTAGCGAAGTAAACATTGATGAAGCAATCAAAGCAGCACCAACCATGATGGCAGCAGTTCCAACAGCACCAGCAGCAGGTAACGAAACTAAAGCAGCAGCACCAGTAGACAACAAGAAGAAAGCTGAAGAAGATAAAGCCAAAGAGGAAGCAGCACTAGAAGGATTAGGCGCACTATTCGGTTAAACACGCCCCACTCTTAATATTTTCACAACCAATTTTTCCCTATCAACTATTTTCCAAAACTTAATAGAAGTAGAACATATTTTATGTATGCATCACAAAATAAACACTAAAAAACACCAGTTTAACCGATATACAAAACATCATCTCTATGGAAATATAAACCACATTTTCACTGAAAGCTAAACACATACTAAAAAATGCCAATACGCATGTTAATAACATATTAAAGCACCTTTTCAAACCAAAATTACATTTACTCTAACATCTATAACTAATAGACATTCTTAAATTGTTAAACTGCATTTCAATAGGTAGGTATTAAAAATGGCGCAACCAAACTACAAAACAGTTTTCGTTTTCCTCGACACAGATAAATATTGCAGTCCATTCGACTTACTAGTAGCTGTAGACTGCTTCCCAGATTCTATGATATTCAAATACGAAAATGTAACAGGCGAAGATGCCCCCAAAATCGTCTTCGACCTCCTCTTCCCCCGCGGTCCAGCAGGCGCAGCCCACACAAAAATATTCATCAACGGCAGCAACTTTGAAGAAGTAGAAAAAGTCGTCACCGCAACCCAAAACGCCATGAAATCAGCCCCATGGGGAAACAGCATAATAGTCGACCCAAGAGGCGGATACTCAACAGCAGCCGCAGCAGTAGCAAAAACCTTCGGTACCGCAATGGAAAAAGGCCTAGGCAACCTCGAAAACAAAAAAGTTGTAATACTCGCCGGCACAGGACCAGTAGGCCAAACCGCCGCACGCATTTACGCCGCAGAAAAAGCAGATGTAACAATCACCAGCCGCAGCCTCGCTAAAGGACAAATTATTGCCGATAACATCAATGCTGAAGTTGGCACACAAAGAGTCAAAGTCGTTGAAGTTAGCAGACCAGAACAGACTGCTGCAGCAATATGTGATGCAGAAATTATCCTCGCCGCAGGAGCTGGCGGAATTCAACTCTTATCTAAAGCAGATATAGACTCTGCAGCAAAATGCAAAATCATAGCAGACATTAACGCAATCAAACCCTTAGGTGTTGAAGGCTTAGGCTCTAACGATGATGGTGTTGAACTTAAACTAGGCGTTTTTGGTATCGGTGCTTTAGCTATTGGCAAACTAAAAATCAAGACCGAGACTGAAATGATTAACCGTGCAACAGCTGAAGCTCAGGGACTCTTTGATTACTCTATCGCTTATACTATAGCTAAAGATGCAATTCTAAAGAAACTCGCAAAAGCTGCCGCAAAATAAGCAACATTTTTTATTTTAACTCTTTTTTTGTTACGAAAGAATTATTTATATGATTTATCTATTGCCGCTCTGAAACCTTTCAATTTAACACCGTTTAAGTCGAGGGATTTTCCTAAATTCCCGGAAAATTGGGCACCACAAGGGCAGATACCGAGTTTTTTCCATCAAAACAATATAAAAGTTAAATATTTGTAGTACTCATATGAGCACTACACAGGTGCAACACATGACCTTCACAAAATACGAAAAAAGAGGAACCAAAGAATACGCATACCAACTCACCTCATACAGAGACAAAACCACAAAACAAGTAAAACACAAAAA